>MDTD01109135.1_pt1 | contig 12351 bp, 11 predicted proteins | sample 811221 | NCBI WGS metagenome assembly MDTD01 (sample SAMN05326646, study PRJNA326480) | marine metagenome | isolation source: seawater | place: Pacific Ocean: South West | collected 2011 | reverse complement strand
GCATCAAAAACATGTATATAGTTTCTAACTTCATTTCCTGAACCTTTTCTTGTTAATGTACCTTTATTTAATGCTTCATTTATTATATTACTAACAAAATTGAATTTATTTGCTCTTGGTCCGTAAAGTGAACCGAATCTTAATATTGTAGTTTTAAGTTTTTTATTTTCTGAGAATGTATTTGTTAATAATTCACAGCACTGCTTTGTAGCTTTATATATACCACCTTGTTTACTGTATACATAAATTGTACTAGCGAGAACATATCTTTTAACTTTAAATTTTATACATGCATTTAAAATATTGTTTGTACCTAAAATATTTTTTTCTATTGCAACATGTGGATTTTGATTAGCTTCTTTTATATCTGCTATACCAGCAAAATTATATACTATATCTTTTCCCTTAATAGCTTTCAAAATTTTATTATAATCTGACACATCACCTTGTATAAATTTATTTTTATTCTTTAAATATTCAGACTTTTTTATATCAAAAACGGTTACATCAAGATTTTTTGAATATAAATAATCTACAACATGACTTCCAAGAAAACCTGACCCACCAATTACTAATATTTTTTTAAATTTCATATATTATTTTTTCATTAATTTTCTTACTTTTTTTAGATCTTTTAAATTATCTACGCTATAAGTTTTTTTAGAATTATAAATTAGTTTTACTTTTAAACCATTCTCTAAAAGTCTAAGCATATCTATAGATTCTTTTTTTTCCAAATAACTTTCTTCCATACTATTAAAGCGTAAAAGCGCTTTTCTTGTGAATGGTATTACGCAAACTTGTTTAAAAAATATTGTGTCTAAATTTTTATTTGGATTATATGGAATTGGTAATCTAGAAAAATATATAGCATTATCATTTTTATCTTTTAATACTTTTATTTCATTAATATCTGTAACTTCTTTATTATTAATTTTTGTTATTAGATTTATTACTTCTATACCCTTATTTTTTTTCATTAGTAAAATAGATTTGTCTATCATATTACCAGAAATCATCGGTTCATCGCCTTGATACATTACTACAATATTTACTTTTCCAATTTTTTTTTCAATTTTTTTTAATGCTTCAGCTGCTCTATCAGAAGCTCTATTATGTTTAATCGACGTCATGATTACATTTCCATTAATACTTCTAATATATTTTGCTATTTTTTCATCAGGAGTAGCAACATAGACTCCATCTGCTATTTTAGATTTTTTGGCATTTAAATAACAATGACCAATCATAGGAGTGTTATTAATAAGTGCCATTGGTTTATTTGGAAACCTACTTGCTGCCAATCTAGCTGGTATAATTATTACTGATTTCATTTCTTTAAAATACTTGTAAAATCTTTAAATTTATTTTTTAGTATTACTGTTTCTAGACTACATGCAATAAATGAATAATTTTCTTTAATTTTTGATTTTATTTCATTAATTTCCGGATTAATAACATGAATTCCATGAGGAACATTATATTTATCTGCTTTTGTTTTAATTCTATCTATTACCTTTTTAAATTTATTGTTTTTAAAATCTCCTGGAATTTTCATTGATGCTGATAAATCATAAGGTCCTATAAAATAAGCGTCTATTAATTTACTACTAAAAATTTCATCTAAATTTTCAAGTGCTTTGATGTTCTCTATCTGTGCTATTAAAATAATATTATTTTTTTGCCAATTATAGTAATGATCAAAAGTATCTCCAAATTGATTTGCTCGCATAAGTCCTACACCTCTTGAGCCTTGTGGAGGATAATGGGAAGAATCAAAAACTTGTTTCAATTCACTTAAATTTCTTAAATCAGGTATTATTAGACCCTGAGCTCCAATATCCATAACTTTTTTTATTATGTCTTTATTAATTGAAGGCAATCTAACAAATGACTTAATTTTTGACATATTAATTATTCTAATAATATCTTCAGCTTGATTAAGATTTATAGATGAATGTTCTAAATCTAAGGCCAACCAGTCAAAGCCTGAATTCGTCATAATTTCAATTAGATTATTATTTGGTATCGTGATCCACGTTCCAAGCAATACTTCTTTTTTCTTAAGTCTATTTTTCATAGTAATATATTAAAATTTATAAATAATTTGTTTATAATAATTTGTAATAATTATAAAGGTTAAATTTTCAGCCGTTTAATATAGAGATTTATTTTAATAATACTAAAGTGTAATAATAAAAATATTTGTATTATTATCAGCTCTTATAAAATCAATCTTATATTTTGCAGGAATAAAATCTGTAATATCAGATTGAAGAATTAATCTTTTGTGACCAACAAAAATTATATCCTCTTTCATAGACTCATGGCCTATATACAACTGATCAGAAATAAATATAATTGATTTTTTAGCAATTCTTAACATGTGTTTAAAGATATTTGATCTTATTTTTTTTATTTTTTTAAAATCATCAAAGAGAATATGTTCGATAACATGTGAAAAAAAAACATGATCAATACTATTTGTTTTATAAGTTTTTAAACTATCAAATTCTTTCAAATTTATTTTTTTAATTTCACAATTATCAATTACTTTCATAATTGTATTATATTCTTTAGAGAAATCACAACCATATAAATATGAATTTTTAAATTTATTCCTTATTTCAATTAAGTTCTGTCCAACGCCAGAACCTATTTCTAAAAACGTATCTTTATTCTTAGCATTTATTATATCTAAAACACTACCTTTTAAGATTGTTTTTTTAGCCCTTACATCTTTTTTGGAAATTATAATTTTATTATTTTGATATTTAACTAAGCTAGTATAATTATAGACATTACCAGTCAAAAAATCAATTTCAGTATTTTTATAATATCTTTTTAATAATTTTTTTTTAAGTTCCTGTTTTACATTATTAAGTAAATTGAAAAATCTATTTTTATTATTATAACTTAGCATACTAAAAAGAAGTAAAACAAAAAATATTACAATTCTTTTTAATATAACCATTTTTTTAATCTTGATTTTTGATTTGAATAAATTCTAATTAAAGAAGCTTTAAAATAATACCCTTTTTTAGAAACATAAACAAAATATTCTAATATAAAAGATATATATTTAAAAAGAATAGAGAAAGCTGAAAAGATTTTTGAAAAAAATATCATTAATTGATTAAATATAAATAAGGGTGAAAAAATTACAAAATATAAAATATTTAAATCAGAATTAAATCCATATATTTTTGCAACAGTTTTATCATAAATAGAAATATTTTTTTTATAAGATTTTAATGAAGATAAATAAACTGGCTGTCTTCTATTATCTTGTAAAAATATTTCTTTATTATCGCTAGAGTTTCCATAAAATGTATCTAGATTTGGATTTACCCCAATATTTGATATTGTATCAATGTGGACATCAATTTTATTAAAAATAGATTTAAGTATTTTGGATGGATTTTTTGTTAATTCATCGTAATCAATCTTAATGAACCTTTCGTTATCTATTTCTGATATAATATTTAATTGATTTCTACTTTGCCAAAATGAATCTTCAGGTAAAATACTATGTGCTCTTTTTGCAGAATAATATCTTGCAAATGGATCTCTTGTAATTTCTATCCAAAAAAAATTTTTATTTCTTTTCAAAAAAGTCATAGCATAAGGAGTGGAAGCAGTTACACGTGTAGAAAGAACTTTTAAACTATTATTTATAGCAAAATTAAGATATTTATCTGTAAAATCGTTTATAGAATTACAATTATAAAAATCATATAGATATTCTATCCATAAATGATTTGATATTCCATAGTACTCCTGTGAAAAGCTTCTGTATTTATTTTTTATATCATTGATTGATGGATAAATTGATTTTATTCCAAATTGTACAAATTCAGATACAAAATAATCAATTTTTTTTTCAATTTTTTTTATTTTTATTTCATCAATATAAATTCTCTTTCTATTCTCCTTCCATTCACAAAATTCCATTATTTTAGGAAGTTCAACAATTGCAAACTCATTACTAATACAATTTTCTTGAGCTGCAATTAAAGCAGAAAGTAAATTAGTTCCACTTCTAGTCAGACCATTAATACAAATAATTTTTGGATTTTTATTTGAAATATTCATTATTAATTCTTTAATATATTGGCCAGATCATTAATTAAGTTATTGTTATGATAGTTATATTTTTTACAAAATTCATTTTTTACATCTTGAATTTCCTTACTATACCACCAATCGTCAATATTATCCCAAATAGTAATTAATTTGTTTGCTGCTTTTACAGGATCATCATAAAAAATACCTATTTTTTTTAACAAATTAAAATCTTTTTCCGCATCCGTATTTAATTCCCATAGCAATGGGTTCCAAAAAATTAAAGTTGGAATATTGTAATATAGTGTTTCTAAGAATACAGTTCCATTATATGTAGCTATATGAATTCTAGAGTCTTTTAGTAAATTATCAATTGGACTATATTGATTTACTTTTATTGTATTGAATTTATTTATTAATCTTTCTTTTTCTTTCCATCCATAATCAAAATTATTTACCTTGAAAATTATTTTTTTTTGTATTTTTTTTGTTAAATTTTCATAAAAAATACATTGATCATTAAAATAATCTAACCATTGGGATGAAATTGGAAATGAAAATAATCGATAACTATATCTAGGGACTTGAGTTGACACCAATAAACCATAGCCATTTTTTTGATGATGAATTTTTTTATTAAATGAAAGGAAATTACCAATGGGTTTAATATTGTTTTTTTGATCTAACCTCCACCCCCAACTCAAAAATACGTCAGCGATCTTTAATTGGTGGTTTTGAATAGAAGAAAACTTACACATACCGTCATTTCCACCGTGTTGACCAATTATTAGTTTTGAACCAGAATTTTTTTTTGAAGCTACTAAAATTTTAAAGTAATCATTAAAAGCAAACGAATTTGAGGTAAAAATTGATTTAAGTTGATGATTATAATTATTTAATATTTTTGTTTGTACTTCTTTAAAATTTTCTAAGTAAATAGTTGGCATATTTTCAAAGATCATTTCCAATAAAAATTTATAAAAATCATTATTTATTTTTGAATGATGTATGAGATTAACCCTTTGTTCTAATTTGTAAATTTTTTTAAAATTGATATTGTAAGATGAATAAAAATTAAAACTAAAAAGTTTAATTTTTAACATAATTAAATTTTTTTTTGAAAGGTAGGTGTTCTCAAAATAGTATTTTGATTTTTGAGTAAAAAGGTATTTAAAACATAATTTTATAAAATTTTTAAAATATCCTTTCGGTAAATTATTTTCACCATTTTTTTTATAAATTTTTTTATTTTTTACGTTAATTAATGTAATTTTATTCTTAAATTTTTTTTTTATAATTTCTGAGTAAATATATTCATTCCAATTATCTTTTGAAACAGACTGCATAAATTCATTCATATCTTTAGGTATACATTGAGGCTTATAAAAATCTGTATACAAACTTGAAATTTGATTATGTTTATCAGATACTTTTTGAAGCATATAAAATCTATCAAATAAAACCTCAATAAAGTAGTTTAGCCATAATCCTATAATCAGTCTCCAATATTCTTTTGAGTAATTTGTATCATGATAATTATTAAGAATAGGATATAATTCACTTAATATTTTTTCATAAATTATATTTATTTCTTTGAAATCATTATATAGTTTATGTCTATTGTTCCAATGATAATCAATGATTTCAAAATTATGATCTTTAAGAAATTTGCTTTTATTAGGCAAACACCATTTACCTAAATATACATAATAATTGCTTTTTGAATTCAATGAGTAATCATTATAAGTGGTAATTAAATATTTATTCATTTACTATGAATATTTATTTTCACTTAAAAATGGTATAACTAGAACAATTCTTTTTTCGCCTTGCTTACAATTACCAGCTCTATGTATTAAGCTAGTTGTAAATATTGCAGCATCACCAATTTCTCCAATAAATTTTTGACTATTTTTAGGAATGTAGTCTATAAATCTTGTGTCCTCATATTCATTTTTTAAATTTATCTCATGTGTACCAATATCAAATTCTAACGCTGAATCAGGACTAGTTTTTGTTAGTAATATTTGAAGTTTATATCTTTCGAAATGACCGTCTCTATGCCAGAGAAAAGAAGATGTAGCATTTTCAATTCTTGATGTTTCATATAAAGTAATTTCATCATAACAAATATCAACTTCAAAACCCATTTGATTTGATATAATTTTTTTTACTTCATTTATTTTATCTTTAATAAGGCTTATATCGCAATTATAATTTACTATAGCACCGTTAAAATAAGACTTTATCTTGGGTTGTTCCAAACCTTTTCTTAATAATTCTTCGCATATTGTTTTATTAATAAGATTTTTGATTATTAAAAACTTATTTTTATTAAAAACAATAGGATTATAATCAATGTTTATATTATTATATTTTTTATAAAATATAGATTTCTTAAAAATATATATTTTATATTTTAGATATTTTATTAATTCTTTAAAATTAAAATATGAAATAATTTTTTTAACATATCTTTTTAAAAACATATCTGTTATTATTTTTATCATTATATATGGACTTTGTAACTAGAAATAACGTCAATCTAATTGAAATTATATTTTGTCCAAAATGTAGTAATGATTTAGAAATAAAAAATAATAGTTTAGGATGCAAAAAATGTAAACTAAACTACCCACTAATAAATAATGTACCAATACTATTTGATAAAGATTTTTCAAAAGATATAGCTGGAGATAATATTACTTTTAATTCATGGGAAGATAAAGATATTGAAAATAAAACCTTCAAGGTTGCTCAACATTCCTCTAACAAAAAATCACTTTATCAACTAATTACACCTAACTATAGATATCAACTTGGACCCAGGTATATGGATTTCATTAAAAAATATAACATTCAAGGTAAGATCTTAGAATTGGGAGGTGGCCCAAATGCTTTAAATCATCCAGGATTAGTGAATTGTGATATTAATAATTATGAAACGGTGGATGTAGTTGGGGATGGAAGAAAGCTACCATTTAAAGATAATTCATTTGATGGAATTATTTGCAATTCAGTACTTGAACATATTTTTGAATACGACGAAGTAATTAATGAATGTTTTAGAGTTTTAAAAAAAAATGGTTTAATATTTATGAATGTGCCTCAATTGTGTGCTCGTCATCACACATACGATTATCATAGATGGACTATTGTAGGATTAGAAAAGGATCTAAGTAAATTCAGAATTATAGATAAGGGTATTATTTTGGGACCTGGCATGTTTATTCATCATTTTGTAACTGCATTTTTTAAATCTTTAACACCATTTAAATTAATCAATCTATCAATTTGTTTTATATTGGAATGGTTGTTTTTTATATTTAGATTTTTAGATTTTTTTGGAAAAAAAAATAAAGATTACGAGGATTTTGCTCATACTATATATGTAGTAGGAAAAAAATAAATTAAAAGAAATGTTTTGTTATATATGGAGTAAAATTTCTATCTGTAAGTGCAACCGCAATTATTTTGAATAAATCTTTTCTTTTTTCTAAATTAATCGACCATTTTTTGTTACTAATTTTTTTAATTTTTTTAGTTAAATTGACTATTTCTCCATTTTTTAATTTTGCACAAACCCAAGGTTGATTTTGGTAAATCTCTAAAGATGTATAAATATTAAATATATTAGAATTTAATTTAGTCTTTACTTCTATTTTGTAATTTTTATTTAAAGATTTAAAAACATTTTGAGGTGTAGAAAATTCCCATTTAATATTTTTATATTCTTTGCTTATTTCTACAAATCGTTTCAAAAAATTTATTATACTATTTTCAATATCTCTGTAATCATGATCAAATACACTAATAACTGATAATTCATTATCTCTAACTTCATTAAAAGCTTGGTATATGTCTTTATCTTGAATTTTATACACTCTAGAGTTCAAATCTACAGATCTTGCTAAATATCTTTTCGAAAATCCTTTTTTTTTAAAATTTATTTTTGAAGGTTTGTAAGGTTTCCAAGACATAACACCATCACTCCAATCCATTTCAGGACATTTAATTGGTGATCTATTGGAGAAGTCGATAGGAAACCATTGATCAACCCATTCTGATAATTGTTTATGCATAATAGTTCCACCTGCTCTAAAAGATACTGGGAACCAATTTCTATCAATAATTTGTCTTGAAATTATATTTTCATATTCATTTGAGGTTTTCCAATCAAATCCCCATTGATTTGCTATTTTTGATTCATGTGGATGATGATAATGCCAACATTGCTCATCCTTAAAATCTAACATCTCTTTTGAATATTTTTTTAAATAATAATCTCTAATTTTATGATAGCCTAAGTCTCTTCTTCTTGGGTTTTCTTTAAAGCCTGTCCAATTTAAAAAAAACCAACCAAATTTTATTCTACCATTAAATGAATCTTTAAATTTATTTCTGAAATTTAGTGAAAAAAGTTTTGACATAGCAATGTCAACTTCTTGCCAATTTTTTAACAATTCTTTTCTATTTGGATCATAACAAGGCCCCTCAGTATCCATACAAAATGTTAAATATATTTTCTTCATTTATGTTACTGATATACCTCCATCTACAATTAAATTATGACCAGTTACATAAGATGACATATTTGTTGAAAGATATACAACTGCACTACTTATATCTGATGCTTTAGCCATTCTATTCAATAAAGTTTTTTTATTATATTTTTTTACAAAAATTTTTTCTTGATTATTAAATATTCCACCTGGAGAGATACAATTAACTCTTACATCTGGAGCACATGTTGAAGCTAACCATTTTGTTAATTGAATAAGTCCAGCTTTAGATGATGCATATGCTGCAGGATTAAATAACTTTGTTTTTTTATAAAGATTATAATCTGGTCCAAGAAACCCATAAATAGATGCAATATTAATAATTGAGCTATCTTTATTTTTTTTAAGGATTGGAAATAAATTTTTTGACAAATCAAAAGCCACATTCAAATTTAAATTTATAATTTCCTGGAAAGTTTCAGATTTTTGCATCATAAAATCGGTGTTAAAACCTTTTATTTTTGAATGACCAGTAAATGCTACGTTGTTTATTAAAGTGTTCACTTCTATATTTTTGGAGTTTATTTTATTTATTAGTGAAGCCCTACTTTTTAAATTAGCAAGGTTACATTCTAAATTAATAATATTAGTATTATTTATTTTTGATAATTCATTATTGAGTTTTTTGAAATTTTTGTTTGGTAGATCAACAAGTATTACATTTCCATTGAGACTTACTATTGTTTTTGAAATTTCAGAACCAATTTGACCTAAAGCTCCAGTAATTAAAAAATTCTTACCAGACAAATCAATTATTTTATTTATATCCATACTTTATTTTATATCTTAATTCTTTTTTTAATTAAATTTGATTTTTTCATTGAATTAATAATTTTTAGAACATTGTTTGATTGGTTTAGATTATTAATTGTACTATTACTATGAAATAAATAACTAAAAAAGTTAAAAAACTGATTCTTATAAGAGTCAATCAAATGAGAATGATCGCTATATAGTACTTTCCATTTATTCTTTGTAATTGAAAATAATTCTATTTTCCCTAAAATTAAATCAATTCTAATTGTCCCTTTTGAACCAACTACTTCTATAAATCTAGTATTATCTTTTCTTAAAAAATCCATGTGTAGGAAAATTTTATATTTATTTAATTTATTTTTTAGTTCAAATATAGATAATACATTATCTTCAACATCTATATTTAAATTACTAATTTTAGAATAATTAGAATAAACATTTTTGAAATTTCCAAATATCCAAATTAAATAATCTATTTCATGACTTAACTCTAATATAACCCCTCCACCTTTATTCTTTTTTACTGAAATAGTTTTTGAAAATTTCTTTTTTGTCCAATTTCTGATGTCATTACCTACAAAACAATTGACATAATAAATATCACCAACAATTTTCTTGTGAATTAAAGACTTAAATTGAAATAATAATTTACTATATCTGAGATTATAACCAACCCAAAAAAGTAGATTATTGTCTTTTATAATTTTTTGAAATTTATTTATTTTATATAATTTTTCAAAAATTGGTTTTTCTACAAAAATATTAACCTTGTTTTGCAAAAAAAAATTTACCTGTTTATAATGTAAGTTTGCCGGAGTGCAAATTAGTACTAAATTAGGTTTAAACGATAAGCTATCATTTAAAGAATAATAAACATAATTTTTAAAGTTACTTAAGTTTTTCTTACTAATCTTACTTTTCTTTTTTATAAGAATTCCAAGTTTTGTGTTTGGAAAATTTTCAATTAAATTTTTATAATGTTTTTTTCCTATATTTCCGAAACCAACTATAAGAATATTAAAGCTATACTTTTTTGAAGCAACTGGATTATAGTATAACATTAATAAGGATATTTTTTTAATAATTTATTAAAAAAATCGTCATAGTATTTTTTTGTCTTTGGGTTTAAACTTTTTGAAATATTCTTTAATTTAAAATCTTTAGAGGATAAAAAATTTGATTTCAAAGTTTTTAAAAAATAAACTAGATAAATTAAAGGTCTTAAAAATTTAAAAGTTAATGATAAATAAATTATGAAATATAATACCTTATATTTCGTTGAAAATATTTTCCTTAAAATATCTAATGTGTAAATAAAAGACTTTTTGGTTTCAAATTTATATAGTTCAGTATTATTAATATCTTCTGCTATTAAAAAGGTAGGATGCGTCAAACTTTTTTTATTTTTTTTATATAAATTTATAGGATAATAATATTCATTTATAAATTCTAAAAAATCATTGTTTTTAATTAAATTTAAACTCGATTTAATCAAAAAATTAGGATTTTTTAAATCTTCATTACTTTTTATTTTATAATAAAATCTAAATCTTTTATCAAAACTAATATTAAATTTTTTTGCCTCTTCTTCCATTAAACCAAAAATACTGACAACTGGTGTGGCGTTAATCAAAGCCTCATAACCAAGAGAAGATTGACATAAAAAAATTAAATCTGATTTTTTAATAAAATTTAAAGGAGAATCATTACTATCTATTATTATATTTTTAGAAATTTTATTTAAAAAAAAATAATCACTTATTTTTTCAAAAAATCTTGGTCTAAAAATTAAATCTATATTCTTGGAGTATTTATATATAGCTTCAATAACTTTCATTTGTAACAGAGTTATTTTAATAAACATCCAAGAAAATATATCTACACTACCACCATACTCATTAATTTTATAATCCCTAAATCTAAATAAATAATCAGCCATATTTAAATTGTTATGCTCATTTTCACTTGCAATACCAATAGTGAGATCCTTTTTTTGTTCTAATACACTATCTTTAAAATTTTCTTCGAGCGCAGTTAGCTCCATTAACCTAGAACAACCAGTAATTACTAATTTAGAACTTAAATAATCAATATCTTTTAGACAATTATATTGGTGATTACTCCATAAATATATTTTATCAACTACTTCCCATTGTGGAGGAGGAAAATCCTTATTATACCGATTATGACCACCAATAATACGTTCTATAAAATCTTTTTTTTCAAATATTGCCTGCTCAGTAGGTATAGAAAAAACGTTACTATATATTGAAAAAAATTTTGCGAAATTTCCATGATAAATATCTGGATTACCTATAACAACAATTTGTGGTCTAAAAGATATATATTTATAAAGTGCATCACTGGAAGTACAATAATCAATTATATAATTATACTTTTTTTTTAAATAACTTCCTATTAAATAAGCTGATAAAAAATCTCTTTTTTTTTGGTCTATATAAAATAAAATTTTTTTCATATCTTAAATTAGTGATTTGACAATTTTAAAATCAAAAAAAGAATCAATATCTATAGATCTTTCTTGAGGCATTAAATAGACTGAGGTCTTTTTTCCAAATAATTTTCTTTTATTAAATAAATAACTTCTTTTCCAAATATAAATCGAGGCATTCATTTCATATACTTTAGGGGCTGATTGACGGGATGTGAAATTTCTAATATTTTTTACTAATTGATACTGATTATTTTTATATTCAAACATATTAAAATATGGATTTTTGCGAGAAGAACATCCTGTTATTAAGTTAGAAGCATTATCTTTCTTGAACTTTTTGTATGCATTTTTAATATCTTTTATAGATCTCAATGGTGAAGTGACATCTAAATCAAAAATTATATCATATTTTTCTTGATATTTTTTTTCGGCCTTTTTTACAGCATGAATAATAGATGGAATTTTTGATATTTTATTATTAGCGTATTTTTTTGGTCTCAAAAACCACCCACT
>MDTD01029988.1_pt1 | contig 12354 bp, 12 predicted proteins | sample 811221 | NCBI WGS metagenome assembly MDTD01 (sample SAMN05326646, study PRJNA326480) | marine metagenome | isolation source: seawater | place: Pacific Ocean: South West | collected 2011 | reverse complement strand
TTATCTGCTGAATGATAGATGAAAATCGCAACCCGTGATATTGCCGCTCTACTTTCACATCCTGAACCCAAATATCATGCTTATTTATTTTATGGCCATGATGTCGGCTTGGTTAAAGAACGCGCCAAAAAAATAGCACTTCACTTTACAGATAAACTTGATGATCCCTTTGCTGTATCTAATCTTTCCAGCCAAGACGTATTCGCAGATAAGGCCTACCTGCCTGACAGTCTTAATGCTTTACCTGCTTTTGGTGGCATGCGTCTAGTAATGTTGTCAGGAATAGGCACAGAAATGACTGAAGCCATAAAAATTGGTTTTGAGTTCTTGCACGATCGGTCCCGACTGGTTATTCAGGCACGAGATGTCAACACAAGACATGAATTGGTGAAATTCTGCGATCAACACCCCTCTTGTGCATCTATCGGTTGCTATCAAGATGATGACCGGTCTTTAAAAGAACTGGCCCAAGAAATTTTTAAGCGTGACCATATACAGATTAGCAGAGATACCCTTATTTTGCTTGCTTCACGGCTGGGCAGTGATAGGGCTGTTTCCCGACAAGAAATAGAAAAGCTAGCATTGTTTGCCGGATTTAATGGCAAACTGACAGAACATGATATTCACAACGTTATTGGTGACAGCGGTGCTTTGGCACAGGATCAGATCACAATCGCTATTCTTAACGGCAATGTTCAACAGTTTAGACAGCTCTATTTCCGTTCACAACAGGATGGACAGCCCCCAATCACCCTGCTTAGGCAAATCTTGTCACTATTCAAAAATATAATGTCAGCAAAACTGAAAATGGAAAAGGGACAAACAAGTTCAACTGCCCTTTCCAGTTTTAAGCCACCCCTAAATTTTAAAATTAAACCTGTAGTTGCGGCACAGCTTTCTAAATGGAATTCAGTTCAGTTAAACGAGGTTATTAACCGCTTGATCACTGCTGAAATTCAGATGAAAACCACAGCCGCAATTAATCCATCAACACTCACCGGTCAAACTTTACTTGGGGTCGTGCTTCGAAGTCGCAGCTTGAACCGCTAAAAGAACTATTTTGCCTGCCCAATGCCAATTTTTGCCAATACATCCTCAAGTTGCTCAAGCGAAGTCACCTTTATTGCCACCTGACCTCTGTCATTCTGTTCATCCCAATCCAAACGCATCAACAACCCTAGCTCCATTCGGGCGCGAAGCTCCAAAGCTTTAATGTCGGCTGATTTTTCCTTATGCGGTGACGTCGTTTTACCTTTATTTTTTGATCTAATGAGAGCCTCAACATCACGTGCAGACATATTATCCTTTATGATGGCATCTGCTAGTTGTTCAGCGCCTGCAACGCCAATCAGCGGGCGGACCTGGCCCATTGTTAAAAGACGTTTTACGAGCTTATCTCTTATCGTTTGAGGTAGGGATAAAAGTCGCCCAATATTGGCAATATGCGACCTTGACTTGCCGACAATATCCGCAAGTTCCTGCTGCGAATATCCATGTTTGTCCAAAAGAGCCTGATAACCCTCAGCTTCTTCAATAACAGACAAATCACGGCGCTGAATGTTTTCAATAAGCGATAATTCAGCCGCTTCCTTATCCTCAAAATCTGAGATAATCGCTGGAATCTCATGTAAAGCAGCCATTTGTGAAGCACGCCAACGCCTTTCACCCGCAATCAGCTGAAACTGTGCGCTGCGATCAGGGTGAGGCCGGACGATCACAGGCTGCAACAAGCCACGGCTTTTAATAGAGGCAGCCAGCTCTTTCAATTGGTCAATATCAAAATCACGCCGTGGCTGCCACGGCCCAGGCACAATCCATTCTATGGGCAGCGTCCTTACATCACGCCCAGCATTTTCAGCAACATTAAACTCAGCATCAGTTGTCTGCACTGTCATTTCTTTTGCATTGTGAATAGGCGACTCACCCAACAAACTTGACAACCCGCGACCAAGGCGTTGCATATCCTGTTTTTTAGCTGGTTTTCTGGATGGTATACTTTCTGTCATGCGACTTTTTGTTCCTGTTTAAGAAGTTCGGCTGCCAAGGCAGCATAAGCCTGCGCGCCCGCACATTTCAAATCATACATTAATATAGGCTGACCAAAGGATGGGGCCTCAGAAATTCGCACATTACGCGGAATGATAGTTTGATAAACGGTAGCTCCAAAATGAGATCGTACATCAGCTTCCACCATCTCAGACAATTTATTCCTTGTGTCATACATAGTCAGCACTATACCTTGCAACATAAGTCCTCGATTCAAGGCAGACTTGACAGTTTTAATGGTTTGTGTCAGCTGCGCCAGACCTTCAAGCGCATAAAATTCACATTGAAGCGGCACAATTACAGTATGCGCAGCACATAACGCATTTACAGTCAATAAACCGAGCGACGGTGGGCAATCTATCAGAAGGTAGTCAAAATTTGCCTGAAGACCCAAAAGCTGGTCTGCCAGCCGATATTCGCGTCTGTCTAAAGAACTCAATTCAACTTCAGCAGCAGACAAATCCATCGTGGCGGGTATAATGGATAGGCCTGGAACTTGTGTTGTGATAATCGCGTCTGTTGCTCTGCATTCACCTATGACCAGCCGGTAGCTGTTAACCTCACGTGCATGAGGGTCCACACCCAGCCCTGTGCTGGCATTGCCTTGAGGGTCAAAATCAACCAACAAAACATTCATGCCACAGGCTGCCAAAGCGGTGGACAGGTTCACAGCTGTCGTTGTCTTTCCAACACCCCCCTTTTGGTTTGCTACAGCAATAATTTTAACAGACATAAATTTATAACCCTCTGATATATCGATATTATTATGGTTTAAGATGTATTATTGAAGCATCCTGATCAGTGATGCTTGGATAAGAAACCGCTTTTAGTTTTGACAATGTCGACCATTCGGTCAGCTCTTGGTCTACTCCCTTTCCTTTCAGAAATAAATAGGAAAGTCCAGGATGAACCTGTGTTTGAGTCAGATGAATTAATTTTGGGACCGGTGCAAGCGCGCGCGCTGTGATGACATCAATATTTAAATACGGCAAATTTTCAATGCGGGTATGGTGGATGGTAGCAGGTACATCAGTTTCAGCCAGAACCGTACGCATGAATGCTATCTTTTTCGCATCGGATTCGACCAGATGCACCTCATGTTTTGTTAATAACGCCAGAATAACACCAGGCAACCCTGCCCCTGCACCAATATCCATGATTCGACCTATTGTATTAGGGAGGTGCCCGATCAGTTGGGCACAGTCCAGAATATGACGTTGCCAGATATGAGGCAGCGTTTTTGAAGAAACCAGGTTGATGTGCTGCTGCCATTTTTTTAGCAACTTTACATAAAGTTCAAGCTTGGCTTCTGTTTCACGTGAAACATTTAGATAAGCACATACCTCTTTTCGGGTGCTTTCAGGTGGAAATATGGGATTAATGGTCACTATACGCTCTGTTAGCTGCCTGCAGATTCATATGCAGCCTGACTGGATGTAACGGGCCGATCTTTTTTCAGATACCGCAGAACAGCGACAAGAGCTGCTGGTGTCATGCCCGGAATACGGCTGGCTTGACCAATAGTTTCGGGCTGATGGCGTTGGAGCAAATAACGTGCCTCAGCAGACAACCCACCAATTTTAGAAAATGGAGTTTGTGAAGGGATTCTTAGTGCATCGTCACGCCGCATGGCGTCTATATCCGCCTGCTGCCGGGTAAGGTAGCCAGAATAACGGCAATCTGTCTCGAGTTGACCATGCAATTTTGATTCAATTTCTGCCAATTCAGGCCATAACCGCTCACAATCAACGAGCCGCACGCCTTCTAAAGCCAGCAAATCTGCTGGTGTCTTTGCACTTCCGTCACGAGAAACAGGTAAATCCTCTGTTATGAGTTCGTTTGGCCGCTTTGGTTTGGTGTTTAATAGCCTCTTTGCCCGCGACAAAGCTTGCTTTTTTTGCTCCCAATGTTGACGCCGCTCAAATCCGACACAGCCAATTTCTATACCTTTGTCAGTTAATCGCTGATCAGCATTATCGGCACGAAGAAATAGTCTATATTCCGCGCGTGATGTAAACATGCGATAAGGTTCTTTCGCACCTTTCGTAACCAAATCGTCTATCATAACACCGATATATGCGTCTGCCCGGTCAAGAACAAATTGTCGTTCTTCTTTTACCGAGGATGAAAGACTAATGGCAGCGTTTACACCTGCAATCAGACCTTGTGCAGCAGCCTCTTCATATCCTGTCGTTCCATTTATTTGCCCAGCTAAAAATAAACCCGGTAAGGTTTTAAGCTCAAGAGATGATGACAATGCCCGTGGATCAATGAAGTCATACTCTATCGCATACCCGAATTGCAGAATTTTTGCTGCCTCGAGACCCTTAATTGAAGCAATCAGTTCAGTTTGTACTTCACGTGGAAGGCTGGTAGATATTCCGTTGGGATAAACCGTGTGATCGTCGAGACCCTCCGGCTCCAAGAATATCTGATGTGAATCTCTGTCTCCAAACCTATAAACTTTATCTTCAATAGATGGACAATAACGTGGTCCTTGCCCTTTAATCTGACCTGAATAAACGGCAGATAAATGAATAGACCGTGAAATAATCTCATGTGTTCTCTCATTGGTGCGGGTTATACCGCAGTCAATTTGCGGGATGTCTATCTGATTCGTCAATGTTGAAAAGGGAACAGGATCACTGTCAGCTGGCTGCATAGTGAGTCGTGACCAGTCGATTGTGCGTCCATCCAGCCTTGCGGGCGTGCCTGTTTTCAACCTACCAACTGGCAACAACATTTCCCTCAACCGCTTCGCCAGAGCCCGTGATGGTGCTTCGCCAACACGCCCAGCCGGGGTACGCTCTGATCCCAGATGAATTAGCCCACCCAAGAATGTACCTGTTGTCAAAACCACAGCCTCTGATGTAATGCTCTCACCAGTTTCTGTCAAAACCCCTGAAACGGAGCCTTGATTTGTCTGAATATCAGCGACAGCACCTTCAAGGATGGTCAAATTTTCCTGTTGGGCCAAAAGCGTCTGCATCGCCTTTCGGTAAAGCTTACGATCAGCTTGCGCACGTGGTCCGTGAACAGCGGGCCCGCGTGACTTGTTCAACATTCTGAACTGAATACCAGCTCTGTCTATCGCCCTCCCCATTAACCCATCAAGAGCATCTATCTCACGCACAAGTTGGCCCTTGCCAAGACCGCCAATCGCCGGGTTGCACGACATTTCGCCAATTTTATCTGCTTTCATAGTTACAAGCGCTGTCCTCGCGCCCATGCGTGCTGCTGCTGCTGCTGCTTCTGTCCCAGCGTGGCCACCACCAATCACCACAATGTCAAAACTCTTGTATGTCATTTCTTTTTGACCCAAACAATAGGGTGAAGTCCAATTTAATTAAAACAAAACTGTTCATTTGTTCTGCCAACTTGTAATGCTAATAATCTACGGTGTTTCACGTGAAACATCAAACTTTGACACCGACCAAAAAGCCGTTCGGTGCTTTTCTACTTTATTTTCCGATACAGAAGGATGAGAAAATATGATCAAGCACATCCTCAATATCCACCTGACCAAGGATGCGGGACAGCGATGATGTTGCTAACCTAAACTCCTCCGCGATAAATTCTGTTTGATCTACTGCAGATAAACATAGGCTTGCCTGCAAATGCTCCACGGCCTGTCGAACTGCTTGTTGGTGGCGAACACGCGTTAGGGTAACAGATGATGAGGAACGATTTAGGTTTCGAATAATCCTTTCCAGCCGTCTCTCGAATGCACTCAGCCCTGCTCCGTCCTTTGCACTTATATATATAACATCTTCTTCAGAAAAGCGGGCTGTTATGTGCTGTACATTACCAACCTCTATGCCTTTATCACTCTTGTTAAGCAAAAGAAGGGGGGGAACTGAGTCCGGTGTTACTGTTTCAAACAGCTCTGCAGACCAGCCAGCCTGGTTGCCATCAACAACAAAAACCAAAACATCGGCGTCTTCTGCTGCTTGTCTAGCCCGATCTATCCCCTCTTTTTCGATAGGGTCATCTGTCTGGCGCCATCCTGCTGTGTCTTTCACCAAAACAGGTATACCCGCTATTTCAATTCCAACTTCTATACTATCGCGCGTTGTGCCTGGTATTTCTGACACTATCGCAGCCGGGCGCCGCGCCAACAAATTCAGAAGGGTGGATTTCCCAGCGTTTACAGGACCTGCCAATACTACAGAAAGTCCTGATCTGATAATCTGGCCTTTATGAAAATCAGACAAACTTGCTTTCATATCGTCATGAATAATCTTAATTCGATTTTTGATTTGCGTCTCTAACGAGGTTGGAAGCTCTTCATCAGCAAAATCAATTAATGTTTCCAATTCAGATAAGCAAGAAATGATTTCTGAGCGCCAGCTTTCAACAGGACGGCGCAAGCTTCCCGACATCTGGGCAACAGCCTGTTCCCGCTGCAAGGATGTGTCAGCATCAATCAGATCAGCAAGCCCTTCAGCAGAGGTTATATCAGTTTTATCATGATCAAGGGCGCGGCGGGTGAATTCACCCGCTTCAGCTAAACGAAAACCTGATGTAGCTGCTAAATGATTGAGAATATCCTCAACCACGGCTGGTGAACCATGACAATGAATCTCTGTTACATCCTCCCCTGTTGCCGAGTGCGGCCCAATAAAATTAATCATCATCACATCATCAATGAGTTTGCCATTCTTATCCTTAAGCCATCGCCTTTGTGCCTGTCGAGGCTGAAGCAGAGCTGTGCCAAACAATTTTGCCACGTAACCGGCCCGGGGGCCTGAAACACGAATTACAGCCAAAGCTGACCGGCCAGGAGGTGTAGCTAACGCAAAAATTGTGTCTGTAAAGGAATATTGCTTCATAATGGTGGTTGAAATATTTAACTGTGATAGCTTTAATATACAAACTGATTCCGCCGAATACCTTCAGTTTACCGAACAACATGTATACAAGCTCATTCTTATCTCCACTTGGTTATATGCGCGCCTGTTCAAGTGAAACTGGCTTGTATGCGCTCGATTGGCAACAAAAGCCTTTTAAAAAGGTCAATCAGGAAAATGACGTTTCACGTGAAACAATTAAACAAATTGCGCGTTATTTAAATAATCAATTAACAGACTTTACGGTTCCACTTGATCTGTCCCGCTATAGCCCCGCTTTCGTAAGATGGCTAAGTGTTCTATCCACTGTTCCCTTCGGTCATGTCATCAGTTATAAGGAATTTGCATTAAGGTGGGGAAACGTTAAGGCAGCTAGGGCTGCTGGCCAAGCTTGCAGACGTAACCCTTTACCTATTATTTTACCCTGTCACCGAGTCGTGCAGTCTAATGGAAAATTTTACAACTACAGTGGTGGGGATAGGAAAAACTACAAGAACTCCAATAATATCAAAAGAAAACAATGGCTTATTAATTTTGAGTCAGGAATAGAGTCAAAAATTTAACTGTTCATTTGTTCAAAAAAATCTAAATTTGTCTTCGAATGCCGCATTTTGTCTGCTAAAAACTCCATCGCATCAACTGGTCCCATCTGCATCAAGATACGTCGCAGCACCCACATTTTTGACAAAGTCTGTTTATCAACCAGCAACTCTTCTTTCCGTGTGCCAGACTTTGTCACGTCAATGGCAGGGAAGACACGCTTATCAGATAACTTACGGTCCAGAATTACTTCACTATTTCCAGTTCCTTTAAATTCCTCAAAGATCACCTCATCCATGCGTGACCCAGTTTCAATCAATGCAGTGGCAATAATCGTCAGTGAACCACCCTGTTCTACATTACGAGCAGCACCAAAAAAACGTTTAGGCCGCTGCAATGCATTTGCATCTACACCTCCAGTCAGAACTTTCCCTGACGATGGGACAACGGTGTTATAAGCACGCGCCAAACGGGTAATTGAATCCAACAGAATTACAACATCGCGTTTATGTTCAACAAGTCTCTTCGCTTTCTCTATGACCATATCTGTAACCTGAACGTGGCGTAACGCTGGTTCATCAAAAGTTGAAGATATCACCTCCCCATTCACAGACCGCTGCATATCTGTGACTTCTTCCGGCCGCTCATCGATGAGCAGAACAATCAAATAAACTTCTGGGTGATTTACGGATATTGCATGTGCAATGCTTTGCAACATCATAGTTTTACCAGTGCGTGGTGGAGCAACAATCAACCCACGTTGGCCTTTTCCTATGGGTGAGATTAAATCCATTACACGTGGAGTATTATCTTTTCTCTCAGGATCAAATGGTAATTCCATGGTTAATTTTGAATCTGGATACAGGGGTGTTAGATTATCAAAATTTATCCGGTGGCGAACAGAGTCGGGATCTTCAAAATTTATCGATTCAACTTTTAGCAAAGCGAAGTAGCGCTCGCCATCTTTAGGAGCTCTGATCTCACCCTCTACAGTATCACCTGTCCGCAAGCTGAATCGCCTTACTTGGCTAGGTGAAATATAGATATCATCAGGGCCTGGTAGATAGTTTGACTCTGGAGCACGCAGAAATCCAAATCCATCAGATAAGACCTCCAAAACGCCTGTACCGCGAATGACCACGTCATTATCAGCCAATTGTTTGAGAATCGCAAACATCATATCTTGCGTTCGTAGTGTTGATGCGTTCTCTATTTCTAACTCTTCAGCATAAGCCAGTAGCTCAGCTGCGTCTTTAGATTTTAGTTCTTGTAAATGCATAAGGCTAACCTTGGAACTAAGATTTATCTGTGAAAATTCGTCACGATAATACGACGATAAACAGGAATAGGGGGGATTAACTATAGATGAATAGTAATTCTATTCATGCCATATATCCAACTAACCTGTCAAATGCTGTACTTTTGATACCTGTGTTAAAGAATTGCTTTTAGAAAGGTTCAACAACTGCCATGATTATAATTATAATCATTAATATTGTAGGGGCTTCGTTCCACCATCGGTAACTATGAACGGCAAGAGAATTATTTTGTTCTAAATCACGGCGCATTCTTGCAAAAACCATATGTACCGCAGTCATTAGAAACACACAAAACAGTTTTACCCATAACCACGGCATGGTTAATAAATCGGGATTCTTATGAATTAACCACAACCCCAATCCCCAAGAAACAATCATTGCGGGATTCATAATTGTTTTTAATAACCTACGTTCCATGAGTTTAAATGTTTGCGCTCTAACAGAATCGGGTTCGACCATCGCGTGATAAACGAATAGGCGCGGGAGATATAGTAATCCCGCCATCCATGCCATAACAGCAATTAGATGCAGAGCTTTTACCCATAAATAATCCATTGCTATCCGCCTGATCTGTTTCTAATGAAATTAACGAGATCTTGGACATGTTCTGGAGGAGTTTGTGGGACAATTCCATGACCTAAATTGAAAATATGTGGTCGGTTTGCAAAACAATCAATGATTCTGCTTATTTCATCTTTCAATTGTTGTCCACCTGCAACGAGGCACAAAGGATCAAGATTTCCTTGTATTGCTAGATTATCTGGTAGAACACGATTTGCCCATATCGGATCGGTCTGATGATCAAGGGCGATACAATTCGTTTCTACAATTTCACTATAAGTTATTAATCCTTCACCAATACCCTTCGGAAAGGATATAAATGGCAGCTTTATGTGGTTTTGTTGCAATTTTTCGATAATCTTCTGATGAGGCCTATAAATTAATGCTGAACGCCAGCTAAAAGGCACTGAGCCTGCCCAAGTGTCAAACAACATTAAAGCGTTCACCCCTTGTCTTGCTTGCAAAATCAGAAACTCGACCACTTTTTCAGTGAGTACTTCAATTATTCCCAGAGCTTCAGATGGATTTTGCCACAGAAAATTTTTTGTAGTTGTAAAATCACGTGAGCTTCCACCTTCAATTAGGTATGTCATTAATGTCCAGGGTGCACCTGAAAAACCAATAAGGGCCGTTTTACTTGGAAGCTTCTGCCTTATTTTAGTTATAGCTTTTCCAATAGGATGATATTTATTTGTTAGGTTCTTTTGAGCAAAAATCTCAATGTCTTTTAAAGAAGTCAATTTATCTAAGCTTGGACCATATTCCGGTATGAATTGTACGTTTCTGTTCATCGCCCAAGGGACAAGTAGAATATCCGAAAAAATTATTGCTGCATCAAACTGGTATTTTTCGATCGGTTGTAGTGTGACTTCACATGATTTATCTGGGTTTAAACAAAAGGATATAAAGTCAGGTTCAGTTTCTCTTATTTTTCTATATTCAGGAAGGTAACGTCCTGCTTGACGCATAATCCATGTTGGGGGTGGGTCTAGGCGTTTACCTTTTAAGACGTCTGTAAAGCGCATATTCTTTACTTCTATTATTTATATTATATTTAACTTTGTTGTAGTGGTAGGTAATGCAAAATCATGTAATACAATTATTGAAATTTTTAACCACAAATTTATCCACATTATATCGTCACAAGGGCAGGTATTTGTATAATTAATTCAGGTATTAACGTTTGTCCAGTTACGTTATCCTCTATTAATGAATGTGTAAGTGAGAAGTTTTCCTGTTGCAGCTATAAACTTATATAAAATGTGTATAACAAGAAAAATAATCTGCAATCTTGCAAACTATACACGTAAGCGAATATTTTTAATCTCAGATGATGTATTTAGGCTATTAATAGGAGATGACGATTTTAGTCAGGATGTGTAACGTAAACAGTTATGAATCATTCTTTACTACATATTCACTTAGTTTCTGATTCCACAGGTGAAACTGTTCACCAGGTAGCGCGTGCAGCCTTGGCGCAGTTTCCTGATGTTCAGATATCTGAACATATCTGGACGCTAGTTCGAAGCCCTGCTCATGTTGAAACAATTGCATCAGCGTTGAATCGCAATCCTGGAATTTTGTTGTACTCAGTCGTAGACCCAGAGATAAGAAAATCGATTGAAAAACTTTGTATTGAAAACAATACTCCCGGTTTGTCTGTTCTGGATCCGTTAATGGATCTACTTAGCTCTGTTCTCGGTTATAGACAAAACATCCGACCTGGTGGTCAACACAAACTCGATAAGGCTTATTTTGATAGGATGGCCGCCGTTGAGTTCGCTGTGAACCATGATGATGGTTTGAATATGGATAGGCTAAAAGATGCACAAATCTTGCTGGTTGGTGTGTCGCGCACATCAAAGACTCCAACATCAATGTATTTGGCAAACCGTGGTTATCGTGTTGCAAATTATGCATTAGTTCCGAATGTGAGTTTCCCAATGCACTTGGTTGAAAATATACCAGATTTATTTGTTGTGGGTCTTACAACAGACGCTAAGAGACTATCTCTTGTCAGGCGGAATCGTTTGCAACACATGTCTGACAGCCAGAATGATTCCTATGCTGATCTTGATCTTATTAATGAAGAGTTGAAATCAGCTCGCCGATTATTTTCTAATAATAAATGGCCAGTTTTAGATGTTTCACGCCGATCAATAGAAGAAACAGCTGCTGCGATATTACATTTATATGCAAACCAGCGTGAAAAAAAATTAAATGCTCAAATACCCAACGAGGCACCTTCATGATAAAATGGTCATTATCTGGCCAGCCATTAATCCTTGCTTCTGCGAGCCCCATACGGGCCAAGGTTTTGGAAGCGGCTAAGCTGTTGATTGAAATCGTCCCGGCAGCTATTGATGAGGATGCAATAAGACAAAGCGCCTTACAAAGCGGCCTTTCCTATGAAGATCTTGCGATATTACTAGCCGAACTTAAAGCAGAAGCTGTCAGTCAGCAACATATGGGCTATGTTTTGGGTTGTGATCAAATTTTAGTCTGTGGAAAACAGTTGTTCAACAAGCCTCAAAATCTGGCTGAGGCGAAGGCACACCTGTCAGCTTTGCAGGGTCGAAAACATATATTGATAACAGCGTGTGTTTTGTTTCATGGCCAAAATCGGGTATGGCATCATTTTTCAAAATCACCGCTGAACATGCGTGCATTATCTGAAACCGAGATCGATGAGTATATTTCTAGTTTTCCAGAAGCTTGCCTGTCTTCACCAGGTGCCTATCAAATTGAGGCTGGCGGCGCGCATTTGTTCTCTGAAATGGCAGGCCCAAGCTATGACATATTGGGTTTGCCTTTGCTGCCCTTGTTGGCGTTTTTGCGAGAACGCGGCCTAGCACTAAGGAACACGGATTGAAAAGATGCTTATTGTCGGGTTAACAGGCTCAATTGCTACAGGAAAATCGACAGTTTCAACTATGCTTAGGCGGTTGAATTTTCGGGTTCATGATTCTGATAAAGCTGCGCATCAACTAATGGGTCCTGGTGGCAGTGCTGTTGAGCGAATATTGTCTCGGTTTGGT
>MDTD01193764.1_pt1 | contig 12355 bp, 9 predicted proteins | sample 811221 | NCBI WGS metagenome assembly MDTD01 (sample SAMN05326646, study PRJNA326480) | marine metagenome | isolation source: seawater | place: Pacific Ocean: South West | collected 2011 | reverse complement strand
TTTATTATAGTATAGATCTGTAATTTTTTTAGCTAAAATAGATATTTCTTCTTGCTTATCTTGATCTCTATATATTATATATGGTATTAATATTGATAATTCAAATAAATATTTTTTTTTCTCATTTATAAATTTATTTATTATTTCTCCCTTTTTATCTGAGTTGAAATTATTGTCTAGCAAACTATTTATTTCTTTATCTTGAAAATCTTCCTCTTCAATTAAACTTATATTATTACACATTCTTTCTATAGAAATTTCCATTACATTAAAATATTTATTTTCTTCTATTATATTTTTATTTTTCATTGATTGTATTGAATCTATAATCAAATTAAACGAACTACATATATACGATATTAGTGTAAGTTCACTTATTGTTTCTCCGAATATATAGTGTACACTGGCTCTATTATTCTTATCATAATTATTATCACAAAATTGTGGTAAATTTCTTATTGATTCAAGTACAATGTTAATCATTTCAATTGCTAAACCAATTTTCTTAACGTCTTCACTATAAATATTTCCCATTTTCAAAAAAATATCTGATAATATACTATAATAGGTATAGTTATCAATACTTTCACTAAGATATTTTGAAGCGGTTACTATTGTATTTTCGTCTACATTATACATTTCAGTAACTATATTTTTAATATCTGCCTCAATTTCTTTCTTATTCATTTTCTATTTATTTGAAAGTATTATTGATAATTATACACATTAATTAAAATACTTTATCTATACATTTACATAATATTTATTTACTCTATTAACTAAGTAGGATATGACTTCTTTAAAAAAAAGTGAATATAAGTTTAATTTTTTTAATTTATTTACAAATTGAATTAAATATGACTTAAAATGCTTGTATGCTTCTTCGTCACCAACAATAACAACATAATTCTGTATTACTGAATCAACACTTTTTTCTTTATCTTGTTCCTTATCTTCAAAATCATCACTAATCTGAAATATTAGACCAAAAAGCCTTGAAATTTCGTGTATATCAGCAGTCATATTAATATCTCCCCCTGATAACAGATATGAACCAACAAATGCTATATCATAAAATGGTGCTGTTTTTCTTGTTATTATTTCTCTCAATAATTCAACTTTTATTTTCCCCGTAAAAGAGATGTTATTTTCTTGTGAATATTTTATTGGATAAGTATCAATATACTGACCATATGCTGCGCTCTTACATTGTTTTAATATATTATTAATTATTGTAGTTGCTTTATTATTAAATTCGTCATCTGGAAGTAATTTACTTTTTTTCAATTCACTCAAATTTTTACAAGAAAATTCTATTGATTTAGATATAAGATAGATTGATAAAACCTGTGCTGATGTACTACCATATTTATAGTGAATTGTTTCTTTTTCTCTTCTTTTATTATCGTTATCCATAAATGGCATGTCATCTATTATAAGGCTTGACGTATGTAATAACTCAGCTGTAATTGATAAATATTCTGCACTTATTTCTGTTTTATTTATTTTATTTAATGAGTTATTTATATCTAATACAATCATTGACCTTAATCTTTTCCCACCATTAAGTGCCCATTCACTCATTTCTTTCATCTTTTCATTTTTTATTGTGGCTACAAAATATTTTGATATAGTATCGTCTACTTTTTTTCTGTAATGATGTATTTTTTCCATATTAAGAATATAAATATAAAAAAATATAATTAAATTACCGAAAAATGATATTAGTAAAAAAAAAATCTAAGTTTATATGTAAATGACATCATTAATTAGAAGAGATGCTGTAAATACGCGACCTGGTAAAAATCCTTTAAGTCTCAGGGCAATATTAGAACATGCTTCAGTTGGGAAACCAAAACATCATATTGGTGAAGTTTCTTTACCGGATAGAGAATTATATACTGTACATGAATTCAAATCTATTAATGGATGGATTTCTAGGCGTTTTTATTATAAAAATGGAGTTAAGTGTGATTTATTTGGTCGTACTATTAACGATCCTGGGTTTAATAGTAATAGCCATACAGCTCAGACTTATCCAGAACCACACCCCATTGTACCTACAGGTGGTAAAAAAAGAACACGCCTTATAAAAGAAACAATGTCTAGTAGTGAACAGATAAATCTTTTAAAAAAAAAAATAGAATCGGATAATATAAGGGAGAATCTAACAAAAATTCAAAATTACAGATCTGCACTTCAAAACGGCGGTAGTTTAAGTGATTTCAATACCAATAGTAACCAAATACAACCTTCACGTCATATAATATATCCACCAACGCCCTCTAAGTATGCATATCCAGGTACTGTTTATAAAAAAAAACCTTATCAATTCCCTTATACTCCATCAATTATGCAGCCAAATTATATATCACCACCTGAACCTGAAAATGATAATGGACATAATGGTGGGCATAATGGTCACCATTAATGCATAATTAAATACTATTTAAAAGAAATAATTAATTTTAAATTTTTATAATTAATTATGTCTGTATACTATAATATAGTAAATGTCAGATACTAAATCAACATCAAAGGAAAAGGCTAAAATTAATAAAAAATCACCAGAAAATTTGGCACAAAAAATATTGGAAGAAATGCAACAAAATGAGAGAAGAAAAAAAATAAAAAGAAGTGTAAGTTTTGGAGTAAATAAATCTAGTATTTTAAAAAAAAAAGCTATATCAGATCCAGTTAGATCCAAACCAAAAAGTGCAAACTTTACTAAAAAATATCTATCAAGAAGTAATAAAACATCTCAGAAAAAATCAAAAAGTAAAACTTCTTCACAGAGAAAAAGTAAAGGATTATTTGGCTCAGATAGCGACAGAAGTCTTTTTAAGAGTCCAGAAAAAATAAAAAGAACATCTTCAGAACAAAAAATACAAAGAAAAAATTTATTTGGCTCAGATAGCGATACTAGTTTATTTACATCTCCTACAAAATTTATAAAAAGAACATCTTCTGCTAATTTAGCAAAAAAAAAGGATTTATTTGGTGATAGTATTTCACAGAAAAAACAATCTCACCCTATTTCTCCAAAACCATCACCAAAAAAAGAGGAAGTTGATATTAATCTATGTGATAACCATATTCAAAGTAAGAATGAAACTGAGATAGACAAGTGTTTATTGAAATTATTTAAAGATAGAGGGGAAACATTAAGGGCAATAAGTATATTAAAATTACCTTTAGAAGAAAAGTCTAAAATATTAAAAGATATGTTATCAAGTGGAGAAAAAAAAACATTATCAGATTGGAGAGCAGATCCATTGGCAAATGCTAGCCCATTAATAAAAAAGGAACAAAAAGGTTTCTGTGAAGACCCTGATCCACTTGATAGTGTAGACGAAAATCATCCAGGGGTTAAATTAATTAAAGAAGATTATAAAAATTGCAGTAAAAGCTTATTTTTAACAAAAGAATACTGTAATAATGAATTGAGGAGAAAATTACTTGACCATGTTAACAGATTTAAAATGCCTTTCGGTTTAAAGGAAAAAAAAAACAGAGGATAAGCCTAAATTTTTGAAAGAATGGCCTGGAATACCTGATACTGAACCAGAAGTTAAAGATAGTCTTGTCTATTACAAAGAAATGGATAAATTCCTTTCAGGTAAAACCGGAAAATGTGATTTTACAATATCACCTTTAGTAGATGTAAGTCAACATAGGTGCAAATTTGGACCTAAAATACAAATGATGAGACATCAGGAAATTATACCAACAATAGTAAGTCCTGAATCACCATATCGTGGATTACTTGTATATCATGGTCTTGGTTCTGGTAAAACACTCACCTGTATTAATGTTATTCGAAACTTTATTCAAAGAGATCCAGCTAGAGTTATTCTTGTAATAGTTACAAAAAATTTAATTGGTAATATGTGGAAAGATATTAATAAAATGACTTCAGAACAAATATTTGGTGTTGATTATGGTGAAAGAGATAGGGATTCTTCCGGTAAATTAACACTTGCTGCTGAAGCAGCTCAAATTAAATTTGATAAAGATAAGAGAAAGAAAATTGACGTTATATCAAGAGATATGATGGGTAATCGTCTTGCAGGATGTTCCAAGTGGGACAGACCTTTCAATAAAACAGATACATCTCAAATAGAATCCAAAAAAGGTTGTGGCGGAATTCCATTTGGTAAAAAAAAAGAAGACACAGATTCAGATCCTTTATTTGAAAATACACTTATTATTATTGATGAAATACAAAAATTTATAAATCCAGATATATCTGAGGGTCCTGTTCACTGTAATCTTATTACACAAGCAATAAGAAGGGCGAGTGATATTAAATTAGTTGTATTAACAGCCACACCAATGAGAAAAGAACCATATGAATTAGGTACATTACTAAATTTACTAAAAAATAAAAATTCAGAAACAAGGTTTCCAGAAGTGCTCAAAACTCAACAAGTATCCTTAGGTGTTGCTGGATGCACACGTAAAATGTTAAGTATCATTGATGAAGAAAAAACAGAAGAAGAGTTTAATAAAATATTTATAGAAGATAAAGATGGTGTTAAACAAGTTAAAAGTCCAGAAATATTTTTGAAATACATAAAAGGGTTAATATCCTATTACTCTGTAGATAGAGATATGACACAATTTGCACAGAAAGATATTATGCCACTTCAAGATTCATCTATGTCTGATTACCAGTATTCAAAATGGTTAACAGCAAGGAAAAGTGAAATTAGTGCTGCAACTAAATCAACTAAATGTGAGGGTGAGTGTGATTTAGGAGAAAAAGAAAAAAATATATCGTGTGGTGATACAGGTATATTAAATATTGATAAATCTGTAAATACATGTGCTAAATCTAGAAAAATATCTAATATACCAACAGCTGATGCAAACTATAGTGTTATTGCTAAAAATTTAAAAGATATGGATAAATTTTCACCAAAAATTAAAAAACTTCTGGAAAATATTAGAACATCAGTAAATGATGGAAAACACTTTATTTATACAAATTGGGCATTAGAAGGCGTCAACCTAATTTCAGAAGCATTAAGGAAAGAGGGGTGGATTGAATTTACAGCAACAACTTCAAATAAAGATAAGAATCAAATTGCTATTAGGGATTTATTACATAAAGATTCGGGTAATAGTAAAAATGGTGCCGCAGCTGCTGGTAAAATAAATCGTGGTAGCTGGGAAGATAATCATTTTTATGCAGATAATAATGGAACAACAAAACTACAAGATAAGGATGGTAAACCTTTACCACCAAAAATACAAAAAAACAGAAAAAGCTTCTCTATACTTGATTCTTCTGCCGACTATAAAGAAAAATTAATATTCACATTTTTTAATGAAAAATTTAATTCATATGGTGACTATGTAAATATTATAATAGGTGATAAAAAATATAAAGAAGGTATTAGTTTAAAAGGAGTAAATCATGTTCATTTATTAGAACCATTGGATAATAATTCAGATCGCGACCAAGCTATTGGTCGAGCTGTTCGTTGGTGTTCTCATACTGCACTTCCTTATCCAGATAGATGGAGAGTTAAAGTATATACATATTACTCCTCTTCTCAACATACTTCTAAGTATACACCAAATTATATCTCATCTGGAATTAGCTCTGTTAAAACACCAAGAAAAGAAATTACATTAAAAGATGTACTAGAAAGTCCACACAAAAAAAATAGTTTCAGGGATAAACAGTCTGGAACTGAAATGAAATCATTTTCAGGTGGTGCTTCTAAAACTTTAAAAAAAACCAAGAAAGATAAAGTTACTAAAAAAAAAACTGTTAAACATATTGAAATTTGTGAACAATTTACTGATAAAGATTTATGTAATTCTACTGAATACTGTAATTATGATGGTGATAAATGCTTACCTATGTCAACTGATTATCATCTTGATAAATTAGCTGATCGTCGCGATTTAGTTAAAAAACAATTCTTAACTTTAATGAAAGAATCTGCTATTGATTGTCAGGTATTTAAAAATATGAATGAACCAGAACTTAAATGCTATCGCCCTAGTACATATGGATTGAATACCCCTCAAAAAAAAACAAATACAACTAGTACTCATAATTATGATGTAGATAATGTATTTATACAATCTTATAAATCACGAGATGAAACAGATTGTTCTAAAATTACAGAACATCAATGTAAGGTTAACCCATATTGTTACTGGAATGATAGTGGTTTTATTAAGCAAGTTAAACATGGTATGAGATTAAAATCCGGTGATTATTGTAAAAAGAAAAAACTTCCAAGAATGGATTGTACTAAATTTAATCATAGCAAGCCAGATTGTTATATGGATTATTTATGTAGGTGGGATGGAAAATGTAAAAATAGATATTCTTCTGAACTATTAGATAGTGAATTTGCTATTCAGTTCTCAACACCTCATAAAAACAAACTTGTTTCGCAACATATCTATAAAATTAATAATATTACAGAGGAATTTGTATCAAGTATTATAGTAAAAGAAATTGCAAGTCTGAATGATGTAAAAAATAAAGACAGTTTATTAGCTGTTTTATCAAATTTATATGTATTTTTTAATAAATACCCAAAATTAAGTAGCTGGAAAGATGATCTTAAAAAACAGATTAATCAATTAGGTGAAAAAAATGATTTATTTAATGATAGAGATATACTTGAAAAAATTGGTGAATTATTAGCACTACTTAAATACCTTAGTTCTTATAAAAAAGATGTATCTATTATACCAAATAAATCATTTGTATCATCTGATTTATATTTACATGGTAATATATACGAAGACGGGAAAAAAAGAATAACTGATTTAAATGAAATATACACAAAAATAAATAGCTTAACTTCTGAGAATAACTTAAAGGTATTGGATTACATATTTAAATTTAGGTTTGATGGTATAGATTATGTAATAGATACTAGAAAAATGAAAACTGGTATAAATTTACATAAATTAAATAACCTCAACTTAAAAAAAATATCACGAGTTTGTCATAAATATAGTTACTTTGATCTTATTATAGAAATTAATTTTAATTTATTATTTACATATATAAATGATGTATCCTTTGCAATACAAAAGGATAAACTAGGGGTAAAAAATTTAACAACTCTTATATATAATAAAGAAGGTAAACAAGTGCATTCTTCAACTCAGGAAATTTCCCAAAAATTATCTGAAGTAAGTGATAAAAAATCCACATTAAAACAAAAATTAAAAAAATTTATACCAAATATTCATTTTAAAACAAAGAAAAATAGTAAGAAATATAATAAAGAACATAGAATACAGGAATCAGAAAATAAAAAGAAATCATCAAAGAAAATTTTATCTACAAAAATTTCAAAAAAATCTTCTCATCACAGAAAATTAAGTTCAGATGTATTTCGAAAAGAAATAGAAAACAAAGAAAAATGTTATAAAAAAATGGGTGCAATTACAAGGTGTAGTAGCGACCAAACATGTAAAGATAAAATGCAAAAATATGAAGAATGTAGATCATTAGATAAAAACCCCTTCAAGTGTGAAAGATATGGTAATATAATGAGATTTAACGTATGCAAAAAAAAATAATATGGAGCAATATAAACTAATATAAACTAATAAATTTATAATATTAATTTATATGAGTAAATCATTGTCAAATGTGTGTAAATCTGTAAAAAAACAAAAAAAGAAAGATAATCGCGTAATTGATTTACTACTAGATAAAAATATATACAATCACTTTGGTATAACTGACTATAAAAATAAATGGATTATCAGTGAAAATATTATTTACTCAAATCGATATGTTATTATTTATAAATCTAATAGAAATAGATGTTTTAATTTCTATAAATATGTGGCAAAAATTAGTAAATTACGTGTAAATGAAATTGATATTCATAATAAATTAAAACATAAAAATATTGTAAGATTACATGATTATTTTTGTAATACAAGTGGTATGGTACTTTTTATGGATTATTGTGGTTGTGACCTATTTGACTATTACAAAAAAAATGAACTATCAAATAATGAAATTTCAGAAATATTCAAACAACTAGTTAAGGCAATAAATTACATGCATAATAAAAATATATATCACCAAGATATCAAATTAGAAAATATTCTTATATATAAGAAATATAAAGGAAAAATATATATTAAGGTGTGTGATTTTGGTTTTTCTACAGATCGATGTTTTTCAAGTAATATCCATGGTACAATAAGTTATTATGCACCCGAAGTTTCTAATGGGTTAACATATAGTTGTGAAAAGTATGATGTTTGGATGATAGGTATAGTATTATATTGTTTATTATTTAAACAATTTCCATTTGAAGGTGAAACAAGATATGAAATTCATAATTCTATAAAAAATGGGTACAGACTTAGTAATAATATAGATTTAAACTTATTTTTTAAAAGACTATTAAATAAAATACCGAATAAAAGACCAAGAGTAAAAGATATATTAAAATCAAATATTTTTAATATAATTTCTTCGAAAACAAATAAAATTAAATTATTAGAATAATATCACCAGCACCTCATGTACCATATTTCAGCACCAATAGGTAGATAAGAAGATGTAGTAGTAGTTTCAGATTTTGTGTTCACATGGAAATTTTCAGTATGTACTGTTGAACCTAACATATCATGATGTACTCTTGGTGGACCTTTTAATGCCCAATTCGGTCCACCCCATGATTTTTGTTCAATAAAGGAACTTACACCGTTATGAAAACAAGGGTTAAACCAACGACAAATAATTAAACGTTTGTGTGGTTTTCTTTCAATTGGGGTAATATAGGATAACCATAAATTATCATTAGTCATTTTTGATGATATTTATAATAAATATTATCAATTTTATTTAACAAAAAAAATAAAATTAAATTATTATGATAGTAATATACTAAATGTACGAATATGATGTTATTAAAATAATTTCTATAAAAAAACGAGATAACGTACTGTGTACAAATTGTAAAGAGGATAAATATTTGATGGAAATTTTTAAGATTGAAGATAATATTTTTTGCTCAACAGAATGTTTTAATAGCTACTATATAAATAAAAATATATATGATTTTACAAATATTCATTTGGAAAATGTTTATAGTGATGGTAAATACATATATGAATTTTATCTAAAAAATACATAAGTAAGATGTAGTAATAAAAATGAATATAGTGTAATAACAGGAAAATAGTAAGATATACTGGGTATGTTATTCAAATTAGATATTATATAAATCACAATATTATAAGGTGATACTTGTGGAATAAATTTACTAACAATTGCAATTAATAGGTATATAGTAATAATAATATTTACTGTTTTCATTCTTATTTTCAATGGTGCATTATTTTTATTACTCAAATCATTTGCAAATAACGTCATAAAACATATGTTATCATATACATGATATAATACCATTAAACTAATTAAATAGATAATATATGGTGTTAAATATTTTGGAGGTGATAATATACCAATAAAAATATATAATACACCTATTATATGGAATATATTTATCATAGTAACCATAAATGCATTCTTTTCTTTCTTATAAAATAGTGCATTGTATATATTTCGATTATAAATTTCAATTACCTGTTCAAAACATTGGTTTTCTAACAATTTTTCGGGAATTTTGTTATATTGACATTTTTTCATAGACTATTATTAATTATTTAGATTTTAATAAATTAATTTAAAATAATTATATAAAAATTATAAATTATATGGTTTATAAATGAGTTATGAAAAAATATATGAAAAATATAGAAATATTGGGTCAATACATAGTGAAATAAAAAAAGAGTTATTATCTACTAGAATAATTGGTATGAATACATCCGAATTAATAAATATTATAGAAAATAAAATTCGAGTAAAATCAAGAGAAAAAAATATTCAGGGTGTAAATGATTGTATTGCTTTTCCAGTTGGTATAAGTGTAAATAATTGCTGTGCACACTGGACATACTCAGATAGATATAATGATATTACTATAGGAAAAAACGATTTAGTAAAAATTGATTTTGGTATAAATAATACAGGATTTATAGTTGATAGTGCAATATCAGTATTAACAAATCCAGAAAATGATTTACATACTAGTTTAGTAGAAGCGAGTAATAATGCGTTGAATAAGGCAATAAGTCTTTCAAAACCGGATCAAAATATAAATGAAATAGGCTGTGAAATACAAGAAATAATTGAAAGTTATGACTTTAAACCAATCAAAAATTTATGTGGTCATCAGATCTTGCCATTCAAAATACATGCTGGAAAATGTATACCAAATATTAGTTTTAATTATAATCAAAGAATGAAAGAAAATGAAATATATGCTATTGAACCATTCGTAACTAATGGAAATGGAAATACATATGAGGATACAGATAATACATCTCATTTCTGTATTAACTATAATTTGAGTAAAGAACAACGTGAATTATTAATCATTACTTTACATAAAAATATTCAATTTACGTATAATTGTATATACAAGAATTTTAGAACACTGCCTTTTTGTGATAGATGGCTTTCAGAAATATTACAGGAATACAAATTAGATAATGGTTTTAATTTATGGCAAAATTTGAAAGAATTGAAAAAATACAATGTTCTAAATTGGTACCCACCAATATATGATATAAATAAAGATAATTATGTTAGTCAAATGGAACATACGGTATTAATACGTGAAGGTAGTGCTGAGATATTGACATAAATAGTTATATATTTGATATAATTTTTTTTTAATTGAATTAAGCTTTATAAATTTCTTGTCTTGTGATTTAAACTCGTAATAATTACAATTGAAGTGAGAAAATTTCTTTAAATATAATCAATTAAAAAAAAATAAGTATACATTATAATTCATATAGTGATATGATATTAGTAAATAATAGTAAATTTACTTCATAATAATTAGAATAATTATAATAATATATAATAGTATTTAATACTATATTTAATTAGTATTCTTTAATTTATGATCATAAATGATATGCATTTTTTTTCTATCAGAAAAACTACTTAAAGAAATATAATTATATATGTTTATAAAAAAAAATGGCGAAAGCAAAAAACTCAGGAAAAGCGAAAAAATCTGCACCAAAAGCTAAAAAGGTTGTAGAACAACAAGCACCAGCACCAGAACCAACTCCAGTAAAAGAAGTTGCACCAGCTCAACCAGCACAAGAAGAAGCTGCCCCACAAGAAGACCTCTCTGTCACTCTTGAACAATGGGACCAAGAATTCCAAAACATCTACAACCAACTTTCATCTTGGAAAACACAAATGTCTGAAATGACTGCTAATGTACGAAGATTCCAAAGACAAGTACAAAAAGAACTCCGATCTGTTCACCGCAGAAACAAAAAAGCAAACGCAAAACGCTCCAAGAGAGAACCAAGTGGTTTTGCTAAACCATGTGAAATCTCAAAAGACCTTTGCGACTTCCTCAACAAACCATATGGCACCGAATTAGCAAGAACTGAAGTTACTAAATACTTAACTGAATATATCAGAAACCACAATCTTCAAGACCCAGTAGACAAGAGACATATCCTCCCAGATACCAAATTGAACAAACTCCTTAACGCAAAGAAAGGAGATATGGTAACCTACTTCAACCTCCAAAAATGGATGAAACCACACTTTTCAAGTGCTGCTTCTCAATCATCTCACTAAATTATTTTTTAAATATTGATCATTATAAAATATTATTATATTGTATAATGAATAATAAAAAAAGGAAAGCACAGAAATATAGAGAAAGAGGAAAAAGGAGACAAAATAGAAGATATTTAAATAATGAACTTGAAATATACCATAAACATAAATCACCTATTGAACAGTACTATAAAGTAAAAAATACATACTTATCTAAAGAATCGTATTATACCCCAACTATAAAAAAACTAATAAAGATTATCACAATATTAAAATATGTAAGTAAAAAAATAAATATAAAAAATTTAATACCAAGATTTAATAGTAACCTCAATATACTGCTTGATTTATTTGAGAAATATGGTCTATATTTCTTTTCTTACTCTCATTTCAGCGATTACTTTCAATCATTACCTAATAAATCATTATTTATAGAAAAAAAAAATAAAATACTGAGATTTTATTTACCATTAACCGCATATAAACATGAACAGATAATAAGTTTCATATTATTTGTTAAAAATATAGATAAAATTTCTCCTTTATCTAACTTTAAATTAAAACAAATTAATACTAAATTTTATCCAAGATATGCGAAATTTTACTATTCAATTTTAGGTACATGTTATAAAGAAAATTATTGTGACAAGGCTTTTTTGTCTTATTACATATATGCACCTTACC
>MDTD01189914.1_pt1 | contig 12355 bp, 12 predicted proteins | sample 811221 | NCBI WGS metagenome assembly MDTD01 (sample SAMN05326646, study PRJNA326480) | marine metagenome | isolation source: seawater | place: Pacific Ocean: South West | collected 2011 | reverse complement strand
TTTTTCGATAAACTCATCCATATCTTTCATATTGATTGAAGTAATATAATCATTAGGTTTTTTTTTTAAATCATAACAAACATGTTTTTCTATATACTTACATTTAAATGAGTTTTTGATCATAGAACAAATATCAATTAGTTTTTTACTTATTCCAAACTCTGTGTGATCTGCATAGCCAAATTCAAAGCCCTTTTTTTTAAAATAACTAAACAGATTTAATCTTAAATCATTGACCACAGTTGGATAAGATTGAAAACCATACATTAAGACTATTTTTTTTCTTATAGATTTTTTTTTCAAAGCAAGAGTTATTTTTTCAATATCGCTTTGACTTAATCCTGAAATATTAAGAAAAACCTTTTTAAAATTTTTAACTGCATCAATTATTAGATTTAAATTATCAGCTTCGGATGAAGAAATCTTTATGAGAGATTTGTTTTTAAACTTTTTACAAAACTTATAACTTTCTTCATCAAATGGCTCTAAAATAATTTTGGTTTTTACAGAAAATTTATTAATTAAATTTTCCCATTTTTTAAACCCTACTTCAATTTTTTTAAAATGGGGAAATTTTTTATTTTTTTTTGAAAATAAGTTTTCTGTCTTAAATATTTGGTATTTTAAATAATCTGCATTAGACTCGCAATGTAACTGTGAAATTTTTTCAATTACCTTCGAGTTACCTGTGTGGGAGGAGGCGATCTCACTTATATATTTAGTCATATCTTTTAGATATTAAATTTTTTTCCAATGATAGGATTCTTTATAAGAGCAATTCTTGCAAATTTCGATTTTATTAATTTCTGATGAATTATGTTTATCTCTTACTTTTTTGAGTTCTTTGCCCAGCCAAATATCATTTAGTGTAGAGACTTTCTTTTCTGGCTCATTATATTTTTCTGGCATCTTAATATTCTTTAGAAGTTCAAAACCTTTTTTATTTTTTTGTGTATTGTCATAAACATGACGTAAATCTTTTTCGTTGTCTTTGATACCATCAGCGTCTAAATAACCTAAACAATGTTTCGCACCCCAATCGTGGCAGCACATTCCTACATTTCCGTTATAAGTTACCATTAGCCTTTGATAAATTTGATCGCATGGCTTTCGTTTTTCTGAAATCAAAATATCTCCATTAACTTTTGCAATGTACTGATTAATTTTTTTATTTTCATTGTCTTTACCGTAGTTGTCTAATTTTTCTTTTTGTTCTGGTAATAAATCATCCATTTTACCCCCTCTTTCTTGATACTGTGTAATCACTACGTCATCGATTAAGTCAGAAAATAAGTCGTGGAAATTTTTTACTTCATTTCTTGAGTCTTTTGTCATCACCATTTGTATTTTTGTAATAGGAAATTTTTTATTTTCTTTTTTCTTCATTAGACAAAAATTTTTTATATTTTCATAAATTTTATCAAATTTATTATCCTTAAATCTTCCTGGTCTCATTTTCTCGTATGTACGCTTTGTGCCTCCATCAAAAGAGAAAATTATTTGATCTAACCCTGAGTTTAAAATTTTTTTACTTTTTTTCTCATCCAATGTTGTGGCATTTGTGTTTATAGATACGTCTAAAACCCCATTTTGTTTTGCAATTGATATAAATTTATCTATCAAAGGATTTAGTAACGGTTCACCTCTCCAATTAAGTTTGATAGAGGGTATTTCTAGCTTTTTCACTTCTCTCATAATTTTAAGATACAGATCTTCTTTCATTATTTTATCAGGAGTTACAATGTATTCTCTGAAACAATGCGGGCATGCTAGGTCACAGATGGATGCAGTTTCAATATCAAGACATAGCGGATTTTTAAAATTATAATTTTCGTCAACTAGTTTATTAATATTTAACCAATTTTTTCTATAGTTTTTATATTTTAATTGAAATTGCGCAAGCAATTTATCTTTGTCTGTACTAGAGATTTGGTTTCCATTTATTTTATTATAATTTTTTAATTCATTAATAAACGCCATGTTATACTGCATATTTTCTAACATGTACTTATCTTTCTCGAATTGTAGTTTTTGAGAAATATGAGAAGAACCTTTGCTAACTTTTTGATCTTGAAATTTCATAAATTACTTTACAAATTTTTTTTCAATAATTTGACCTTTAAAAACATCTTTTTTTAATCTTTTTCCTATTAAACTTTTATAAAGTTTACTTTTTATACTTTTTTTCGAGAAAGGTCTTAGAAAAATTATATCTCTTTCCGAAATAATATGATTTTTATTTAAATTGTTTCTAAAATATAGTGATCTTCTAAGTGAATTATAAAATGGTTTCTCTGCACGAAATGAAGATTTTCTTTTGCCCCCTAACGCTTTGTAGCACCTGTTGATGGTGTTTATATAATTCTTCATCTCATTAGGATTGAGAGAAAGTTTATAATCACCCACATTCTTAATCTTAAGATTTGGTAAAAAATGTTTTTCAAATACCATTGCGCCATAAGATAAAGACATGATTGCGCCAAGATTATCTTTTGTATGATCAGAAAAGCCTAAAATTTTGTTAAATTTTTTTAAATTTAAAAAAGAATTCAAATTAAGATCTTTTTCATTAGTTGGATAGCTGCTTATACAATGAAGAAGAACTACTTGATTGTTTTTTAAGATTTTAAGAATTTCTTTAATTTCATTCAGATTTGCCATGCCAGTTGAGACAACAACTGGTTTTTTTTGTTTAGCTATCAATTCGATCATTGGATAAAAATCTATATCTCCGGAGGCTATTTTAAAAAAATCTACATATTTACTTAAAAATTTTATACTTTCTGTGTAAAAAGGTGAAACAGATAAGTTGAGTTTTAACTTTCTGCAAATTTTATAATAGTGAATAATATTTTCCTCTTTAATTTCAAGTTTTTTAAAACGCTGGTACTGAAACCTATCACTAGCTGTTTTCTTTACGTGATGCATAACTGGCATTGACTTTGTAACCAATTCTTCAGAACGATACATTTGAAATTTTACACAGTCAGCTCCTGCTTTCTTTGCATTGATTATACCTTGAAAAGCAAGACTTTGGCGCCCAGCATGATTTCCGCCAACCTCAGCTATAAAATAAGGTCTTTGAAGATTTTTAAAATTTATTTGTGCCATTTGATATTGGGCATTACAGTATCAACCAGTATTCTATCTTTAAACTTTTGAACTTTTTTAATCATCTCAGAAAGAATTGCGTCATCTATCTTTATTGGCTTTAAACCTAATTTAATAAGACTGGTATTTGTAGGTTTATAATAATGATCTTCCTGCTCTGTTCTTGGATTCTTAATATTTGTTTTTTTTGATTTAATACCAATTGAATTTGAGGCACTAATAACTTTTCCAGCAATATCATTTATCGACAATACATCTGTGTACTGATTAAATACTCTGAATTCAGATTTTTTCGGTGGGTTCAAAACTGCTATATTTACACAATTTATTGTGTCAATTATATTTAAATATCCTCTTGTTTGAGAACCGTTACCATAAACTGTTAAATCTTTTCCAATAACACTTTGACAAATAAATCTATTAATTACAGTTCCAAATACCTCGTCGTAATGAAAAGAAGTAGAGAATTTTTCATCAAGTTTTGTCTCATTAGTGTCTACTCCATAAACGCATCCTTGATTTAAATCAGTGCACTTAAAGCCCCAAATTCTACAGGCAAATTCAATATTATTTGAATCATGGACCTTTGAAAGATGGTAAAAACTTCCAGGCTTTTTCGGATACAATACCCTATCTTTCCTTCCCTTATGATTTATTTCCAGCCACCCTTCCTCAATATCAATATTTGGAGTTCCATACTCACCCATAGTCCCAAGTTTAATTAAATGAGCATCAGGACAAAATTTTTTCATAGCAAATAAAAGGTTTATGTTTCCCATAACGTTGTTGTGCTGTGTAAAAAAACAACTCTCTCTTCCGGCCATTGAATAAGGTGCAGAGGGTTGCTCGGCATAATGAATTATAGTTTCTGGCTTAGTTTGATCCAAAACTTCATAAAGCACTCTATGATTCAACAAGTCACCTATAATAAATTTTATTGGATTATTGATATTTTTATTCCATAAATTAACTCTTTCGCGTAGGGTAATTTGAGGAAAAAGAGGTTTTACATTTTGTTCGTTTTCAATTTTTTTTTTCACAAAATTATCAAAAATAGTTACTTTATGTCCTTGTTTCGATAAAAACATTGCTGTTGGCCAACCAAGATAGCCGTCTCCGCCGAGAATTAAAATTTTCATAGATATTTATTATACCAATTAATAGTTTTTTTCATGTTTGCTATAAAACTTTTATTAATTTTTAAATTTTGATCATGAACATGGGTAACATCATATCCTTTTGGTGGATCTATTTTTTTTGATCTAATAATGCTTTTACTTATGTTGTTAATCAATGAAAAAACTTGATTGATTGAGTATTTTCTATTTGTTTTCAAATTGTAAACTAATTTCCTATCTTTTTTTTGGGAAATTTTTAAAATTTTTGTCACAAGATCTTTTGAATACAAAAAATCTCTTTTCTGTTTTCCAGTTCCATGAATATTAAATACCTTCTTTTTATCATAAATACATTTTATCATTTCATGTATAGCGCTATTTTTATGCACTGAAAACGGGCCAAAAATATTTGATAACCTTAAAATTGAAGCATTAATTCCAAAAGTTTTTCTGTAAGTTTTAAAAAGATTTTCAACACTGATTTTAGTAAAACCGTAAAAAGAGGGAATTAAATCAAATTTTTCAGCTGCCATTGAAGAAGCGACTAAAATATTTTGACATTTATATTTATTACACAGCTGAAGTAAATTGAGAGTGGCTTCAATATTGTTTTTAAATGCTTCTACTCGATTCATATGGCAAAAATTTAAACCTGAGTTGGCTGCTAGGTGTATGACACTTTTTGGTTTATGTTTTTTAAAAATTTTATCTAGTTTTTTTTTGTTAAGTATATTAACCTTTACTAAATACTTGGAATTGATATAAGGATTTTTTATTTTATCTAATCCTATAAATTTTAATTTTCTCTCTATGAAATAATTTATAAAATTAGATCCAATAAAGCCTGAGCTACCTGTTAATAATATCATAATTTAAATAGATTGGTTAAAAGTATCTTAAGCTTTGTAAAGTTTTTATTAATCTTATTTTTAGACATATTTGAGCCATGTATATTATAAATATAAAGAGCCTTGCTAAGATAATTAATTTTAAATTTTTTTTTGTTTAAAATTTTTAACCAAAAATCGTAATCATCCTGATAAAAAATTTTTTCATTATATCCCTTTACTTCTTTCCAAATTTTCTTGTTATATATGCACCCGCTTCCGTGAGGGTACATAAATTTTTTCAAAAAAGGGTTTACTTTTTGATTTTTAATTTTTTCTGCTTTTGTATTCTTCTCTCGAACTATGAAATCAGAATAAAGAAAATCAGCTTTCAGTTCAAAAAATTTTTTTCCTAAAATTTCTGCAAAATTCTTTTTTATCTGGTCGTCAGGATCAACTTTGCAAATCACATTACCCTTTGTTTTTTTTATGGCGTAGTTCATAGTTTTTGATAAGTTTTTAAAATTTTTTTTAAAGTACTTTACCTTTTTACTTTGTTTTTTGATTTCTGTTGCAACCGCGTCAGTATTATCTTCGCTAGAATCATTTACAATTACTATCTCTTTTATGAATTTTGGATTATTTTTTAAAATGCTATCCACACACCTTATCAAGTATTTTCCATAATTATGAGAAGGTATTAAAAAAGAAATCATTATTCATAGCTCCGCACTTTGCAGGAAATGCATTATGTAAAAATTATTGATCATTTTAAATTTCAAATTAAATTTTGAAATTTTTTCTTTACTTATTTAACGCTTTAATTCTTTTTTAAGTTCCTCGTATTCTTTAAGTTTTCTTTTCATAAAATTAATTGTAAGTCTTGATCGGACTGCAACACCCTTGGGGGTGATAATGTATTTTAAATAATAAATTTTATTTTTTTGTTTTTGAAAATTCTTTAATTTTATTAGACCTTTGTTTTTTAAAGCCTTCAGACAATAATTAAGTTTTCCAAGACTGAAGCCTAGTTCTTCAGCTAATTCCCTTTGGGTTGTTTGAGGTTTTTTGTCTATTTTCCTTAAAACTTCAAAGTGATCTGTTTTTTCATATTTGTTCATTTTTTGAACATATTAACGTTCAAATATTGAACAGTAAAGAAAAAAAAGATAGATATATTATGTAATTTTGTCTAATATTATAAAGATTATGGACAAAATTAATTTCATTGCAGAAGTTGGTGTTAATCATGAAGGTAATTTAAAAAGTGCTTTTAATCACATTATAGCAGCAAAAAAAGGCGGAGCAGATACTGTAAAATTTCAAGTGTATAAAGCTGAAAAAATAGTCTCTAAGTACGCAAAATCATATTGGGATAAAAAAAAAAATAAAGAGACAAGTCAACTTAAGTTATTCAAAAAATTCGATGCATTAAACTTTAAAGATTATTCAAAAATTTATAAATTTTGTAAAAAAATAAAAATTAAATTTGTTATAACTCCTTTTGATATTGACACAATAGATTTTTTTAAAACAAAGGTTAGCTCATTTAAAATATCATCTTCAGATATAACGAACTATCCTTTATTGTCTAAAGTTTCAAAAGCTAAAAAACCAATTATTTTATCTACTGGAGCTTCTACTTTAACTGAGGTGAAAAATGCGTTAAAAATTATTGAAAAAAAAAATAAAAGAATTACTCTTCTTCATTGTATTCTTAATTATCCCACTAAAAAAATAGATGCTAATCTTAACATGATTGAAGATCTTAAAACCTTTGGTTACCCAGTTGGCCTTTCAGACCATACAATTCCTAAAGATAGTCATGAAATATTACCTATTGCATATCTAAAAGGAGTAAGAGTTTTTGAGAAACATTTTACTTTAAATAAAAGAAAAAGTGGTAATGATCATTTTCATTCTTTTGATCTAAATGATTTAAAAATATTTTTTGATAAAATAACTTCAATTAAGAAAATTTTAGGAGGATCTAAAAAAACCTACCTATTATCAGAAAAGATCTCGAGGAAAAATGCAAGGCGAAGTATATTTTTAAATAAAAATTTAATAAAAGGATCTACAATTAAATCTTCTGACTTAATTACATTAAGACCATATTTAAAAGGTGGAATTTCAGCTTTTGATTTTAAAAAAGTTTTGGGAAAAAAGATAAAAAGAACAAAATTTAAAGGGGCATATCTTTCAAAAAATGATATTTGATAAATAAAAAATTCTTATCGAAATCTTATGTTGAATGAGAAATTTTAAAATGAAAAAAAAAAGTGGATACCTTATTTGGATAACAGGTTTTTCCGGTTCTGGTAAAACTAGAATTTCAAAAAAAATATATCAACATATTAAACAAAAACTTGGTCCAACAATCTTAATAAACGGCGATGATTTGAGAAAAATTTTTAAATTAAACGACTATTCAAAAACTGGTAGAATAAAAAATTCTGAAAAATTTACAAAATTGGCTAAATTTATTACTGATCAAAATATTAATATAGTTTTTGCAGTTGTGGGAATGATGAACAAACCTAGAGAATGGAATAGAAAAAATATAAAAAACTATATAGAGATATTTATAGATTCTGATGTCAAAAAAATTATTAAATTAAATAAAAAAAAAATTTACCAAACAAATAAAAAGAATATTGTAGGAATAGACATAAAGCCTGAGTACCCCAAAAATCCAGATATAAGATTAAAAAATAATTTTAAAAGTGATATAAATAAGCTATCTAAGAAAGCGATTAAAAAAATAGATAATATTTTAAAATAAGTACTGTATAAATAGTTTGTTTATTTTATTGAATGAGTGAGTTAATTAAAGAATAAAATGGAAAAAAATATTATCAATTTTTATAAAAAAAATGGTTGGGTTATTGTAAGAAATTTTTACAACAAACATCTTATCTGGAAAATAAAAAAAGAGTTAATTAAAAATTCAGGTAAAAAAAATAAGTCTTTTTATTACGAAAAAATTAAAAATAAATCTAAATTAAGAAGAATTGAAAAAGTTACAGATTTTTCAAGAAATTCAAAAAATATATTATGTTCAAAAAATACACTAAGTTTAATAAATAACTTGGAAAAAAATAAGTATATATTATTTAAAGATAAGTTAAATTTTAAGTTTCCTGGAGGCAAGGGATATCTGCCCCATATTGACGGTCATTTTTATTGGAGAGATAAAAACAAGAAATATCAAAACGGATGGAAAAAATACTCATCTAATTTTATCAATTTGGTTCTGCCATTAGAACAATCAAATATTAAAAATGGTTGCATTTACGTTGCAAATAAAAAAGATACCAAAAAAATTGGAAAATCTTTTAAACAAATTACTGACAATTTAGTTCTAAATACTCCAAACATAAGAAAGCGTGACATTAAAAAGTTTAATTTTTTCCCTATTGAATTAAAAGTAGGAGATGTCTGTCTATTTAATTGGAAATGTGCTCATTATTCTGAAAATAATTATTCTAATAGATCGAGAATGATTTTTTATGCAACCTTTTGTGAAAAAAATAGAAATAAAAATTTAAGAAAAATGTACTATCGCGATAAACAAAACTCTTATAATAGTAAAAAAAATAAATCACTACTTTTCACCTGAAATGAAAAAAAAGAAAAAAAAAATTGTTTACGTTGGTTTGTCTGCAGATATTTTGCATGAAGGACACATTAACATTTTAAAAACTGCAAACAGATTAGGTGAAGTTGTAGTAGGTCTTCTTACTGATAGCGCTATCGCCTCTTACAAAAATATACCAACGCTAAATTATAAACAAAGGGAGATTATTCTAAAAAATATTAAATTAATTAAAAAGGTCATTCCTCAAAATACATTAGATTACAGAACAAATCTTAAGCTAGTTATGCCAGACTATGTTGTACACGGTGATGATTGGAAATCAGGTGTTCAAAAGAAAACAAGAGCCCAAGTAATATCAACCTTAAAAAAATGGGGTGGAAGATTGATTGAACCAAAATATACAAAAAATATTTCTTCAACCGCGATTAAGGCCAAACTTACAACTCAACTTACTCCAACATCTAGGGTCTCCATACTAAAAAGATTGTTAAATACAAAGGGGCTTTTAAGAGTTCTTGAAGCTCACAGTCCTCTGTCAGGATTAATTGCTGAAAGTACTAAAATAGATAGTGGTAAGACAACTTATCAGTTTGATGCAATGTGGTCTTCAAGCCTTACAGACTCAAGTATTAAAGGTAAGCCAGATAATCAGGCTTTGGACTTCTCATCGCGATTCAGTGGTCTCGGAGACTTACTTGACGTAACAACAAAACCTTTAATCTTCGATGCTGATAATGGAGGAAGATTAGAACATTTACCATTTACTATCAGAACTTTAGAAAGGCTAGGTGTTTCTGCAATAATGATTGAAGATAAAATTGGTCTCAAAAAAAACTCTCTATTTAAAGATCAATCGGGTGCAAAGCAAGACTCTATAAAAGATTTTACAAAAAAAATTCAATTAATAAAAAAAATAAGAAACTCAAAGGATTTTTTGATTGGAGCGAGAATTGAAAGTTTTATTCTTGGCAAAGGACTTAAAGATGGATTAAGAAGAGCCGAAGAATATTCTAAAGCTGGCGCTGACTTAATATTAATTCATAGTAAAGAAAATACCCCAAAAGAAATTTTTTCTTTTTCTAGGATATTTAAGAAATCTAAATGGGCAAAACCACTCGTCTCTGTGCCTTCCACCTATTCAAAAACTACAGAAAAACAATTAGCTAGTAATGGTTTCCAAATTGTGATTTATGCAAACCATATGCTTAGAGCAGCTTATCCAGCAATGCAGAACGCAGCTACTAAAATACTAAAAAATCAAAGATCTTTTGAGCTCGAGAAAAAAATAAGCTCTGTGAGCGAAGTGATAAATTTAATTAAATAATGATTGCACCTGAAAATTTACTAAAAGTTTTTAAAAGAAATAATATAAATTTTTTTACAGGTGTTCCTGATAGTATTCTTAAAAATTTTTCTTTAGAAATAGAAAATTATTTAAACCATAAACATGTAATTGCAACAAGTGAGGGCGCTGCTGTCTCTTTAGGAATCGGTTATTATTTATCTACTAAAAAATTACCTTGTGTTTATTTACAAAATTCGGGTTTAGGAAACGCAATCAATCCTTTAATTTCAATTGCAAGCAAAGAGGTATACTCCATCCCCTTAATGCTGTTAGTCGGTTGGCGTGGTTCCCCTCAATACAAGGACGAGCCGCAACATCAAGCTAAAGGTAAAATTACAAAAAAATTGTTAAATCTATTAAAGATAAAAAATTGTGTACTTAGAAATGATAATGATTTAATAAAAATAAAGAATTTAATAAGATATGCCAAAAAAAATAAAAGTATAGTAGCTTGTTTAATAGAAAAAAATACATTAGGCATTAATAAAATAAAGAAAAGAAAAGACGATAAAAAAGCTATTTTACGTTCAGATTTTATAAAAAAATTTCTATCTTTAATTCCTAAATCTAGCAAAATAATTTCAACCACTGGATATACATCAAGAGAATTAATGGGGTTGAGAAATGCTTTAAAAAGTAAAAAAGGTAAAGATTTTTATATGGTTGGTGGCATGGGTCATTCATCAAGTGTTGCATTGGGTTACGCTTTACAGTCAAAAAAAGAGGTATTTTGTTTAGATGGTGATGGATCTATATTAATGCATTTAGGTGCTTTGAGAACAGTTGGACATCTTAAAAATAAGAACTTTAAACATATAATATTAAATAATAATTCTCATGAGTCAGTTGGAGGTCAACCAACCTATGCCTCAACAATTAACTTCAAAACTTTAGTAAAAAGTATAGGATATAAAAAATACTATAAAATAACTAGGGTTAATAAAAATCCGTTACAGATCATTAAAAATTTCATTAAACATAAAGGGCCAAGTTTACTTGAAGTAAAAATTAAAAATAAATCAATTAAAGATTTATCAAGACCAAAAAATCTTCTTTTGATTAAAGAGAGGTTTATGTCAAATAAATGAAAAAACCCTATCTTTCTTCTACTAACGAGTTATCAATTTTTTTAGAAAATAATAAAGATAGAAAAATATTGATATTATGTGGAAAAAAATCATTCAACGACTCAGGAGCAAAAGTATTTTTTGAAAAATTAATTAATAATCACAGAGTAAAATATTATTTTAAAAAATACCCATATCCAGACGTTGATGAATTAAAAGAAATAATTTTATATATTAAATCATATTCACCAGAGTTAATTATTGCTGTAGGAGGTGGTTCAGTATTAGATTACGCTAAAGTGGCTAATGTTCTTTTTGATAGTTTAAATATCGAAACAGAAATAGCTAATTCTTCTTATAAGCTTAAAAAGAAATTTTCTCAACTTGTTGCGATTCCCACAACCGCTGGTTCAGGTGCTGAAGTAACAGCTAATGCGGTAATTTATGTAAATAAAGTAAAATACTCTGTAGAGGGAGAATTAATAAAACCTGATTTATTTTTTTTACTACCTGAATTAGTTTTTAAAGCCACTAAGAAAATTAAAGCTTCAGCAGGGTTCGACGCTATAGCGCAATCTGTAGAATCTTTAATTTCTAAAAAATCTAATGATGAAAGTGTAAAATTTGCCGTAGAGTCACTTAAAATTTCACTTAAGAATTTTATTGATTACTTAAATAAACCTAATATTAAAAATACTTCTGAAATGTGTCTAGCAGCTAATCTTTCTGGTAAAGCAATTAGCATATCTAAGACCACGGCCCCTCACGCTGTATCATATCCATTCACGTCTTTATATAATATTTCCCATGGTCATGCAGTTTCTCTAACCTTAAGTAAATTTCTAAAATTTAATTATCAAAGAGTAACTTCTGCAAGGTGTAATTTTGATCTTAAAAAACGTTACGAAACTATTTTTAAACTCTTTAAAGTCGCCGATATTGAGTCTTTAGATAATTGTTTGCTCGAAATTCAGAAAAAAGCGAATTTGGAGAATGATTTAGAAAAACTAGGTATTATTATTGAGAAAGATTACACAAAAATTCTTTCAGGAGTTAATCTTTTAAGATTATCTAATAATCCCGTTGATTTGAATCAAGATGATTTAAAAAGTGTTTTATTAAAACCTTAACAAAATTTAATTTTTAAAATTTTTTTCAGTGCATAAATCAAGCCAATCGAGCTATTAGTACTGGTCAGCTACACACGTTACCGCGCTTACACATCCAGCCTATCAACGTAGTGGTCTACTACGGCTCTATAGGAAGAACTAGTTTTGAGGTGGGTT
>MDTD01035545.1_pt1 | contig 12356 bp, 17 predicted proteins | sample 811221 | NCBI WGS metagenome assembly MDTD01 (sample SAMN05326646, study PRJNA326480) | marine metagenome | isolation source: seawater | place: Pacific Ocean: South West | collected 2011 | reverse complement strand
TTTTCAACAGTTGCACCGTGAATTGCACATAAAAGAGCTCCACCAAGGATACCAGCTACACCCATCATGTGGAACGGGTTAAGTGTCCAGTTGTGGAAACCTTGTAAGAAAAGAAGGAAACGGAAAATAGCAGCAACACCAAAACTTGGAGCAAAGAACCAACTAGCTTGACCTAGTGGGTATACTAAGAATACTGTAACAAATACAGCAATAGGGCCTGAGAATGCAATTGCGTTGTAAGGACGAATACCTACAAGACGAGCAATCTCAAATTGACGTAAACAGAATCCAATTGTACCAAATGATCCGTGTAATGCAACAAATGTCCAAAGTCCACCGATTTGGAACCAACGAGTAATATCACCCTGTGCTTCAGGACCCCATAATAAAAGTAGAGAGTGACCCATACTGTTTGCTGGAGTAGATACTGCAGCTGTTAAGAAGTTACAACCTTCAAGGAATGAACTTGCTAAACCGTGAGTGTACCATGAAGTTACGAATGTAATTCCTGTTAACCAACCACCAGCTGCTAAGTAAGCACAAGGGAAAAGAAGTAAACCTGACCAACCAACGAAAACGAATCTGTCACGCTTTAGCCAGTCATCAATAAGATCGAATACGCTACGATCTTGCTTTTGTCCGATTGCGATAGTCATATTTATTATTTTTTAAAAATTAGTAAAAGTAAACTTACATCAGTTTTATATTTATTAACAATAAAGATCAATTGTTAAGATTAAAAAAAATTAAGTTTTACATATCATTACAGGTTATATATATTATAGTAGCAAAATTGAAAATATTTTTATAAAATTAACTTAGATTATCAGTCAATTTTCCGGTAATATTTAACCAGTTTTGAGCTTCAATGTAATTATTTGGAGCTAATCGAATCGCATTTTTCCAATAATCACCAGCTTTATCAAACATATCTTTTGCTATTTCAAATTCTTTTTTCTCAGAAGCCTTAGTACCCTGATAATGATAAATAACTGCAATATTATTTAATGCTTGTGGCATTCGTGAATTTAAATCTAAAGCCTGATGGTAATATTCAAGTGCTTTTGAATAATCACCATTATTACCATAAATTAAACCAATATTGTAAAGTATATAACTTCTATCGTACGGATCTTCTTCCAACTTTAAAGCTTCATAATAATTCTCTAGCGCCTCAGCATAATCACCATTAGATTGGGCTGACATACCATAACGATAATAGGAAAAAGCTTTTTTCTCATCTTTTGTTGCTGGTAAAACCTTAATTAATACATCCGCCAATACTGTGAATGTTTTATCGATAAAATTGTCATTTTTTTGGTTCATTAACTACTTTTTATTTAAATTTAAATCTTAAGAAACTATTTCTTGCTCCACAAATAAAATAAATTATAGATTTTAATTTTTTTTGACTAATACAACACAATACAATAAAATCATATAAGAAATCTATTTGTAGTCTGCTAGGACTAAACTTTCCGGAGTTTAACAAACGTTAAACATATTATATGTTATAAGTATCATAAGGTAGTAGAAATAAAAATGGCTAAACAAAGTATGATTCAACGCGAAAAAAAGCGTGAATATTTAATAGCAAAATACGAAACTAAACGTGCATTGCTGAAGCAACAACTTAATGATAACGATGGGTATAAAGTAAAGCTTCAAATTTATAAAAAATTTGAAAAAATACCAAGAAATTCATCTCCAGTAAGACACCGTAACCGTTGCTGGGTTACAGGTCGAAGCCGTGGATTTTATCGTGATTTTGGATTATCGCGTCATGTTGTTAGAGAGATGGCACATGAAGGTATAATCCCAGGTCTTAAAAAATCAAGCTGGTAAATTAAAGAAATATATTAATTTTATCTATTATTAACTAATGAGTCAACGAACACTACACGGAACTAGATTAAAAAAAGTTCGAGTTTCTGGATTTCGTGCCCGTATGAATTCAAAAACAGGACGTCGAGTTATTAATGCGCGACGCAAAAAAGGACGCTTAAAACTAACAGTCTAAAAATTTAAGTTTTAATTTTTTAAAAACAAATATTTACTTTATGATAAAAATTCGACTTAAAAGATACGGAAGAAAGCAAAGACCTTCTTACAGAATTGTAGCAATGGATAGCAGAGTAAAACGAGATGGTAAAGCAATTGAAGAATTAGGATTTTATAACCCGTTAACTGACGAGACGCATCTAAAATTTGAACCAATCATAAAACGATTAAAACAAGGCGCTCAACCAACAGATACGGTTCATAATATTTTTGTTAAAGCAAAAATCTTTGAACAGATGTAATTATAGCTATTAAAAATAATATTAAATTGAAATTCAAACTAAATGTACTTTGGCTAGAAAATGAATTAGGAATAGCGATTGATCAGATCCAATCAGGAGAACAGATTCCTTTAACAGATTATTTTTTTTGGCCAAAAATTGATGCATGGTATCAAATTAAACGTGAATTAGAAACTAAACCCTGGATTTCAAAAGAAGAAAAGGCAAAACTTCTAAATTCTACAGCTACAATTATGAACCAATGGCAAGATTCCGTTGCAGCATAGCTTCTTTGTGGTATCTTGCTACGATATTAGAAAATTATCATGAAGTTTTAAAATTTTAATTAAATCCTTACACTATAGATTTATTTTTAAAAGTAAAATATCATGTTTAATTTCAATATTGTTATTTAAAATTATTCAATAATTAATGGCAAAAAGTTTTGCTTTAGGAATTTATATTTTACGACGCTCTGCAATGTTTATTTGTAAAATGCTGTGGTCACGATTTAATACAATCGTGATCAACACAATATTTATACCTGTTATACCTGGCGTCGTTTTTAAAAATGATAATATAGGAATTAAACTAATAATTTCAGCAAGTTTAAGTTTAATTATTTTGTTTATACGATAATCGCTAGGAAATTCGTAGGCTTATAGCTCAGTGGATAGAGCACCAGATTCCGATTCTGGGTGAGGAAGGTTCGAATCCTTCTAAGCCTTGTTTAAATGTCTATCTAATAGATCTAAAATTGCATCTGGTTGGATTTGAACCAACGACGTCTTACGAAGCAGATTATGAGTCTGATGCCTTCGACCACTTGGCTACAGATGCTTATGATTTAAATCGGTGGAGTTGGTGGGATTTGAACCCACGTCCATTTAAATATCAATGTTACTTTGTCCCCAACGTAAAATTAAAATATACTAACGTATCAAAACTCTACAAATTTTTTAAATTTAACTTGCGCTTTACTATTAAAATTTCATAATTCCTAAAAGAAATCTATGAATAATTCAAAAAATTATGCAAATGCTAATTTTGAATTAAAATTACAAATATTGTTTGCCTTTATTATACAAAATTATGATTTTATAAATCATAGTTAAATTAGCACGATACTAAAAATGTCGAATCCAAAACAACCCCAAACCTAATGTGCACCAAAGTAACATAAAATAGAAAATGAATTTTGTCAATTAAAGGGTATATTAAAATGATTAAGAAGTAAAAATATCACAAGCAATCTAATAATCGATTACTTGTGATATTTTTATTTTTTCGTTACAGAGCGAAATCACCACGAAAAATTAGGCCCAGATAATTACGTTTGAACCAATTTAATTTATCAAGTTTCTTTCTTGACCATAATTGAACAGATTTCTTTAATGAATTTTTTGGCTTATTATGATATTCCTCTAAAACTTTAGCTGATCGCTTTGATGGTATAAAATAAATCGGCTGATTTTCATTAATGACAAACTTACTATTATTTGAATCTGACTTTAACAAAATGGACTCTTCCCATAATTCAAGAAAATCTTCTAAATTATAAGTAGAAACTGATGCAAGGTCTAACAAATCAATGACTTTAGATGAATTTGGTACTAATTTAACACGATGATGAAGCTTTTGAACAAAATCAATAGCTTGTTCTCTATCAAATAAAACGTAATTAACTATACCATCGGGATTAGATTTAGCAGATCGTTTAAACTCATTAATATTATTCAGTCGTGTGCCACTTAATATTTTAGGTATTCCAACTAAAGAATCAAATAACCGATCAATATTTAAAATACCTTCGGGTATAAAACTACGCGGTACATTTTGTACTTGTACAAAATAAATAGGAACACCCTTAAAACAAGAGTTGTTTCTATGTGGGTCTTCAGTAGACACCAACTTCGCAAGCGTCTTATTAAAATCTTTTTGATCACTAGATTTTAATAGTGTTGAGATTTCAGTAAGACTTGGAACAAATCGAAAATCAATGGCAGATTTATCTCGAGTAGTTAAAGTACGTGTTACTAAATCATAAGCAGCATCTAAGCCGATACAATGTATTGATAAACCAACTTTATCGAGACTTAGAGAACGCTTACCATGAACTGTTTCTGCAGAATCAAGTATAATTGAATTCAAATGTAGCTCTGCTTCATCTCGATCAAAGAATATAAAACCAAACTTTTTCTTTGGGCTTATAAGTGCCTTCCTAGTTACACGAAATGGATTTTTATCTTTACGACCAATAAATTTCTTTCCTGCAACATTAATTTTTTGGTCGTCAGAAAAAGAATCAGCAATTGGAAAATTGTAAGCATCATCATATTGAGTCGCTCGAAGACCACTTACATGTCCAGATAATGCAGTGGCTAAAACTAATTCATTATTTCCATTCATGATAACGTAAACCGGAATAGTTTTTAACGCTTCTCTTATAACCTTAGTTTTTCTTTTATAAAAATTAGATGAAATTGATGTAGCTACATAATCATTAAAACGAGAAAAATATTTAGGAAGCGATGGTTGACGCTTATTACGAACAACTTTATTAGATGCACCTAATGCTTCTAATGTATTTGGTTGTGATGCTGAATCTGATTGTAATTGTTTCCATTGAATTTTAATTTTAGGAGGGTACGTGTACAAGTCCTCTAAGAAACATACGACATCTGATTTTCCAGTGGTTGGAATACCTAAGATACTTTGAACATTGTTAACATCCAATAGCCTGTTATTTAAGATTGGTTCCATAGTCTTTGAAAAAAAATTTAAAAACTGACTTCATTAGCCTTGATAATATATCCTTCACAATATTGTCAGCCGCAATTTTTGGCAAATAAAGATAGTATACTAAAGGAATTCGTTCTTCTGATAGAATCAAATCAATTTGAATGCTTAATTCACGCTCATAACTGGTTAAAGCTAAAAATATAAAATGATTTTTTGCTATCGTTAATAATTTAAGCAAAATTAAAATTTTATTTGCTAAATATCGAAATAGCATATATAGTATATAGTATAAGGGCGGTTAGCTCAGTGGTAGAGCGCCTGCCTTACAAGCAGGTGGCCATAGGTTCAAATCCTATACCGCCCATTATAACTGATGTGCAGTAACTAGTCAACCGGGCTCATCGTCTAAGGGATTAGGACAGGGACCTTCTAAGTCTCTAATGTAGGTTCGAATCCTACTGAGCCTATTTTTTAATGTTACTCAAACACTTCACTAAATACACTTTGAACTTTATCACCTGAATCAATCGATTCTAATGGATCCTTTCTTAGTCGATGTCTAAGACATAATGTAATAATTGATGCAATATCTTCCACAGTAACTTCATCTTTTCCATTGTATGCTGCAAATGCTTTTGCTGCACGATTTGTTACAATATCACCACGAAGGCCATCTACATCAAGTGTTCCACATACCTGTGAAATTTTAACACGTAATTCCATAGATAATTTAACATCAGGTAGTCGTTTTTGTGCATCAACAATTTTTTCCTTTAAAGCAAGCTGTGCAGTATTCCATTCCTTTAATGCTGCATCTGGATCACTATCAAAATTACTTCGTTGCTCAACGATTTGTACACGAGTTTCTGGATCACGTACAGTTCGAATTTCAGCGTGCATACCAAAACGATCTAACAGTTGAGGACGTAATTCACCTTCCTCAGGATTACCTGAACCTACTAAAACAAATCGAGCAGGATGACGAATTGAAATTCCTTCACGTTCCACGGTATTCCAACCAGAAGCAGCAGAATCTAATAAGATATCAACTAAGTGATCATCTAATAAATTTACTTCATCTACATACAAAATACCACGGTTAGCTTTGGCTAAAAGACCTGGTTCAAAAGCTTTTACACCTTCTGTAAGAGCCTTCTCAATATCAATTGTTCCACATACACGATCTTCTGTTGCCCCTAACGGTAAATCAACCATTGGAACCTTTTTATATGCAGGTTCTAATTGCCCATTATCTAACACAACCGTTTTAACTTCTTCACTCATTAATTCAAAGTCAGTTAATGATGAGTTAAACGCATCTCCAGCAACAACTTCAATTTCAGGAAGTAAGTCAGCAACTGCTCGAATAGTCGTTGATTTTCCAGTTCCTCGATCACCCATAATCATGACACCTCCAATACGAGGATCAATTACATTTAAAATTAATGCAAGCTTCATTTCTTCCTGGCCAATTATAGCCGTAAACGGAAAAACAGGTCTTTCTACCTTCGCTTTAACAACATTATCTGTGGAAACCATTCTAATACACTTTAAAACAAATAACTAAATTTTGATTAATCGTTTAATGAAATTCAAAAAACAATTTTTAATCTTAATTCTGAATCAAAAAGTAAAACTTTATATTTAGATATAATTCGAAATACGAATAATTCAAGAATTTTATTAATAACTATTATAAACGAAATTAACTTCAAAAACTAATTTATCCAAAAAGATAATAATTCATCTAATGATATAATCTATCTAATATTAAACTTTTTAATTATTAATTAATAACCTGAAAACAATAATATTATGGCCCGTGTTATAGTTGTTACTTCGGGAAAAGGAGGTGTAGGTAAAACGACTACGACATCCAACTTGGGAATGGCCTTAGCACGTTTAGGGCATAAGACACTGTTAGTTGATGCGGATGTAGGATTACGTAATCTTGATTTATTACTAGGCCTTGAAAATCGCGTAATTTACACTGGATCTGACGTACTAAATAATACATGTCGATTAGACCAAGCTTTAATACAAGATAAAAGACAACCTCAATTAACATTTTTTCCATTATGTTCAACTCAGTCTAAAACCCCATTTACAAAGTCACAAATAAAAGAACTAATTAAGTTAGTTGACGATCAATATGATTTTATCTTAATTGACAGCCCAGCTGGAATTGACCAAGGCTTTCAAACCGCTATCGAACCAGCTGAAGAAGCCCTGATTGTTGTCACACCAGAAGTACCATCAATTAGAGATGCTGATAAGGTTATAGGACTATTAATTGCTCATGGTATTAAAAACAACAAATTGATAATCAATCGCATACGGCCAAAAATGATTAAAAGCGATGAAATGATGTCAGTAACAGATGTTCAAAATATTTTAGGTATTCCAATTTTAGGGGTTATACCTGATAGTGAACAAGTAATTATAGCTTCAAATCGTGGTGAACCACTTGTTTTAGATGACAAATTATCATTTCCAGCTGTAGCTTTTGAAAATACTGCATGTCGCTTAGAAGGACAAGACATTGATTTAATAGATTTAAACAAGAATTTAACAAATCCTGTAAAAACGATGCTTGGCAATTTTTTAAACCGTAAAAATCAAAAAGAAAATCAAGACGATAACAAATAAGAAATTAAAGTTAGAAAGTTTGTAAAGAAACTAAATTCTTAGTTTCTCTACAAACATTAAGCTTAAATTAAGCTTAACAGTATAATCAAAATATTCTTAATGAAATATTAAGCCATTCTTTTTAGTTGCTGTAACGCTAAACGACCAATATTAAATAACGCCCATGAAACTGCTGCTAAAAACGGAAGTAAAACAATTGCAAGTCTTGAATCCATGTAAAATAAAACCTTAATTAGATAATGAATCTATTTAATATTATACAACGTTTATCATACTATCGAAAACAGTGACTGTTATACTTAACACTTTTTCAATAATTTAATAATAATAAAATTTAAAAATTTTATTAAGAATTAAGTATACGCCAAAAATATTCCTCACGTTTTATAAAAATTATTAATGTTTAATGTCGAATTTACCATTTACACTTGATCAATTAAAAATTCTACAAACGATCACCATTGAGGGGAGTTTTAAAAAAGCTGCTGAAAAATTATATATTTCTCAACCAGCTGTAAGCCTTCAAATTCAAAATCTAGAGCGCCAATTAAATACACCAATTTTTTATCGAGACAAAAGACAAGCCCGTCTAACCGAAGCCGGACAATTATTATTAAAGTATGCTGACAGAATACTTAACCTTTGTGAAGAAACATGTCGTGGATTAGAGGAAATACAAACATTACAATCTGGTATATTAATTATTGGTGCTAGTCAAACAACAGGAACTTATCTAATGCCTAGATTAATTGGTATTTTTCGTCATAAATATCCTCAAATTGCAATTGAACTTCAAGTTCATTCAACTCGTCGAATATCCTGGGGTGTAGCAAAAGGACAAATTGATTTAGCCGTAGTTGGAGGCGAAATTCCAAAGAATCTTCAACCAGTACTTGATATAACGTCGTATGCAGAAGATGAGCTCGCACTTATTTTACCAACATCTCATCCTTTTGCATCATTAAAATATATTCAAAAAGAGGATTTATATCGTTTAAAATTTATTGCGCTAAATACACAATCAACAATTCGTAATGTTATTGAAAATACTTTAATTGAGAACGGAATTGATAGCCGCCAGTTTAAAATTGAAATGGAATTAAATTCAATGGAAGCAATTAAAAATGCCGTTCAATCTGGTTTAGGTGCTGCATTTGTTTCAGTTTCAGCAATTTCTAAAGAATTAGAACTTAATATAATTCACTGGGCTAAAATTAAAGATATAACAATTAGTCGAACGTTATCAATAATTGTTAACCCCAAACGATATTATGCTAGCTCAATAACAACTTTTAAACGTGAAATTTTAGACATGTTTTTAGTTTCTTCATCTTTGGATAACAAGTTAAATCTATTATGGCCAGAAGACGAAGAAAATTAAAAATCATTTTCTTAAGTAGGTATTGACAAGTAATCAGGCGTGTATTAAAATTATTGTATATATATAAAAAGCCCCCATCGTCTAGAGGCCTAGGACATCTCCCTTTCACGGAGGTAACGGGGATTCGAATTCCCCTGGGGGTATTAAAAATACCTATTATAAGATTCACTTTTTCAATTTCTTATCTAAGTAAGTAAAAAGAATGCATAGAATATAACTTCTATGCATTCTTTTTTTAAAATCATTATCTTTACAACGACGACAGTTTATAGTGAAGATCCTAGGCCCGAATATGCGCCAAAGAAAAATAAAACTAATAAACCGCCGGCAGCAAGGCCACCAATCGTTGCTACCATCCAAAGTGGTACTCGTCCAGCATCACTCATTCTTACAATCTCCTTAAAATATTATTTAAATAATGAAACAATCTTAATTTGTTTAATCTGCTTAGTTAAAGAAATAACTTGAGAATAATACAGCTAAAACAAAAATTAAAAGTAAACCCCAAAATAATGAAGTTCGGTTTAATTCTACAGGTTGCTTATTAGGATTTGGTGCACTCATCTATAAATATCTCCTATCGTTGAATAAATTGCATTGACGTAATAGCACCAAGAAAAAATACCGTTGGTACTGCTAATGCATGTATTGTAAGCCAACGAAAAGTGAAAATAGGATATGCTATTGGTTGATTTGTATTGATCATTTATACCTCTTACATGTTTTCTATTTTTATAAGCCTTTCGTTAAATCTTCTAATTCCTGCTTAGCACTGAAACGATCATTTACTAATGGAATTTGTTGACGATCTTGTGTAAAATATTCGTTTGGTCTTGGCGTACCAAAAACATCATACGCTAATCCTGTACTAATAAAAAGGAATCCTGCAACAAATAGCGCAGGGATTGTAATGCTATGGATAATCCAATAACGAATACTTGTGATAATATCTGAAAAAGGTCTTTCTCCTGTTGAACCACCTGACACGATTCTTTCTCCTACTATACTTAAAATCAATTACCTTTACTTCTAATAAGAAGTAAAAATATCTTCTTCTTTCAGTTAATTAACTTATGAAGAGTGAATATAAAATTGTGTACTTTTTAGTAACAAATAACTTGTATAAAATTATATAATGGGTTTAACCTTTTTTCTAAGTTTTTTTTAATTCTCACAATCTTGTTTATAAAAAAAGTGATAGTTTTTAATATAGAAAACTAATGAAAAATGTAAAATTTATATAACTATAAAATTTGTCCATAAGTGTGTAGACCTTTACCAAGAAAATTAACTCCAAGGTAACAAATCCATACAACAACAAAACCAACAGAAGCTACTAAAGCAGGTTTTTCACCTTGCCAAGATTTTGTAATTCGAGCATGTAAATAAGAGGCAAAAACTAACCACGTTATTAAAGCCCAAGTCTCTTTAGGATCCCAACTCCAATATGCACCCCAAGCTTCATTTGCCCAAACTGCTCCAGCTATAATTCCAATCGTTAGAAGTGGAAACCCAAAACTGATTGTTCTATAACTTAAATTATCAATACTTTCTAATAAAGTTAATCGTGCACTTGTTGCATTACTTTCAACAGTATTATCTTCTGATAGTAAATTCGAATAATTTTTTGTAGTTTCCGTTTTATAAAATGCTATATTTTCAGTAAAACGAAAATCTGAGGTAGATTGATCGCCATACGAATTACCTTGAATTAAAACTTTTTCTTTTTTACTATTAACAAGAACTAAAAAAAAGATACTTAAAAGTGAACCAATTAACAAACTAGCATAACTTAACATCATAACGGTAACATGCATCATTAACCAATTTGACTTTAATGCAGGGACAAGAGAAGAAGGCGATTGCATTGCCTCTGGTAACGATAAACTTGCAAAACCAGTAACAAATAAGGCTATTGGTGTACTAATCGATCCAATGATTGGAATTTTTGATCGATCTTCGATAAAGGCTGCTAACGAAGTTATTCCCCAAGCTAAAAACATTAAAGACTCATATAAATTGCTTAATGGGAAATAACCGGAAATTAACCATCTTGATCCTAATAGAATAAAAAGACAAAGACTGGCGCAACAGTTACCATAAAATCCTAATTTGGATAAAAATTTAAACTTCGGAAAAACTAAATTTGCCCAATAAACTACTGTTACAAATAACAAATTTGCGAAGATTAAATTATCTAAATTTGATTGAATATTCATTAACTTAAATAATTAAAACATTTCTCAATCGCAAAATAAAAGGAATTTCAGTTTTATTAAAAATTATTTATTTTCTTAAAAACTTAACTGAATATTCCTATTATTTTATTGACTAAACTATTTCTTCTTGTTCAATTAGAACAAAAAATAATGCAAAACACAGACCTGGAAAAACAAGTGTAACAACTGGTGTTAAAATCGACGGTAAAAAAGATGCTGTCATAATTTTTTTACTTTTACTCTAACATAATTAATAATCTAATTAAATACAATTTTAACACCCTATCGTTATTTATTTAATCTTTATCTAAATTCTTTTATGGTTCTCGCAGTTTTGATAGCAAGATTTGAGCACAATCTTGTAATTCTTCTTCGTAAGACCTATCAGGATCATCAGAGCTTGCACTAAAACAGGATCAAGAATTATAAGTGCAGGCAAATAAACCGGATAATCTAGACCTACCCGATTTATTGGTTATTAGTGTATTAAGTAATAATAATCAGTAAATTACTATACAACATAAAATTGATTTTTTAATGTTTTTTCCGTTTTTTTTTAGTTGATTGTCATAATTTAACTGTTTTAAAAGCGGGTAGAGAGAATCGAACTCTCATCATTAGCTTGGAAGGCTAAGGTTCTACCACTAAACTATACCCGCAACCGTTTCTTAATTTAAGAATATAGCAAAGAAATAACGAGGTCAAATTAAAGTTAACAATATATCTTTTACTTTTAGCAAAATATAAATTAAACTATATATTAAATAATATTCAAAGGCGATATGGCCAAGTGGTAAGGCAGTGGATTGCAAATCCTCTATCCCCAGTTCGAATCTGGGTGTCGCCTTAAATAAAATGGGGGTATGGTGGAATGGTAGACACAACAGACTTAAAATCTGTTGACCAAATGGTCGTGAGGGTTCAAGTCCCTCTACCCCCAAAAACAGTATCATAGAACATGAAAGTTTAGTAATCAGTTTATAAGATTTTATAAATAATTTGAATGCGGACGGAGAGACTCGAACTCTCAAGGGAATACCCGCTAGAACCTAAATCTAGTGCGTCTACCAATTTCGCCACGTC
>MDTD01115317.1_pt1 | contig 12357 bp, 14 predicted proteins | sample 811221 | NCBI WGS metagenome assembly MDTD01 (sample SAMN05326646, study PRJNA326480) | marine metagenome | isolation source: seawater | place: Pacific Ocean: South West | collected 2011 | reverse complement strand
CTAGAACCTGAATAACTGTCTTTACGACTGCTTCCGTTAAGATCTGGTCGGGTTCAAGCAGCACCCACCTCTAGCCTCCATCACGCATTATAGCAGTAAAAATTTCTAATCCACAAGAAAAGATTATTCTCAACTTTGATTTTCTCTTATTTCATCAGCTTCAAAAACACCTAGAACGTGAAAATCTTGACAATGTAAACCTAATTCCTCCAAAGATTTTTGCACTTTTGGATCGTCAATATGTCCATCAAGGTCACATAAAAAAAAGAATGAGTCAAAAGTATTTTTTTCAGGATAACTTTGTAGTTTTGTTAAATTTACTCCATTAATTGCGAATCCACCTAATGATTGATAGAGAGCAGCTGGTTTGCTTTTTAGTTTAAACAAAAAAGAGGTTATATATTTCTTTTTTCCATAGATTGGCTGAAAAATATTTTTACCCATAAGTAAAAATCTTGTAAAATTTCCTTTTTCATTTTCAATATTATTTTCTATGACTTCAAGATCATAGGTTTTAGCACTTAGTTTAGATGCTATTGCTGAAATTTTTTTATCATTACTTTTTGAGACCATTTCAGCTGAACCAGCTGTATCAGCACTTACATATTCAATAAGGTTATTGGATTTAATAAATTTTGAGCATTGAGATAAAGCTTGAGCATGTGAGTAAACATATTTAATTTCACTCATTTTTGTCCCCTTTAATGCTAATAAATTGTGTTCAATTTTTTGGAAATATTCAGAATAGATATTAAGCCTATATTTAAAAATCAGGTACTCAATACCTATATTTCCAGTAATTCTATTTGATTCTGGAATGATAATTTTTGAATTTGGATCATTTAACGCTTTTGAAAAACATTCATCAAAAGTTTTACATGGTATTATTTCTGCTTTTGGCTCAAGTGATAGAGCTGCAAGATGTGAGTAAGCTCCATAAGAGCCCTGAAAAAAAATTTTCGTCATTAGGATTTATATTCCATTATTTTTTTTATAGCTACAAAATCTTCATTGGTATCTACACCAACTGGTGATGAATTTGCTAGACCAACATTGATCTCAATATTATTGTCTATTGCTCTAAACTGTTCTAACTTATACTTAATTTCATTTTGTGTTTGAGCGAAAGATATAAATTTTTTTAAAGTTTCAAGCTGATAACAATAAATTCCAAGATGATGATAAGTATTTTTATCATCTCTTTTCGATTTTCTTGTAAAACTGGATACTAGTGGAAATTTTTTTTCATCAAGCTTCTCTTTGGTGATTACTTTGACCACGCTCTCTTTATTATGAGTACCTTGATTAGAGATTTTAGATGCTAAAGTACCCATTATAGATTTACTTTTAACCATATGATTGTATAAATTTCTAATATCTTTAATGTCCATTAAAGGTTCATCACCTTGAAGGTTCATTATTAATTCAATGTCTTTTACCTCAATTTTTTTTAAAGCTTCATATATTCTGTCTGTGCCTGTTTTTGGAGTTTTGCTTGTTAAAATTGCTTGGCCACCATTATTTTTTACATCATCTACAATTTCTTGATCTTCCGTGGCAACAAAAACATCACCTATAGCTGCCTCTTTTGCTTTTTTAAAAACATGTGAAATCATTGATATTCCATTTATTTTTAACAACGGTTTTCCTGGCAACCTTGAAGCTGACAATCTAGATGGAATTATAACTAATGTTTTCATTCTTTTTTATATATAATTTGTCAGTACCAGAGGCAAAATTATACATTTAAATTATAAGCAATTTTTTATTAATAATGTTATACGTTCAAAATATATTTTTATAAAATGGATTCTTTTGAAATTAACAAAATAATAGCTGCTATTCTAATGGTTGCACTTTTAGTAATAGGTATTGGCAAGATATCTGAAATTGTATTTCATGTTGAAAAACCAAAAAAACCAGGATACGTTGTAGAATTAGACCAAGTAAATACAACTTCATTACCCATAGAAACAACTTTGGAAACTAAAGTTGATATAGCTGCGTTAATGGCTCTAGGTGATGCCGCCTCAGGAGAAAAAATATTTAAAAAATGTGCAGCTTGTCATTCAATCGTTAAAGGTGGAAAAAATAACATTGGTCCAGCGCTATATAATGTTGTTGGGAGAAAAATTGGTGGAATAGCTGACTACAAATACTCAAAAGCTCTAGTTGAATACGATAAAAAATGGAACTTTGAGGAACTCAATGGTTTTTTAATCAAGCCAGCAAAATGGATAAAAGGAACCAAAATGGCCTATGCAGGGCTAAGAAAAGAGAGCGATAGGGCTTCTGTTATAAAATACTTAAATCAGAATTCTGACAATCCTTTGCCGCTACCTTAATTTATTAAAACAATATAACAATATACTTTTTTGCACATGAACTCTATTAAGAGCTTGCTGCCATACTTTTGATTTTTTACTTAAAAAAAACTTTTCTTCAACTTCATCTCCCCTTGGTAAGCAGTGTAAAAAAATACAGTTATTTTTTGCTAACTTCATCAATTTTTCTGTAATTCTAAATGATTTAAAATATTTTAATTTTTTTTTCTTATTTACTTTATCGTTCAAAGAAATAACTTTATCGCTAATCACAACATCAGCATCAAATACTGCTTTTTTTGGATTATCAAAAATATGTATCTTACCCCCATTTTTTTTTGCCCAGTTTAAGATAAGTTTATTTGGATAAAATTTTTTAGGACAACTTACATAAAGATCAAACTTTAGTTTTACAGATAAATCTATGAGACTATAAAGGACATTATTCGAGTCTCCAATCCAAACAATTTTTAATTTTGAAATAAGCCTATTTTTAATTTCCTCAATAGTAAATATATCCGATAATGCTTGAGAAGGATGAGAGTTTGGACTTAAACCATTTATAATTGGTATTTTAAGATTTTTTTTAAAACTTTCAATTTTTCTTTCACTGTCAGTCCTTAACATGAATGCGTCACCATAGGTTGATAAAATTTTTGCTGTATCTTCTAAGGACTCACCACCCTTACCCAAATGGAGTTCATTAGATCTTAAAGTCAAAGTAGCTCCTCCAAGCTGCTTAATTGCAAGTTGAAAGCTCAATCTTGTTCTTAAACTTGGTTTATCAAACATTTGAATTAATAATTTGCCTTTTAGTGGGGAACCTTTATCAACTTCCAAAGTGCTCAGATTTTTTCTCATTATCTTCCTTTTTTTGGCATCTGTTAAAATTTTTCTTAAATCTTTTGAGGATAAATCTCTTAATTTAATAAAATGTTTCATTTACCTAATATTCTGAACAAACTTTATTGATAATTTTCAATGCTAAATCGATTTCTTTTTTTTTTACGTTTAAAGGAGGTAATATTCTTATTACATTTTCTGCAGCTCTTATTGTTAAAAGTTTATTTTTAGTAAGTTTATTTATGAAATCTCCTAAATCTACTTTTACCTTTATACCTATTAATAGACCTATTCCTCTTATTTCATTTATAACATGAGGATGGGTGTCTCTAATATTTTGCAATTTAGATAAAAAATAAATAGAATTTTTTCTTACAGTATTTAAAAAGCCTTTTTTAAAAACCTCATCCATGATAACATTGCCAACAACCATTGCTAAAGGATTTCCTCCATAAGTACTACCATGTGTTCCTGGTACCATGCATTTTGATACTTTTTTTGTCATTAAAACAGCTCCAATAGGAAAACCTCCTCCAATACCTTTTGCAATAGGAACGATATCAGGTTTGACTTTTGCATATTCATAGGCAAAAAATTTTCCTGATCTGCCAATACCACATTGTACCTCATCTAAAATTAAAAGTATCTTCTTTTTATTACAGATTTTTCTTACATCTTTCAAAAATTTTTTTGAGTGAACTTTAATGCCAGACTCCCCCATGACAGTTTCAAAAAATATAGCTGCAGTATTTTTTGTGATCTTTTTTTTTAGAGATTTTAAATCGGAATACTTAAAGTGGTCGAAGCCACTGACTTTTGGTCCAAAACCCTCAGTCATTTTTTTTGATCCACTTGCAAAAATATTAGCTAAAGTTCGACCGTGAAATGAATTTTTTATGCATAAAATTCTGTTCTTGTTTGGTTTTCCAATAGAATAAAAATACCTCCTTGCAATTTTAATTGCTGCTTCATTAGCCTCAGCACCTGAATTTACGAAAATTACTTTGTCCGCAAAAGTTTTCTTTGCTAACTTCTTTGCTAAAACTTCTCCCTCAGGTATTTCAAATGAATTAGAAACATGCCAAACTTTTTTAGCCTGTGAATTTAGAGCTTTTATTAATCTGGGATTTGAATGCCCCAAAGTATTTACAGCTATACCACTTAAAAAATCTAAATACTTTTTTCCATCAGTTGAGAATAAAAAAGAACCTTTTCCTTTTTTAAAAGATAAATTTCTTCTTTTGTAATTTCCTGCTAAATAACTCATAATAAATTTTAATTTTAAAACTTTAATAATTCACTAAATATTAAAGTAAATAGATTCAAGTAACGATTGTGGAATTTTACCGAATATTCAATTCTTTAAATTAATTGTTAATAAGTCATAATATTTGCTTGTTAATTTTACATCTTTAACATTATATAGTGCTAATATATTAAAATTGTACTATATATTGTAAATAATGAGCTGGACTGAGGAAAAAGTTGCAAAATTAAAAGAACTTTGGGGCAAAGGAAACACTGCCAGCCAGATAGCCGAAATTATTGGAGGAATAAGCAGAAATGCGGTAATCGGGAAAGCCCACAGATTAAATTTATCAGCAAAAATTAAAACTAGGACAGTAGCTACAAATAAAAATTTTGATAATTCTGTAGTAAATAAAACGCCTAATACAAGAAAAGGGAGGAGAAGCAAATTTAAATCTCTTATAATAGAAAAAGATTTTGAACCAGAAAATCCTAAACAATTAGAGGAGTTAGACGAAAGTTTGTGTAAATGGCCAATTGGGCATCCTGATGAAAAAACATTTTACTTCTGCGGTAGATCTTCATTAAAAGACTTTTCTTACTGTAAACTTCATTTACTCTATGCGTATCAACCAAAAGGTAAAAAAGAAGATGTTGTTGAGAAGGAAGATGTGCCAGAATTTATAGAAAAAAAAATTAAATCAGCTTAAAATTTATAATTTATTTGAGTCGTTTTGAGAATTATATTTTTTTGTTGAAAATTGACCGCCATCCCGCCACATAAAACTATACTTCCCTACTTCTTCTAAAAAATTTTTATTACTTGGCACTCCAATATCTGAATTTGTTTTATACTTCCCTGAATTTATATTGTCATGCCTTAAAAGTCTTAATTGATCCTCAGTGAGAATAGGAGAAGGAAATAATTGAAAAAATTTTGCAGATAGTTGTGCTAAAACAAGTGGAAATGGGATAAGAAGTCTTTTTTTATTTATCAAAATTAAAAGTTTTTCTAATATTTCTTTAAAAGTGATAATCTCAGGCCCTACACACTCAACTATTTGAGTATCAATATTTCTTGATATTATATAGTAAATAATATCTGTTAAATCAGAACAATGAATAGGCATAAATTTAGTTTTACCTGAATAATACAAAGGAAAAATTGGCAACTTATTCAGCATTGACATAAAGTTGGTTGTAAAATTGTCATCTACAGAATAAACAATTGAAGGTCTTAAAATTGTTGTCAAAGAAAAATTTTCTAATACTTTTTTTTCTCCTTCTAGTTTACTATTAGCATAATCTGAGTCAGTGGCGTTATTTATGCCTAGTGCTGACACATGGATAAATTTTTTAATATCATACTCTTTACAAAGTTTAGCCAATAAAGACGGAAAAATAGTATGAATATTTCTAAATGTTACACCTCTTTTTTTTTCATACAAGACGCCTACTAAATTTATGCACATATCTGCATTTACAAATAATTTTCTTATTTTAATTTCATCAAAAATATTAGCTTCAACAACATCTATATACCCAGCATTTGCCTGTGTTTTGATAATATAGCTCTTTTGGTGAATATTTCTTGTAACAACTGTTACTTTATAGTTGTTTTTTGTAAGCTTTCTAATCAGATGCCTTCCAATTTGGCCACTACCACCAAAAATTAGACAATTTTTTGCTTTCATATATATATAATTATAAGTGTATGAGTATTGATATTAAATTGTATAAAAAAGATTTACCAGATGATTTAGATTTAGGCAATGTTATAGCTGTTGATGGTGAATTTATGGGTCTAAATGTCCGAAGAGACCCTTTGTGTTTAATACAATTATCATCAGGTAAAAATGATGCTCATATAATTCAATTGGACAGATCAAATTATGAAGCTCCTAATTTAGTTAAAATATTAACAAATGAATCAATTGCTAAAATTTTTCATTTTGGGAGAGCTGATATTGCACATATTAAATATTACTTAAAAACACAAACTAATAATATACTTGACACAAAAATTGCATCTAAACTTGCTAGATCATACTCTGATAATCATTCACTTAAAACATTAATTAAAGAATTCATCAATATAGATATAAGTAAACAGTTCCAAAATTCAGATTTTGGAGGTGAACTTAGTGTTGCCCAACAAAAATATTGTGCCAATGATGTAATATATCTTCATAAAATTCATACTGAGTTAGAAAATATATTAATAAGAGAGAAAAGAGTTGAACTGTATCAAGAATGTCTTAAATTTTTAAAAACTAGAGTTGACCTTGATCTTGCATTATTCAAAGATGATATTTGGTCCCATTAAACATGAAAAATGAAATAAAAAAAATTGGTAAAAATGTTATTGAATTACAAATTTTAGCTTTAGAAAAACTAAAAATATCAATTGATAACTCTTTTGAGAAGACAGTAAATGCAATAATAAAATGTAAATCAAAAGTTATTATTTGTGGTGTTGGAAAAAGTGGAATTATTGCCTCAAAGATCTCTGCAACATTATCCTCAGTTGGAACACCTTCATTCTCTATTTCTGCCTCTGATTGTTCTCATGGTGACCTTGGTAGAATTACAAAAAATGATATTTTAATTTTAATAAGTAATTCTGGAAATACCTCTGAGCTAAAGAATATTATTGAATATTCAAAAAAAAATAAAATTCCTTTAATAGGGATAATGTCTAATAAGAATTCAACGCTGTACAAATCTTCAAATATTAAATTATTAATTCCAGAGGTAATAGAGTCCGGTTATGGAATTGTTCCTACATCAAGTACTACAATGCAATTATCAATAGGAGATGCGCTTGCAATAGCTTTAATGAAAAAAAAAAAAATTTGGTAAGTTAGATTTTAAAAAATTTCATCCTAGTGGAGCATTAAGTATTAAATTAAAAACTGCAGGTGACATTATGTTGACCAAAAACAAGATTCCTTTTGTTAATGAAAATCAAATTATGAAAAATGCATTGAAGATCTTAAATTTAAAAAAACTTGGATTTGTAGCTATAATAAATGATAATGGTTTAAGTAGTGGTATTTTTACTGATGGTGACCTTAAAAGACTTTTACAAAAAAGAAAAAAAATTGAAAATTTGAAAATTCGTTCTTTTATGTCAAAGAACCCTTTTTCAGTTGAAGAAAACACCCTTGCTTCAGACATATTAACTCAAATGAATAAAAAAAAGATTACAAGTGCCTTTGTCTTTAAAAAGGGGAATAAAAGAAAAATCATAGGAGTATTACATATTCATCACCTTTTAGAAAATTCGAGATAAATTGTTGAAAAAGAAAATTTTATTACAGATTTTACTATTAATATTAATTTTACTCATTTGCTTTATCTTTTATAACAAATATTTTCTTGAAGATAAGACATTGAATATAGAAGATCCCCAAAAAGAAATTATTGAAAATGAAAATGCAAATAATCTTATCAAAAACTTAAAATATAGTGTTCAGTTTGAAAATAAAACTCAATACACAATTACATCTGACCTAAGTGAAATTACCTATGTTGAAAACCAAGAGATTGTAATGATGCAAAAAGTTAGTGCAGTTTTTAAAGATGAGAATGGGTCATTACTAAAGATTAGATCTAATGAGGCAATATTTAATAATTCAAACTATAATACAATTTTTAGAGGTGGAGTTAATATTATCTATTTGGATCACATTATTACATCTGAAAAATTACTTTTAAATTTTCAGGAAAATATTGTGACAATTACTGATAATATCATATATGAAGGTATACAGGGACTTATGAAAACTGATAACATAACAATAAATCTATTAACGAAAGATGTTGAAATTTTTATGAATGACAATAAAGACAAAGTAGAAATAGAATCAAAATAATATAATGAGTAATATTAAAAAATTTAGAATAAAATCTTTTAAAAGAAAAAAATCGATTTTACGGCTTGAAAAAATTTCCCTTAAATATGGTAAAAAAATGATATTAGATAATCTAGATCTACAATTGAATAATGGTCAAATCTTAGGATTATTAGGTCCAAATGGAGTTGGTAAATCTACAATTTTTAACTTAATAACAGGATTAATTTCTCCAGATTATGGATCCATTTTTATAAATTCTGAATTGGTAAATAAGTATCCTATTTACCAAAGAACAATAAAATTTAAGATTGGATTTGTGCCACAGCATGGTGGTTTTTTTCACGATTTGACAGTCTTTGAAAATCTAAAAGCAATCGCAGAAATTGCGATAGATAATGTTAGTTTTAGAAGTGAAAAGATAGATTTGTTAATTTCTAAATTTGAATTAGATTCAGTCAGAGATATTAAAGCGAATCTTTTATCTGGAGGTCAAAAGAAAAAATTAGTGATTGCAATAGCTTTAATTTCAGATCCTAAAATACTTCTGTTAGATGAACCATTTGCAGCCTTAGACGTATTAACAATTAAGACGCTACAAGAAATAATTGTGAACTTACAAAGTAGTAATAACATTTCAATTATTCTTTGTGATCACCAGGCTAGGGATTTATTAGCTTGCGTTGATACTGCTGCCATAATTCATAACGGTAAAGTTGTAGCCCATGGTACTCCCACAAATCTCATACAAAATATTGATGCAAGAAATGTTTATTTTGGTGAGTCATTTAAAATAAGTTAAAAATTCAAAAATGGCTAATTTTATAAAAATTTCAAAAACTATTGAACCATTTTACAGATCATTATCTATAGAGGGGGATAAAAGTTTATCAATTAGATGGGCGCTGCTTGCATCTCAAGCAAAAGGGAAATCTACTTGCAAAAATATTTTGAGATCAGAAGATGTAATCAGCACACTAAAGTGTCTAAAAAAACTAGGTATTAATTATAATTTAAAAAAAAATTCATGCGAGATTTTTGGAAATGGATTGAATAATTTCAATTATAAAGAAAATACAATTTTAGATGCCGGTAATTCAGGAACTCTGAGTAGACTAATTTTAGGACTCTTAGTCCATTCGGAAAAGAAAGTTTTTCTAAAAGGAGATAAAAGTTTATCAAAAAGAGATTTTCTAAGAGTTACTGAACCTCTTAAAAAATTTGGAGCAAGATTTAAAACTAATTCTGGAAAATTACCAATCACTGTCATAGGAACAAAATTTCCAAAGCCAATAAAATACCATGAACTTAAAGGTTCTGCTCAATGTAAAAGTAGTGTTATGTTGGCTGCATTAAATACAAAAGGTACAACCTTTATCAAAGCAAAAAAGTCAAGAACTCACACAGAAATTCTTTTTAAAAACTTAAAACTATCTATTAAAGTTAAAAAACAAAAAAATTTTGATTTTATTAAAGTTAAAGGTGGTAAAAGTATTAGACCACTGAATTACAGTATACCATCTGATATAAGTTCATGTGCTTTTTTTATTGTCCTTGCTGCACTATCTAAAAATTCATTCTTAAGAATTAAGAATGTAAATATTAACTCTTCAAGAACCGGGATATTAGAAATTCTTAAGTTAATGGGAATATCAATAGAAATTAAGAGGAAAAAAATTTACAAAGGAGAAAAGGTTGCAGATTTAATTATTAGAAGCAAAGAGACAATTAAACCAATAAATTGTCCTAAAAAACTCAATAGTGCCGCAATAGATGAATTTTTACTTATTTTTCTTGTTTCAGCTAAAGCTAAGGGTATTTCTTACTTTAAAGACCTTTCTGAACTTAATCAAAAGGAGAGTCCAAGATTATTATGGGGAGCAAAAATTTTAAATAAAATGGGCATTAAAACAGTCCTAACAAAAAATAGCATAAAAATTTATGGAAATCCAAAAATTCAAATAAAAAAAAATATAGTAATCAAAAACTTTTTAAAAGATCATAGAGTTTTTATGTCAAGTGTTGTTGCTGCATTAGTTTTTGGAGGCAAGTGGAAAATATACGATAAAGTCTCTATCAAAACATCTTTTCCAACATTTATAAGTAAAATTAAAAGTCTCGGGGCTGTTGTTACCTAGAAAATATAAAAAATCCCTTGATTTATGGTAATTTTTTAAAAAGAATCTCCTAAATTCAGTGTTGATTAAAAGCCTAAATTTAATTAAAAGTTCGAACTTTAAAAATTAAAAAACATAAACATACTTTAATTCTATTAATGGAAATATATAAAGACCTTAAAAATCCTGCATCAAAAGAATTTGAAAAACTTTTAAATAGTCAGCTGTCAAAGATTAATATCGAAGAAGGTAAAATTATTGAGGGAAAAATTAACAAAATAACTGAAAAATTTGTTTTTTTGTTTGTTGAAGGTTTAAAAAGTGAGCCAGTCTTAGATATTAACGAGTTAAAAAGTATGGGATTAACAGACAAAATAAAAATAGGTGAAAAAATTTCAGTCCTACTCGAAAAAATTGAAGATAAAAATGGAGAAGTTTTGGTGTCGGCTAGTAAGGCTCAAAAAATAAAGGGTTGGGATAAACTAGTTGAGGCATTTGAAAAAAATGAACCAATTATGGGAAAGATCACCTCGAAATGCAAAGGTGGGTGTATTGTTGAACACATAGAAACTGGGTCATTAATGTTTTTACCTGGCTCACAGATTAGCGATAAGCCTTTAAAAGATATAAGTCATCTAATGAATGAACCTCAGAAGTTTGCTTTAATTAAATTAGATAAAGTGAGAGGTAACGCATGCGTATCAAGAAAAGAAATTATTTCCTCATTTAAAAAAGAGGATAAAGCGAAAATTATAGAAAAATTTAAAGTTGGAGACATTATTAAGGGTGCTGAGGTAAAGGGCTATAGTAATTTTGGATGTTTTTTTAATGTAAACGGAGAATTGGATGTGCTTGTTCACTTACAAGAGATTTCATATTCTAGAGTAAATCATCCTGATGAAGTATTCAACATAGGTGAAAAACACGACCTAAAAGTAATTTCTGTAGATATGGAAAAATTACAGGTTGGATGTTCCGTGAAGCAACTATCACCTGATCCATTTGAACATATCGAAAATTATGAATTAAATAAAGTTTATAAAGTCAAAGTAGTAAAATTGATGGACTTTGGTGCATTCTGTGAATTAGAACCTGGGCTTACAACTCTTTTACATTCAAGCGAACTCAATTGGACAAAAAAAAATATTTCCCCAAAAAAAGTGCTTAAGGTTGGTGATGAGATTGATTGTATAATTACTGAGATAGACAAAGAAAAGAGGAGAGTAGCAATATCTCATAAATTAACATTAGAAAATCCATTCGAGTCATTTGAAAAAAAATTTCCAGTTGGCTCTACAGTTGATGGAGAAGTTGTAAATAAAAACGAGTATTCGCTATTTATAAAAGTTGAAGATTTAGATGTCGATGCTTTTTTACATTGTAATGATTTGACATATTTAAATAATGGTGAAGAAGAATTAGCAAAATATAAAAAAGGTGACAAAATTAAGGTAAAAGTTTTAGAGATTAAATCTTTAGAGCAGAAAATTAGAGTTGGCTTTAAACAAACTAAAGATGATCCATTTGATTGGTTCAAAGATAAAAATGTAAATCAAGCAATAACTGTAAAAATAATTTCAACAGATAATAAAGGATTAATTGTTAGACCAGAAGGTTGCGAAATGGACTTCCAAATTAAAAAATCTCAAATCGCTATCAATTCTGCTGATGCAAGACCTTCCAGATTTACTGGAGGAGAAAGAATTGACTGTGCTATTGCAGATTTAGACTTGAGCAAAAGGAAAGTAAATTTAAGTATTAAACTTTTAGAGGAAATTGAAAAAAAAGAGGCTCTGGAGAAATATGGTGCAGAAGGGTCTGGAAAAAATTTGCCATTCTCCTCTTTGTCACAAGATTTAAAAAAAAAGGATAAAGAAAAAAAATAACTAAGAAGATTTAACTTGGCTATTGTAAAATCAAAGCTTTTAAAACAACTTTCTAAGAATTATCCAAATTTTCTAAAAAAGG
>MDTD01038302.1_pt1 | contig 12357 bp, 8 predicted proteins | sample 811221 | NCBI WGS metagenome assembly MDTD01 (sample SAMN05326646, study PRJNA326480) | marine metagenome | isolation source: seawater | place: Pacific Ocean: South West | collected 2011 | reverse complement strand
GATTTAGACTAGGGCTTGGTGCTATTTCTATCAGTTTTTGATAACGTCTTTGGATAGAACATTCTCTCTCATGCAAATGACTTACCGCCCCAGTTCCATCGCCAATGATCTGAAATTCTATATGTCTATATTCTGAGAGGTATTCTTCTATGTAAAGATCAGGGGAATCAAAAGAAGCTTTTGCTTCTGATGCAGCTCTATCAAAAGATTCTTTGAGGTCATCAGATTGCGAAACTACTCGCATACCTCTTCCACCCCCTCCTGAAATAGCTTTTATAACAACTGAAGAATTCTCTTTTAAAGATTTTAAAAAACTTTGAGCTTGCCTTACAGAAGTCTTCTGATCTGTTCCTGCAACTACCGGGATTCCTAAACTAAGTGCAAGTTCTTTTGCTGAAGTTTTGTCTCCAAAAGTTTTTAAAGTTCTTTCATTTGGTCCAATGAATTTGATTTGGGCTCTTTTAGAAGCAGCAGCAAATGTAGCATTTTCGCTCAAAAAACCGTACCCAGGATGAATAGCGTCTGCTTTAGACTTTTTTGCTAGTGCTATTATCTCTTTTATATTTAGATAGGCCTGAGCTCCTTTACCATCTATTTTGTAAGCTTCATCAACTTTTGACAGATGTAAAGAATTAGAATCGTCTTCAGAGTAAATACCAATAGTCTTAAGGCCCAAATCGCTACAGGTTCGAGCAATGCGGATTGCTATCTCACCTCTATTAGCAATTAGAACCTTTTTCATAAACTTATTCCCAGTATTCAGGAATTAGTCTCTACCATAGGTCATACTTTTGCATTTCAGCTCTTCCTACAACCATGTGATGAACCTCATCTGGACCATCTGCAAATCTGAGATGTCTAATATCGGTATAAAGTCCGGCTAGAGGAGTCCATTGAGAAATTCCAGCAGCGCCATGCATTTGAATAGCCTGATCAATAATCTTGCAAGCTTTCTCAGGAACCATTGCTTTAATTGCACTGATATAAACCCTAGCTTCTTTATTTCCAAGAACATCCATCGCCTTTGCAGCTTGAAGTACCGCAAGTCTCATTGCATTAATTTCGATCCTTGCTCTAGAAATGATTTCTAAATTACCACCAAGTTTTGCTATAGGCTTCCCAAACGCTTCTCTTGTACCAGCCCTTTTTACCATCAACTCTAGTGCTGTTTCAGCTTTGCCTATGGTTCTCATACAATGATGGATTCGACCTGGTCCTAGTCTAACTTGCGATATTTCAAAGCCTCTGCCTTCTCCCAGTAAAATATTTTCTTTAGGCACTCGTACATTATTAAATTTAATATGCATATGGCCATGTGGTGCATGATCATGACCAAAAACCTGCATGCCCTCTAGTATCTCAACACCAGGAGTATCCTTAGGGACAAGAATTTGTGATTGTTGTTTGGAAGGATGTGCATCAGGACTGGTCTTTACCATTGTTATCATTATCTTACACCTGGGATCACCAGCGCCTGATATATAGAACTTTTCTCCATTTATGACCCATTCATCTCCATCCAATACAGCACTTGTGCTGATATTTTTTGCATCTGATGAAGCTAAATTTGGCTCTGTCATAGCGTAAGCTGATCGAATTTCACCATTGAGCAGGGGCTCTAACCATTGTTTTTTCTGTTCTTCAGTCCCAACCCTCTCCAATACTTCCATATTTCCTGTATCGGGGGCAGAACAATTCATACTCTCTGATGCTAATGGATATTTTCCAATCTCACTTGCAACATATGTATAGTCAAGATTTGTAAGGCCATCGCCTATATTGCCATCTGAATCAGGTAAAAAGAAATTCCATAGACCAAGCTCCCTAGCCTTTTCTTTTGCTCCTTCCATGAGTTCAATTTGTCTTGGATGCCAAGACCATCTATCTTCTTTCTCATTCTGTAAGGCAGAATATTCGGCCTGTATTGGTTTTACATTCTCTTCACAGTGTTTTTTAACTAAGTCCATTAATGGCTGAGTTTTCTCAGACATTGATAGCTCAAAAAGTTCTGGATCGTTTTGTAACATGTTATTTCTCCTTTAATAACTAATTAATATGAATACCAAATCGGAGAAGACCAAGCTCTCTCCTGTATTGTTGGTTGTAAATCTTCTCTTGGTTTTGTTCCATTTTTAATTGCATCCCAAGTTGACCATCTGCAACTTGGATTCTCCAATACTCTAACATAATAGAAAGACTTAACGGACGAGTCAAAGGAATCATCAGTCCAAATAGTTTTTAACTCATTAGCTCCCCTATCTGAGCTTATAGAGCAATCTGATGTATCTACTAATGCCTGATTATCAGGGCAACGTTTAGTTAATGGATCAGGTTTTAATCCATCAGAGCAAGCAACATCAATTACCTCTTCAAAAGGACGGCCAGTATTCTTTTCTACCCATCCCTTTATGATCTGAACTCTTTGTAATGGGGCAGCATTCTTATCACGCATAGCCCAAATTAAAAAAGATGGTGCCTTGCCTTGAGAAGCAGCTAAATCTTGACCCATGGGAACTCCTTTTTTATAAGCTTCTTTGATAAGGTCGTCTTTAGAGAGAATTGTCTCATCTAGGTCATATCCACCAAAGAATCTTAATTTGATTCTGCTGCCAGAAGTTGCATATGTTTCTTTTCTTCTGAAAGCATCAAATATCGAATCTCTCGTATTTTCTTCTGCCCACACAGCAGCCAATCCAGAAGCACCCCACGTATTAAAAATTGTATTATTGAAATTTCTATCGCCGACTTTCTTAAAAGATAACTGCCTTATGTCTTGACCTCCAGTTAATACTTCAACTTGTTCGTCTGAAATAGGTACTGACCCTCTTCCAACAGGTGTTCCATCAAATATGCCTATTTTTGAATGGAAATCCGATTCATCATCTGAAATTGCTCCAGTGTGAGTGTCGCTAGCACCTACCATTCCAAATTTATAAGGATTACCTCTTCCTTCTTCATCCATCCCTAGCCCATCAAGATAAGCTTGCCTAACATAACTACCGAAAGGCCTGCTATAAGCGGAGTTGCCAATTCTTTGCCACATAATCTCAAAATCTGCCCATTCATCATCAGGAGACAAAATTGGATGTGTTTCAGAAGTTCCCTTAACCTGAGTCATTTCAACAATAGGTTCATTTCGCATTCTAAATTCAGCGTACTGAGTACTGATAGGAAGTCCCTCCCAATTTTCCATCTCGAACATTTGTCCGTTTGACCCATTAGAGTTATGAGGTATTGCTATGGTGTCCACACCTCTTTCTCTCAGATCATCCATCCAAGACCAAAGGTTTTCAGGGTTAACTGATTTTAATCGAGTAAAAGGCTCAACTGTAAATTTGTTTCCTTTGTAAATAACATTCCTATGAAGATTAGCATTCTCAAATGGAGGTGTGCCATCAAAACCGCAGCCATTTCCGGTAAATAAACAACCAAGAGCGGATGAACCCTGAGTATTTGCAGATCTGGTTGTCGAAGCTGTAAATTCATAAGCAACAAAAGTAGTAAAATTACCAGGATCATTATGTCTTTGAGCGCTCTGAATAACATCTTTCCAGGCTGTTCGATGCACATCCATATCATATATGGTTGATCCTCTGGCGGTATCTCCAGTTATATAAGCCACTGTTCTTGTCCAGATATTACTGAAAGCAGCTATATTTCTAACGTAGTTCTGAAAAAGTTGGGACCTATGTGCAATAGATTCTTGTGTTAGGTTTTCGGGTGCATTTAAATTATGGAAAGGTTCTGTTCCAGCTCTTCCATTATTTGGGTCCGCCCAACCTTCTACGCTTCCTAGTAAAAAACCATGATCGGTAACCGCATAGAAATCTAGTGGTTCTCTAAGCTGCATTTCATAGCCAAGGGGATGCTGAATAGCTTTTCCTTTAGCATAATCATATGCATCATCGGGTGTTGCTGTTGTGCCGAAGATATAAGCATCAAAAGAATGTTTTGTATGAACATGAAGATCTCCAAAATAAACATTTTTTTCTTGGTTAAAGCCAGGAGTGCTGCCAGGCTTTGGGTCGGTGACAACTAAGTCTTCTGTGTAATCTACAATATCGTCAGGCGAAGTGCAGCTCCAAAGTCCAAAGATGAAGAATGGAACCAGTAGTATCTTCCAAAAATTGATCATATTTATCCCCAATTGTGAAATAACAATTTAACAATTTATAAAGATCTTGGGAAGATTATGTTTTGTCAAAATTATGACATTAAGATCTTTAGTTTCAATTTAAATATCGTCGGGCAGAATATTACCGGTTGTAATTCCTTCATTATCAGGCATGTACCAAATTGGTGAACTCCACGCTCTTTCTTGAATTGTTGAGGGAAGATCATCTCGAGGTTTTTCTCCTGACTTAATTGCATCCCAAGTTGACCATCGACATGTAGGATTCTCTAGAACTCTTACATAATAGAAAGCTTTAAGGTCCGGATCAAAATCTGGGTCTTGCCATACTGCTTTCAGTTCATTTGCTCCTAGGTTTCTTGAAATTTTGCAATTATTAAGATTTACTTTTGCTCGACTATCTCTGCATAAACCTGAATTAAGATTCGGCTTTCTGCCATCAGAGCAAGCAACATCATAAATTTTTTCATGCGGTTTTCCACTAAGCTCGGTCCATCCTTTAATGATTTGGACTCTATCTAATGGGGCTCTTTTCAAGTCCCTAAGTGCCCACACCATAAATTGAGGAGCAGCGTTATCATTTTGGATCATGTCAGAGCCCATAGTTACGGCATTAGCATAGGCATATTTTATAGGATCTTCTTCTTGGAGAATATTTGTAAGATCATAACCACCAAAAAATCTTACTTTTATTCGACTTCCAGTAGTTGCAAAAGTCTCTTTTCTCCGAAAGGCTTCATATATTGACTCTCTAGTATTATTTTCTGCCCAAACAGCAGCTAAACCAGATGCTCCCCATTCAGTATAACCAGTATCGATGTAATCCTTACCATCAATATCAAGGAATCCGTCCACGATTACATTAGCACCTGCCTCTTCTAGTTGATCTTTTAGAGATTGAGAAACTGGAGCGGCACCTCTTAGCTCAGGGGTTCCATCTAAGATACCAATTTTTGAATGAAAGTCAGACTCTTTATCAGATATAGCACCTGTATGAGTATCGCTAGCTCCTACTAAGCCAAATTTATAAGGATTTATCTTATATTCAGCCTCTAAAGATAAACCTCTAAGATAGGCGTCTCTTACATAACTGCCTTTCGGACTCGAGTAGAATGGAGAGGCAACCCTATTACTCATTATCCCAAAATCAGCCCAACTGTCGTCAGGAGACAAAAGCGGATGAGTATCCGAAGTTCCTTTAACCTGCGTAATTTCTACTATCGGTTCATTGCGCATTCTCTGAGAAGCGTACTCGTCATCCATTGGATTTCCGGCCCAATCAACTAATTTAAACATTTGTCCATTTGAGCCATTTGAATTGTGCGGAATTGCCAAACTTTCTACACCCAGATTTCTTAAGTTGTCCATCCAATCCCAAAGCGCTTCAGGATTACGTGAATCTACAATAGAAAAAGGTTGGATTGGAGCCTTACTGCCTTTGAAGATTACATTCCTATGTAAGTTACTTTGACCTGGTCCACTAGAAGTAAATTCATAAGCAATAAACGTAGTAAATTCTCCTGGCTTGTTGTGTCGCTCAGCAGCTTCGGCTATGTCTCTCCATGCAGAGTGATGTGTATTCCTGTCATAAGCCATCGTTCCGTAGATCGTATCTTCTTGGAGATAAGCGCCTAAAATTTTTAAAGGATTATTTGTGGGTTCAATTAATTCTCCTGTAACAAGATTTGCAAATAGTCCTGCCCTTCTAGCAAAAGTATTGGTGTTAAGGTTTTCAGGATCATTTAATCCATGTAAATCTGAAGCAAAATCTAACTGTCCAGGTTTTGAATTTGGATTTGCGTAAGCCCTTATCATGCCTAGCCAGGCAGCGTGATCTGTAACAGCATAAAAATCCAAAGGGTCATCTAATTGCATATCAAAACCCAAGGGATGTTTAATAGAACTTCCTTTGGCATAATTATAGGCGTCATCTGGAGAGGCTGTAGTGCCAAAAATAAATGCATCGAATGAATACATAGTATGCACATGGAGATCACCAAAAAATGCGTCTCTATTTTTATTTTTTATTATCTCCTTTGAGTTCAGGGATTTATTTGAAGAAAAATCAACGAAATCGTCTTTTATACTAAAAACATTATTAGCACCTAAAATAAAAATAGTGATGGAAAATAATAGAGCGATTACAAAAGTTCTTAAAAATATACTCATCCAACTCCCCGATTGATTTGATGGTAATTTAACAATTTCACAGAGTCTTGAAAAGCTTATGTCTTAGGTATTTTTATGTAGAAATTGCAAAATTTATAAATTACTGTATATTTATACAGTATGAAAGATATATATAAAAAAAATAGGCGTTCGAATCAGCCTATGGCTGTAAGAAGCGCAGAAACAATAGAATTTACCGAAGCATTAAACTATCTTTGGTTAGACAGATTAATAACATCTCTATACATTGTCATATCAGTGTCGTTGGTAGTTATCTCTCTAGTGTTAATGCTTGGCATCACTATTTAATTTACATACCTGAATAGCTCGTATCCTGTTAAGCTCCGCTCATGGGTTTTGAGCATATTTTCTATGACTTCCTAATGCTATGGATTGGCATAGCAATTGTGGTCTTCATCTCTTTATTTTATAGAAATGCTCCTTACGGTAGGTTTGTAAATTCAAGCTCAAAATTAACTCTTCCTTCAAAGCTTGGATGGGTGTTGATGGAATCACCTACCGTGTTAATTATTATTTTTTTTCTAATTTGGTTTTATGATGAGCTTGGATTGGTTGAGACAATTTTAACTCTCATTTGGCTTTCTCATTATTCTCATAGAACCCTCATATGGCCTTTTAGGGCCAGGTTAGAAGGCAAGACAATGACATTAAGCGTGATGCTTATGGCCCTAATTTTTAATTTGGTCAATGCTACTCTGCAGTGTTTATGGATTTTCACTCTCAGCAATTACAATCCGGAATGGATCCTTTCTCCGGTATTTTTGAGTGGATTGGTATTATTTTATGTAGGAATGTTTATTAACATCAAATCCGATAATATCCTCATGAGATTAAGACAAGATGAAGGTAAAGGTTACCATATACCAAACGGTTTTCTTTATAAGTATTTGAGCTGCCCAAATTATTTTGGTGAGATTGTTGAATGGATGGGATGGGCTTTATTAACAATGAGTCCAGCTGGATTAGCATTTTTTATCTGGACGTTCGCAAATCTTGTACCCAGGGCTAGATCAAATCATCAATGGTCTAAATCTAATATTCCTAGTTACCCAAAGAATAGAAAAGCTGTGTTTCCATTTATTTATTGATTAGGAAATTCGAATATTCTTGTTTATAAACATTAGTGACTTTATTCTATGTACATTTATAAGATTTAATAGGAGACATCAATGGATCTTGAATATGGACCACAATATGACGATTTTAGAGCTGAGGTTATTAGCTTTATAAAAGAAAATGAGAATATAAAACTTAGTGGACCCCCTCGCAGTGAAAGCAGAGTCGAGTGGCAACAAAAATTAATTGATAACGGTTATTTTGCTCGGTCAATACCCAAAGAATATGGCGGCTATGGTGGGGACATGGACATAATCAAACTAAGGATTATTGCCGAAGAGTTTGCTAAGTCCCCTATTCCCAAGCCTGCAGGTGGCCAAGGAATACAAATGCTCGTTCCAACGCTACTATCATTAGGAACAGAGGAACAAAAACAAAAATATATAAAACCAACTTTGAGAGGCGAAATTCTCTGGTGTCAAGGATACTCAGAACCTAATTCAGGAAGTGATTTAGCCAGCTTACAGACAAAAGCAGAACTAGATGGAGATGAATGGGTCATTAATGGACAAAAGATATGGACAAGTACAGCCCACCTTTCTCAAATGTGTTTTATTCTTGTAAGAACTGAACCTGATGCACCTAAGCATCAAGGTATAAGCTATCTGCTTATGCCAATGGATGCTGAAGGGATTGATAGAAGGCCTATAAAACAAATGACAGGTGACTCAGATTTTAATGAACTATTTCTAACAAATGTAAGAATACCGGCAGCAAATATAGTCGGAGCTAGAGGTGAAGGTTGGAAAGTGGCAAACGCGACTCTTGGACATGAAAGAGGATCTTTAGCAGACCCTAATGTCACACAAAATAGACTTAACTCGCTTATTGATCTAATGAAGAATGAGACCATAGATGGTCAAAGGGTAATAGATAAGCCTATTTTTAGAGATAGGCTCCTATCTATTCAAGGCAGACTAATGGCACAACACTCAAATGCATTAAGGATCCTTTCATCTCAGATTAATAAGGATCAAGATGCAAGTTTGGCAAAGTTTATAGTCAAACTTCAAGGAACAGAACTAAGACATGAACTCGAAGGTCTTGCAATTGATGCTATGGGAGAATTAGGTACTCTCTATGAAGACAGTCCACATCTAAGAGATAACGGGGTATGGCAAATGACTTACATGTATTACCTTGGTTTGATTATAGGAGGCGGCACAAATCAGATACAAAAAAATATCATTAGTGAACGTGCTTTAGGAATGCCTAAAGAGCCTAAAATTCAAGGAGCTTAATCATGTATTTTGGACTATCAGAAGAACAAAAAAGCTTGGAAGAAAATATTAGTAGATTTCTTGCCGATAACGCTCCCTTGGATACGATTAAAGCTGTTGCAAATGGAGAGACAGACAAAGCTCAAGATGTGCATAAAGGAATAATCGATCTCGGACTAAGTGGTCTAGTAATACCTGAAGAGTACGGTGGTCTTGAGTTAAATATGCTTTTCGCTACCGTAGTGGCAGCCGCACTAGGATCGGGAACTGCTCCAGTGCCTTATGCAGGCGCCTATGTAATGGCTCCACTTGCGATAAATCTAGGCGGAGATGACAATCAAAAGAATCAGTGGCTTCCAAAAATTGCAGGTGGTGAATGCGTAATTGGCGTTGGTTTATCAGAATTTGTTGGTGCCAGAGAAGACGCAGGCATAGAGTTTTCAAATGGCAAATTATCAGGGAGAAGTTTATTTGTCATAGATGGTAAAGATGCAAATGCTTATCTTCTAGCGAACAAATCTGGAGAGTTATATTTAGTTGATGCTTCTAGTCCTGGAATAGAGGTAATAGAACTCACAACAGTTGATAAAACTAGAGTATCTATTGAACTGGTCTTAAAAGATGTTGATGCTGAGTTTTTAGATGGATCAAAAGACAAAGCAGTAATTGAAAAAGTATTAGATGCTGGCAGGTTAATGCTATCAGCAGATACGGTGGGTGCAGCGCAAGTCATGTTAGATAAATCTGTAGCTTATTCACTAGAAAGAAAACAATTCGGAAGGTTGATCGGTTCTTTTCAGGCGGTAAAACATATGTGTGCTGAGATGGCAGCTGATCTTGAACCTTGTCATTCTATGATATGGCATGCAGCACACTGTCTCGATAATGTGCCTGAAGAAGCAAGATTAATGGCATGTCAGACTAAAGCTCATGTATCTGAAGTAGGCAAACAGGTCTCAAAGACTGCTACAGAAGTGCACGGCGGAATGGGATTTACTGATGAGTTGGGATTACATTACTGGTTTAAAAGAATTGGTTTGAATAGGCAGCTGCTAGGTTCTCCTGAACTTATTAGAGAAGAAGCTGGGAAGCTTCAAGGATTTGATCAGTAAGAATGCGTAATCCATTTGATACGGATGATAGAAAATCATTTAGAGAGATGGTCTCAAAATTCCTAGAAACTGAGATATGGCCACATGTCGATGAATGGGATGAATTAGGAGAGTATCCTCACGAAATAAATGAAAAAGTTTGTGAACTAGGAGTTTTTGGTTTCGGCATTGAGGAAAAATATGGAGGATTAGGTTTTGATGATCAGTTCATGAGAAAAGATATCTCTGTTGAAATGGGAAGATCAAGTGCTGGAGGTCTTTTTGCAAGTGTAGGCTCTAGAAACATAATGTTAGGTCCACTTTCTGAGCTGGCAAATGAGGAAATAAAAATGAAAGCCCTGCCCCATCTAATGTCTGGTAAAAAAGGCGGCTCATTAGGCATAACTGAGCCCGGGGGTGGTTCCGATGTTGCTCAAATGAAAACTGTTGCGCATAAAGATGGGAACGAATGGGTACTAAATGGTTCAAAAACATTTATTACCGGAGGTATGCAAGCGTCTTACTTTGTAATTGGAGCAAGGACAGGCAAAGAAGGTCTTGGAGGTATTTCATTGTTCTTTGTCGAAGCTGATACTCCTGGATTTACCAGATCAGCCATAGAAAAGAAAATGGGTTGGTGGAGTTCAGATACAGCAACACTCTACTTTGATGACTGCAGGATCCCGGCCGATAATTTAATGGGAGAGGAAAATAAAGGGTTCTATGCCATTATGAATAATTTTAATTACGAGAGATATATGATGGGCGCTCAAATGCTTGGAATGGCTAAAAGGTGTTTTGAAGAATGTATTGAATATAGTAAAGAGAGAAAAACATTTGGAAAAAATCTAATAGAACATCAAGTAATTCGTCATAAGTTAGCAGATATGTCTGCAAAAATAGATGCTATGGATGCTTATCTAAATCAAGTTGCTCAACTTATGAATGACGGTGAAATGCCAGTAGCTGAAATAAGTAAAATCAAATTCTTTTGCTCTGAATGTATTGAGTCAATCGCCAGCGAATCTATGCAGATTCTTGGAGGAGCGGGTTACTTGAGAGGAAATGCTGTAGAGAGAATTTATAGAGAAGTAAAAGTAATGGCGATAGGTGGCGGATCAAAAGAGATCATGAAGGATCTTACCGTCAAACAATTGGGTTTATAATTTATAGACCTTCTCTGCGGTCTTATAGAATAAATCATCTTTTGTCTTCTCATCAAAATCTTTAACTAACTTCTTATAAGCATTCCAGATTACGTGATAAGAAACTGATTGTTTATCAACAGGAAAATTACTTTCAAACATACATCTATCAGACCCAAAACATTCCAAAGTATAAAGGTAGTATCTTGCTTGTTCTGTAATGATTTCATCAGAAGTGGCGGGTAAATCTCTTTTGTGCCAATCCCATCCATTTACAGGCATGGCTAATCCACCTAATTTAGAATAAACATTATTACATTGGCTTAACTCATGAATATCCTCTTGCCATTGAACAAATATTTCTTCTCTTTTATCTTTATAAGGTCCAATACCTAATGGGCCACCGAAATGATCGTGAACAATTATCAATTCGGGTAAGTTTTTAGCTAGCTTTGTAAGATCTTTTATTTGATTATGGTAATGCCATGTATCGAATACCATATTTAAAGAAGATAACTCCTGGAGACCTTCTTGAAACTTATCTTCAAGATATATATGAGGCGTGGGATGAGAATGAGCATTTTTCACTCTCTCATCTGAATCCCATCCTCCGGCATGACGGATGCCTCTAAAAAGACCATTACCTTTTTCTTCATGAAGCTCTAGAACTTCTTTAACATTCGAACCAAGCATCATGTTGGCATGTCCAATAATTCCAGATATCTGGGCTTGAGAATGATCTGATGTTGCTTGAGAAGCAATCTCAGCCACAAACTCTGTTTCACCAACTGGTTTGAATGCCTCAGGACCATCTGAATAGTATTCTTGTCCGCAATCTACAAATACAGTTTTTTTAATATTATGGCCACTCGAAGTATCCTTCCATAGATCTTGGAGAAGATATCTATAACTTTCTTTTATTCCCGGAGGATCATCAGGGCCGTGCCATAGGTGATGATGAGGATCAATTATTTCTCTCTCAGGATCAATAATCTCCTCTTGCACACCGTTTATCCAATCCTCAATTTCGTGAATCTTCGCCATTCTATTTATCTTCTATTATTACGTTCAAAGCGTACCCAAAAATATCAGCAATTTCATCTATTTGTTTATCTTTCGAAGTCCCGGCTCCATGCCCTGCTCGAGATTCTACTCTCAATAGCACTGGGTTAGAGCAGGATTGTTTCTCCTGTAACCTTGCAGCGAATTTATAGGAATGAGCTGGAACAACCCTGTCGTCCCTAGAAGAAGTAGTGATCAAAGTAGTTGGATAACAAATATCCTCTTTAATATTATGATATGGAGAATAGCTTAATAAGTTAAGAAAATCCTCTTCCTTTTCTGGTTCACCGTAGTCGCTTTCCCAGGCCCATCCTATTGTGAATTTATGAAACCTTAGCATGTCTAATACGCCTACTTGAGGAATCGCTACTTTGAATAGATCGGGATATTGAAGCATTGTT
>MDTD01024622.1_pt1 | contig 12357 bp, 13 predicted proteins | sample 811221 | NCBI WGS metagenome assembly MDTD01 (sample SAMN05326646, study PRJNA326480) | marine metagenome | isolation source: seawater | place: Pacific Ocean: South West | collected 2011 | reverse complement strand
CACTGTAGGATTTAACAATATCTCCTGGTCTTTGAGCATTTCCACTTACCATATTTTCTACAAGACCTACCACACCTACAGCATTAATTTTAGATTTCCTTAAAGCAAGTGTTTTCATTAAACCAACAACAGTTGCTGAACCTGCCATATCATATGTCATATCCTCCATAAATTTTGCTGGTTTTAATGAATAACCTCCAGTATCAAAACATACGCCTTTGCCAACAAATCCTAAAGGTTTGGATTTATTTTTTGCACCATTCCACTCTATAGTAACTAAATATGATCCTCTGATACTTCCTTGACCTACTCCTAACAAGGCATTCATACCCATTTTTTTTAATTTTTTTTGATCATATACATTAACTTTTAATCCAATTTTTCTTAATCCAGTTATTCGTTTTGCATATTCATCTGGATGAAGAACATTCCCAGGTTCAGACACAAGATCTCTAGTAAGAAAAACACCTTCTAAAATTGAATTTAATTTATTCCTTAATACATTTGATTTCTTGGATTTATCTCCGACTACGTATAAATTATATTTTTCGTTTTTTGTTTTATTAGTTTTATAAACATTAAATTCATAAGACTTGAGCTGTGCACCATGCAACAGTTTTTCTAATTGAACATTAGTAATAAAAGATGAATTTGATACAAAATATGATTTCTCAACTTTGTTATTTTTTAAAAAAATATATAATTTTGAACCAAGCTTCTCATAATCTAAGGAGGTTTTAGACTTCATGCAATTTACAAAAATATAATTTTTATCTTTTATGTTTTGAATAAAGAATTTTTTCTCTAAAAATAACTTATTAGTAAATAATGATTTGTTTAAAGATTTAACCATTTTATTATTGGCTACTTTATCTTTTACTAAAATAATCTCGTTATCTTTAGCCTCTTTGGGAATTTTATTTATAAAATCTAATTTTAGCTTCATTTTTTTGAAATATTTAATAGATATTGTTGTATATTAATTAAATTTATAATTTCAATGAATAAATTAATTTTTCGTAAATTATCTTATGATATATTTGCTTTTTTTTTACTATCATCTTTAGCAATCACATCGATAGTATGGGTAATACAAGGGGTTAATCTCTTAGATATTGTATCTGAACAAGGTCATGGCATTAAAGTATATCTATTTTACACTGCGTTAAATTTACCAAAAATTTTTAGTAAATTACTTATTTTCTCGTATTTTTTAACGTTATTTATAGTTTTAAACCGTTACGTTGATAACAATGAAATTTTAGTGTTCTGGACAAATGGAATAAAAAAAATATCATTTATTAATTTCATTGGAAAATTATCTTTAATATTTTTTTTAATACAACTTATTTTAAACCTATATGTTGTTCCATATACTCAAAATTTAAAACAAGAATATTTAAAAAATTCTTCGTTGAATCTTTTTCCAAAATTAATTCAAGAGAAAAAATTTTCAAATATTACAAAAAAACTAACTGTATTTGTTGAAGAAAATCAAAAAAACGGAAATTTGAAGGGTATATACATTAAAGAAAAGTTAGAAAATAATGATAGTAAAATAATAACAGCAAAAAAAGGGAAATTAATTAAAGACAATGATGGTTTTAGTTTTGAATTATATGATGGTAAAATTACTAATTTTAATGAGAAAGGAAGTATTAACTTAAATTTCAAAGAAACTTTATATAAACTATCAAAATTGGATTCTAACATTAGAAAAGTCAATAAATTGGGTGAAACAAAATCTTCTCTTTTATTGTCGTGTTTAGAAAAAAATGTATATCATAGAAAAGATAATAAAATAAGATGTAATCAAAAAGACTCTTTTTTAATAAAAGAAATTTATCAAGAGATATTTCAAAGGACAGTAAATCCTGCATATATTATAATTCTATCTCTCATAAGCTCTTTATTAATTTTAAAACCTAAATTAGAATTTATTCAAAATTATTTAAAAATAATTCTTTTTATATTTGGCTTTATTATTATTTTATTCTCTCAATTAAGTTATAAATTCATATCTGAGTCATTTGAAGTAGAAATATTATTTATAACACTTCCTATAATATTCATTATTTTATTTTATTTAATAATTTTAATTAAAACAAATTTCAAATCTAGGCTTTTATGATCCTAAAAAAATATCAAACTTATTTGTTTACGTTATTTATTAAAAAATTTATTTATGTAAGTTTGGTATTTTTTTGCTTAGTAATAATAGTAAATTTTTTTGAAGAAATTAATTTTTCTGAGAAATATAATGCTGAAATTTACTATACAATATATTTATCATTTTTAAATGCACCATCTCTAATATTTGAAATATTTCCATTTATTTTTTTGATTACTGTAAAATTTGTATATCTTAATTTAAATGATCAAAATGAACTTAAAATATTAAGATCAAATGGAATAAGTAATTTAAAAATTGTTATTTTATTGATTATACTATCTGCATTCATTGGGCTTTTTTTGCTATTGTTCTATTACTCTTTTTCTTCAAGTTTAAAAAGCAAATACCTAGATATTAAAAATAGATTTTCTAACACCAATGAATATCTTGCAATCGTAAAAGATGACGGTCTTTGGATTAAAGAGGAAATAGAAGGAAGTGTTTACATAATACATGCAGAGAAATTTGACAGTAACGAATTGAAATCAATAACAATCACAGAGATGGATAGTTATTATGATAACAAAAACAGTATCGTAGCAAAAAAAGGAAGTATAATATCAAAAAATTGGAATTTAGATAATGTTATTCTTGTTGATAAAGATGGAAATAAAAAAAATTTTAAGAGTTATGTTTATAATTCAACATTTAATGGAAAGATAATTTCTAGTTTATTTTCTAACCTAAATTCACTTAACATATATGAATTACATGAATTATCTAAAAACTATGTAAAAATAGGATATTCTAATACAGACGTGAAAATACATTTAAACAGAATTTATAGTATGCCAATTTTTTACATATTGATGACAATATTAGGATTTATAATAATAAATAAAATAAAAAATTTTAAATCTAGATTTTTTGTTATAATTTTTGGTGTTTTTGTATCAGTCATTGTTTATTATTTAAATTATTTTTCTGGTGTATTAGGTAATAATGGTACTTTACCAATATATTTATCTGTATGGACTCCACTTTTGATACTTTTTTTAATTTGCAACATTGGTATTTTAAAAGTCAATGAAAATTAAATATATTATTTATATTTTTTATTTCTTGTTTGTGGCAATTCTTAACGCTATTTCTGATGAAATAAAATTTGAGTCATCTGATATGGATATCAAGAATTCAGGTAACTTAATATTTGCTAATGATCCAAAAATAAAAATACCATCAAAAAATATAGAAATTGTCTCAAAAAATGCAATTTATGATAAGGAAAAAAATATTATTAATTTTGAAAATGATGTTGTTTTTACAGACAAAATAAAAAAATTGATAATTAAAGGAGATAAATTAATTTATGAAAAATTAAAAGATTTAATTTATAGCGAAGGAGAAACTAAGATTTATTTGGAAAGTAATTATGACATTACATCTTCAAATATTTTATATGATAGAAAAAATAATAAATTGTTTAGTAATGATAAAACACTTATCAAAGATTATGAAAACAATTTTTACCAACTGGAAGATGATTTCGAATTTGATTTAGAAAGTAGAGTTATTAAATCAAAAAAATCCATAATTATCGATAAAGATAAAAATAGATATGTATTTGACAATTTACAATTAAATTTAAATAAAAAAGAGATTGTTGGAAAAGAAATAAAAGTAGAGTTTGAGGACTCGTATTTTGGAAATAAAAAAAATGATCCTATTTTAAAAGGTAGAAGTGGATACTCTAATGATGAAGAATTAAAAATATACAAAGCGGTTTTTAGTACATGTAATATAAAAAACAAAAAATGTAGGGGCTGGGAAGTGAATTCAGATGAATTTAATCATGATAAAGAGAGAAAATTGTATGAATATAAAAATTCTTGGCTTAAAATATTTAATTTTAAGGTTTTTTATCTACCATATTTTAATCATCCAGATCCATCTATAAAAAGAAAATCTGGTTTTTTGACGCCCTCTTATTCTGCATCCAAAAGCTTAGGGACTTCAATTAATTTTCCGTATTATAAAGTATTAGGTATAGACAAAGATATGACTTTTAATCCTAGATATTACGCTGATAAAAGTTTTTTACTACAGAATGAATATAGACAAATATTAAAAAATTCAAAAATTTTAAGTGATTTTAGTTTTTTAGTTGGTAAAGAGGGAACTAAAGGACACTTTTTTTATAATCAGTTTGGAAAAGTAGACCAAAACTTAGATTACTCTATAAATTTACAGACAGTTGAAGGTGATAATTATTTAAAAAAACATAATCTTAAAGAAAATTCAAAACTTATATTAGATGAAAATGTATTATTATCAGATTTAAACCTAAGTTGGAGTTTTGTAGACTCTTCATTAAATACATCATTTAAAATATATGAAGATTTATCTAGAAATCACCGCGATAGATATCAATATGTTTTCCCAGATTTCAATTTTTCTAAAAATATAAAAATTCCAGATAGCTATAACGGTAAATTCAATTTTAATTCATATGGTTATAACAAAAATTATAATACAAACGTAAATGAGACTGTTATAACCAATGACTTTTTATTTTCATCAGATCAAAGTTATAATAAATTGGGCTTTGTATCAAATTATGATTTGTTACTAAAAAACTTAAATAGTTATTCAAGCAATTCTACAACCTTTAAAGAAAATTCAAATTATAATTTATTTGGAGCTTTTAAGTTTGATACAAGCTTACCACTACAAAAAAAAATGGAAAATTTTAATCATTTATTAAAACCTATATTTTCTTTGAGATATAGTCCGAATAAAAACAGTGATTTATCAGAAAATGATGTTTTATTAAATTATAACAATGTTTTTAGTTTAAATAGAATAGGAACATCAGATGAAGTTGAGGGTGGTGAATCAATTAGTCTTGGTTTAGAATTTAAAAGAGAAAATACTGATGGATTAAGTATTTTAGATTTTAATATAGCTAACGTTATCAGGTTTAATGAAAATGAAAAACTTCCTATAAAATCAAAATTAAACAAAACAAGGTCTGACATTTTTGGGAACTTGAATTTTAATATAAACGAAGGACTTAGAATTGGCTATTCTTTTTCATATGATAGAGATTTAGAATATTCAAACTTAGAGCAAATAAACTTAAATTATGGAGTAAATAATTTTTTAACAAATTTTTCTTATTATACAGAAGATAATGATTTTGGTAGTAAGGAAAATTTAAAAAATAATAGTACATTAAAAATCGATAATAATAATAAAATAAGCTTTGAAATGACAAAAGATTTAAAAGACGATTTCACACAATATTATGATATTATTTATTCATATAGTACTGACTGTATTTCAATAAATCTAAATTATAATAAAACATTTTTTAGAGATGGAAATCTTGAGCCAAATAGCAGTCTATCTTTCCTAATTAAAATAATTCCATTTACAGAATTGGGAGTACCTAGTGTTAAAAATTTAATTGGTTATTAGATTTATGAAAAATTTAAATTTAATTATTTTTTTTATTTTTTTATTACTTTTAACAAAAGAGTCTTTAGCGAAAATTCAAATTAAATATAAAATTGATAATGAAATAGTCACCAATATAGATATTTTGGATGAAAAAAAATATCTCGTTTTTTTGAGACCTAATCTTAAAGAATTAAGTGATGACGAACTTTTCAAAATAGCGGAAAATTCTCTTATTAGAGAGATTATTAAAAAAAAGGAACTAACTAAAATATTTAAAGAAGAGGAAAACTTTAAAGTTATTGATGAGATTAAAAAAAGTCTTTTTAAATTTAAAAATGTTGAAAATGAAAAACAGTTCAAAAAATTAGCAAGTGAAAACAATATAAAATACGAAAAGATCATAAATAAAATGAAATATGAGGCTATGTGGAATGAATTTATATTTCAAAAATATTCATCATTCATAAAGGTAAATAAAAAAAAATTAAGAAAGGATCTATTAAATAAAATAGCTGATGACAAAAAATTTGAGTACAATCTGTCTGAAATTCTATTCGAAATTGATCAAACTACTGAGCTTGATAAAAAATACACAAATATTTTAAACTATATTACTATCAATGATTTTAAAATTGCTGCTGCAAAGTTTAGCATTTCTAATAGTGCAAATAGAGGTGGTGAAATAGGATGGTTAAGAGAGACAGTTTTGTCAGATAACCTAATTAAAGTTCTGGAGAAAATGGAAATAAATGAAATTACAAAACCAATGAAATATCCTAATGGTTATCTAATTTTAAAAATTAATAAAAAGCGTGAAATGGAACAAAATATAGATGTGGATAATGAATTAATAAATCTTGTAAATTTTGAAAAAAATAGGCAACTAAATCAATTTTCTCTTTTGTTTTATAAAAAGTTGAAACAAAACACAAAAATAAATGAATATTAAACATATTTTAATAGTTTTAGGAGAGCCTTACAGTACCTTTTCTGAAATTTTAGGTAAATATTTTAAAAAAAGAAAAAAATTAAAAAAAAAAGTAATTTTAATTGGAAATTTCGAGTTATTAAAAAAACAATTAAGAAGATTAAATTATTTATTTCCTATAAATGAGGTAAGTAGAATTGAGGAAGCGAAAGAAAAAATAGTAAATATAATAAATATTGATTATAATTTTTCCAAAACATTTGATAATAATTCAGTTAATTATAACAATTACATTGAAAAGAGTTTCGACATATCATTAAAAATATTAAAAAAATATAAAAATAATAGTGTTTTAATTAATGGACCTATTTCAAAAAAATCATTTTTAAAAAAGAAATTTTTAGGAATTACTGAATATTTATCAAAAAAAACTTACTCAAATAATGAAGTAATGTTAATTTATAATCAAAAAATTTCAGTTTCACCAATTACAACTCACATGCCAATTAAAAATGTTGCAAAAAGTTTATCAAAAAAAAAAATTTGCTCAAATATTTTGAAAATAAGTAAATTTTATAAAAAATTATTAAAAAAAAAAGTAAGAATTGCCGTTTTGGGCTTAAACCCTCATTGTGAAACAATAGATAAATTTAGTGAAGAAGAAAAAATAATAATTCCTTCGGTAAGATACTTAAAAAATAAAGGCATTAAAATTGATGGACCTTTTTCTGCAGATACTTTTTTTTTGAATAAAAACATAAAAAAATATGACGTAGTAGTAGGTATGTATCATGATCAAGTTTTAACTCCAATTAAAACACTTTTTAATTTTGATGCTATTAATATAACCATAGGTCTTCCTTTTATAAGAATTTCACCAGACCATGGTCCAAACTTTCAAATGTTGGGTAAAAATCGGTCAGATCCATCATCTCTAACGTACGCAATTAAATTTATTAATAGTCTAAAATAATCATGAGACCGAAGAAAAGCTTAGGTCAAAATTTCTTAAATGATGATAAAATTTTAAGTGAAATAGTTAACCATGGAGAAATAAAGGAAGATGATATAATTTTAGAGATTGGACCAGGTACAGGTAATCTGACTAGTAAAATTTTAAAAAAAAAGCCGTTTAAATTGATCGTTGTTGAAAAAGATAAGAATTTATCAAAAATATTAAATAAAAAATTTGGAAAAAAAATAGAAATTATTAATGATGATATTTTAAAATGTTATAATAATTTTGTTTATGATAAACCTATAAAAGTTTTTGGTAATCTCCCATATAATATATCAACACAAATATTAATATCTTTAATAAATATCGATAGACTAGAAAGAGTTTTTTCTTTTTTTATTTTTGTATTTCAAAAAGAAGTTGCTGAGAGAATTGTGGCTAAAAATAACACAAAACAATATGGAAGATTATCAATATTGTCATCTTGGAAAATGGATAGTTTTAAAATTTTAGATATATCTCCTAAATGTTTTTATCCAGTTCCTAAGGTTTGGAGTTCATTAGTATTATTAAAACCTAAATCAAAATTTGAATTGTTAAAAAAATCTAAAAATCTAGAGCACATAACAAATATTTTTTTTAACCAAAGAAGAAAAATGATTAAAAAGCCAATGAAACAACTTTTTAAAAATTATGAACAGATTGCAAAAGAATTAGATATTGATTTAAGTTTGAGGCCACAAAATATAACTGTAAATAAATATTTAGAAATATGTAAATTCTATGAAAATTTAAGTTAGTTGTTTTGTTACATGTTTATTAATAAGTTTCTTGTCAAAGACTACTTTTTTTTTACTTCTTATTATCTGCATAATTTTTCTATAACATTTATTTAGATCATCGTTAATTACAACATAATCATACTCTTTCCATTTAGATAAATCTTTTTTAAATCCTTTCATTCTTTTTTTAACTGTCTTCATATTTTTATGTTCCCTTTTAACAAGTCTACTTAGAAGTTCTTTTTTTGATGGAGGTAAAATGAATATTGTTAATAATTTATAATTTAAATTTTTATTTCTAATTTGTCTCGTACCTTGCCAATCAATATCAAATAAAATATTTTTTCCTTTTTTTAACTTTTCGATGACTGAATCTCGTGAAGAGCCATAGTAATTTTGAAAGACTCTAGCATGCTCCAAAAATTTCCTTTTTTTTATTAATTTTTTAAAATGATTCTTTGTAATAAAAAAATAATCCTTTCCGTGTTTTTCATTGGGTCGAGGCTTTCTAGTTGTGTGAGATATTGAAATTAAAAAGTTTTTATTTCTTGCGATTTTTTTTACAAGAGTGGTTTTTCCAGCTCCTGAAGGAGATGAAAGAACAAACATTCCACCTTTGTTAAAGCTGGACATTTATTTAAAAATTAATTTGCTTTATTTTCTATAAATTTTACTGCATCACCTACTGTTAGAATTTTCTCTGCGTCGCTGTCTGAAATTTCTGATCCAAATTCTTCCTCGAAAGCCATGACTAACTCAACAGTGTCTAAACTATCAGCACCTAGATCATCTATAAAACTTGATTCCTCAGTTACTTTTGCTTCATCAATACCCAGGTGGTCTGCAACAATTTTTTTTACTTTGCTTGATATATCTTCTGACATAATCTCCTTATAATTATTTTTGTTAATAAATATTTATATTATTTTGTCAACTAAAATACATACCACCGTTGACATGTATCGTTTCACCTGTGATATAATCAGATAATGAAGATGTCATAAAAGCTACAACATTAGCAATATCTTCAGGCATACCAAATCTTCCAAGTGAAATTTTATCCTCTAAAATTTTTTTGTAATTTTCACTAATTTTATTTGTCATTTCAGATTTAATAAAACCTGGTGAAATACAATTAATTTTTATATTTTTTTTTCCGTATTCTAAAGCTAAACTTTTCGACATACCTATAATTCCAGCTTTTGATGATGCATAATTAGCTTGTCCTATATTTCCAGTGTGACCAACAACAGATGTGATATTTATGATTTTACCATTTTTATTTTTTAACATTTTTTTTATAGCATATTTACTCATTAAAAAGGATGATGTTAAATTTAAATTTATAACATTATTCCACTCTTCGTCTTTCATTCTTATAGTTAGATTATCAGCAGTGATTCCTGCATTATTTATTAAAATGTCTGTTTTATTTTTAAATATTTCGTCACATTCATTAATAAATTTTTCAATTAAAGAATGATTTGAAATATCGAATCTTTTAATTGTAACTCTATTATGCTTTTCTTTAATCTTATTTAATTTTTCTTGATTTGTTCCTGAGGCAATAACATTAGCATTAAATTTTGTTAGTTTGTCTAATATTGCTCCTCCAATTCCTCCTGTTGCTCCAGTAATAATTATGTTTGTATTTTCAAGATCAATCATTTATTAAATTTTTTGCATCTAATATACTATTTACTTGATTTACTTTCACATTTCTATCAATTCTTTTTATTAAACCAGATAAAACTTTTCCAGGTCCTATTTCTATAAAATTTTTGACACCATAGCTTAACATATTATTTACACTTTCTCTCCATCTAACTGGTTTTTCAATTTGATCTATAAGTAATTTTTTAATTTCTGCTGAGCTTCTAGAAGGTTTAGCAGTAACATTTGATATTATATCAATTGTTGGATCCTCAAACTTTGTATCAATAATCTTTTCTTTCATAATATTTTTAGCTTTTGACATTAAAGGACAATGGAAAGGTGTGCTCACAGGTAATTTAATATTTTTGATATTTTTTTTTTTTAACTCTAGAGAGAAATTATCCAGATCTTTAGAAATACCGCTCACCACAACTTGTCCATTTGAGTTGTCATTTGCAATATAACAAATAAATTTGTTAGAATTTTCATTTAAAATTTTTTTAATATCTTCTATTTCTGATCCAAGAATTGCTGTCATGCCTCCTTCTCCATTTGGTAAAGCGTTTTCCATGGCCTCACTTCTATATTTTAGTAATTTAATAGTTTGTTCGAAACTAATAGCGTTGGCACAACATAATGCAGAATATTCACCCAAAGAATGACCTGCGAAGAAACTGGCGTTATTTATTTTAAATTCGGTTTCTTTTTCTATCACTTTAAAAATTGAATAACTTACAAGAAAAATTGCTGGTTGCGTATTTATTGTTTTTTCCAATTCCTCCTTGGGTCCGTCTAAGATTGTTTTGCTTATTTTTTTACTTAAAATTTCATCAGCTTGGTCAAAAAAGTTTCTCACATAACTAAAATTTTTATAAAATTCACTCGCCATACCAACAATTTGAGAACCTTGGCCAGGAAATACTATAGAGAACATAAAAATGTTAAAAATTAGTGTTTTTTTTATATTGTAATTAAAATCTTATAATAGTATATCCTCATTTTTTCTATATATTTATATGAACTTATACGAGCACACATTAATAGCTAGACAAGATATTTCTCCTAGTCAAATAAAACAAATCCAAGAGAAATATATTAAGATAATTGAAAACAACGATGGTAATGTACTTAAATTGGAAAGTTGGGGATTAATGCATCTAACTTATCTTATTAAAAAAAATAAAAAAGGTAATTATCTTCATTTTAAAATAAAAGGCAAAGGTAACACGATTAAAGAACTAGAAAAAAATGAAAAATTAGACAAAAATCTTCTTAGATATTTAACTGTTAAAGTAAAAAAACTTGACCTTGAAACAGATTATTTTAAGAAAAATTTTGATGAAACCGATAAAAAATAAATTATATGAAAAGAAGAAACTTAAAAAAAAAAAATACACAAAACAATTTTTCTAAACTAAGCGTTTTTCAAAACCAAAAATATAAATTTAAAAAAAAATGTCCTTTATCAGGTAAAGGTGCTCCAGTTGTAGACTACAAAAACATTAAATTACTCAGAAGATACATATCAGAAAACGGTAAAATATTGCCATCTCGTATCACATCAGTTAGCCAAAAAAAACAAAGAGATTTATCTTTATCAATAAAAAGAGCGAGAAATTTGGCTCTGATATAATCATGAAAGTAATTTTGCTAGAAAATGTTAGAAAGATCGGATCAATAGGTGAGATAATTGAAGTAAAAAGAGGTTTTGCCAGAAATTTTTTGATTGCACAAAAAAAAGCATTGTTTGCATCTAAAGAAAATATTAAGGAAGTTGAAAAAATTAAAATTGAGCTAGGTAAAAAAGATCAAGACAAAAAAAACAATGCAAAAGAAATTGAAAATATACTTGTAAATAAAAATTTCATAATTAAAAAATTATGCACAGAAAATAGAGAATTATACGGTTCAGTAAAACCAACAGAGATATCAAAAATAATAAAAGACTTAGAAAATGTTGATATAAATCCCTCAGCAATACAACTTGGTAAAGAAATTAAATCTTTAGGTACGTTCGAAGTATTCTTAAATCTACATTCAGAAGTACAAACGCGAATTAAGATTACAGTCGAATCTAAAGAAGAAAACCAATAGTTTATACACTTTTTTCCCCAACCAATTTAATATTTTGTTTTTTTATCAAAAAAACTTAAATTAGAATATGTCTCAACATTTAAATATAATAAAAAATAAATCTACAGAATTACCTAATAATATTGAAGCTGAACAGTCTGTAATAGGATCAATATTATTAATGAATGAAATTTTTGATGAAGTTAGCTTAATAATTTCAAGCAAAAACTTTCATGATCCAATTCACAGAAAGATTTTTGAAGCTTTAGAGAAGTTAATTTATGGAGGACTATTAGCTAATCCTATAACTCTAAAAAATTATTTTGAGAAGGAGAAAGATGATTTAGATATTCCAGAGTACTTAGTAAAAATAACTAAATTTTCT
>MDTD01153767.1_pt1 | contig 12358 bp, 13 predicted proteins | sample 811221 | NCBI WGS metagenome assembly MDTD01 (sample SAMN05326646, study PRJNA326480) | marine metagenome | isolation source: seawater | place: Pacific Ocean: South West | collected 2011 | reverse complement strand
GTTTTCCAGCGACTTTTCTAATCTGTATTTCTTCTGACCCTTCGGTGATCCGGTAGCGACGATGATGACGGTATATGTGTTCGAATGGAAGTTTTCTTCCATAGCCTTGCCCGCCGCATGTTTGCATCGCCCTGTCAGCAGCGTCACAGCAGAACCGGTTCCCACGGTAGTTACACATGGCGACCTTGTCAGTTATTTCCATATGGTCGACACCTTCATCAAGTTGCCACGCTGTTTTCCAGATTAACGCCCGGATCATTTCGGCTTCGGTGTAAAGTTCAGCGAGCGGAAACTGTATCGCCTGATTTTGCGCTAACGGTTTTCCAAAAACCACCCTATTGGACGCCCATTCGACAGCTGTGTCGATGCAGTGGAGACCTGCGCCTAACGATGATGCTGCTTGCCGTATCCGGTTTTCGTGGACGAACAATTGGGCTGTCTGGAGCCCTTTGCCTTCTTCACCGAGAATATCGGCATGGTTGACCCGTACCTGATCAAGCGTGACATGGGCGTGGTCGGTCGGCATGTTGAATGTCCACATGAACTCTTCTACTTTGAACCCTGCAGAGTCTGTGGGGACAATAAAGCAGGTGATTCCGGTTCCTTCACCCGGCTCTCCTGATGTTCGTGCGAAAATATAATCGTGGGTGGCGTGGTGAAGTCCCGTGTTCCAATATTTTTCACCGGTGATAACCCATTCATCTCCGTCGCGTGTCGCGGTTGTTTCCATCCATGTGGCGTCAGATCCGTGGAGGGGTTCGGTCAGTCCGAAACCGATCCGCGCTTCGCCGTTGAGCATTTTGGGTATCCACTGTTCCTGTTGGGCTTCGCTGCCGAATCGTTCCATCATCAGGACAGTGACCAGGTTTCCGACAATGGAACTTTCATTCTGTAGGTCGTTGTGTAAGCCCAATCCCTTGCGGGCGAGGTGTTCGCGTACGATCGCCATGTCTAGGTTGGTTCCGTTCTGCCCTCCGAAACGTTCGGGAAGGTGGTAGCGCCAGAAACCTGCCTTGTCTGCTTCTTGTCGCATCCGCACGAGAAGGGCTTCCCATTCAGCGTTTGGTAGGCCATCACGATCCCAATCGGTGCGGCTGTCTTCTCTGCGGTGATCGAAGAAGCGGATGTTGTCGTTTTCTTGTTCGATCGGCTTGATGACATCTTCGATAAAGGCGTCCAGTTCATCGAGGAGTTTCTGGGTTTTTTCGGGAATGTTGAAATCCATACAGTGAAATTAGCGGATCAAGTCTCTGGTGTGAATTGGAGGAGAGAAGTTCCTGCGTTCACTGGTGATCTCGGCCGTATCCTTCCGGTTCTTCCCAATTTGATATGGCTTCCCATGTAACGGGTTCATCCCATTTTTCTGAGTAGACAAATTCGTGGGCTGGTTGGCGGCTAGCCATCCCCCACCTGCCGGTCGGATATCCGATAGGGATCATGGCGTGCATGTGCCAGAAACCTTCCGGCATTTCCAAAAGGTCTTCGACGTCTTTCTTGCGGAGCTTTAGCAGCGTCGTGATAAAGGTCCCTAGGCCCTCTGCTCTGGCCGCTAGGCAGAGGTTCCAAAGAACAGGGAACGTCGTTGACTCTCCCTTTTCTTTCCCGAAGACAAAAATCAGCATCGGGTGCTGGTCGAGATACTCAACAAAATGTTCTGCGGAACTGGATATGCGTTTTGTCTGCTGCACACTCGGGTCGTTGGGGTCACCATCGCGCATTTTCTCTTGCACTCCGGCGTAACTTGTTTCTTGAAGCTCCCAGTATGCGTCATGGTAAATCTTTTTCAGTTTTGCCATGGTCGCTTTATCAGTCACGGTGAGGAAGCGGAATGTATGCCGGTTTCCTCCTGATGGCCCCCGCACGGCTGCGTCGAAGATCCTTCCTAGTACATCTTCGGGGATGGGGTCAGGTTTGACTCGCCGCATCGATCGGGTTGTGTACATTGCTTCGTAAAGATCCATATGTTCCTTTTTTCTGTTGATAAGTTATGAAGGTAACCGTTTCGCGGCGGTTTTGCGAACTGAACTTAGGAGATTCAATATGGCTGGAGATGATTTCAATTACGAGGATGTGACGGTCTACACGCTTGATAGTGAAGATGAAGAGAAGTTGCTCAAACTTCAGAACGAGTGCACGTTCATCTGGGCCAATAAGGAAGGATGGCCCGTGGGTGTCATCATGTCGTACGTGTGGGCGAAAGGTTGTTTCTGGGTTACCTTGACCAGCCAACGCGCCAGAGTTCCTGCGATGCGTCGCGATAACCGGTGCGCTGTATGTGTCACCAGTAAAGGCTCGAAGGCAGGATTTAACCAAACCGTGACGTACAAGGGCCTGTGTGAAATCCTCGATGATGACGAAACCAAAGCCTGGTTTTACCCAGCTCTTGCTGAGGCGCTCAATCCGGCAGATGAGCAGTGGCAAAAGAACTTCGCCGGGTTTCTCGACTCGCCTCGTCGGGTTATTTTCAAAATAACGCCGACGCAGCGTATCGGATATGACGGGCGGAAAATGGGGGAAGCTACCGCTAAATGGGTAGCGGATCACGGAAACCAGTAAATGCCTCCCGGCGGAAGGCCTCTTATCGTTATGGCCATGGAAGCGGAAGCCGCTCCGGTTCGCTCCGCTCTTAACCTTGAAGCACCAGGCGAAAGACTTCATACAGCCTTCTCTTGTGAAATTTGGGAGAGTTCCCGCGTGTGTTTAGTTCTCAATGGCAAGGATAGGCGCTATGGGGTGGACAGTATTGCCAGCCAGCCCGCAGCGATCGCTTCCTTGCTTGCGATCGAACGTGTCCGTCCAAGCCTTGTCATTTCAGCAGGCACAGCAGGTGGTTTTGTCAACCGAGGCGGGCACATCGGGCAGGTATGCCTTGCTGACAGTTGCTATTTCCACGATCGACGAATACAACTCGAAGCGTTCGACGCATACGGAAATGGAAACTACCCAGTAGTTGACATGGGCGATGTCGGCAGGAGCTTGGGATTCTCTCTGGGTGCAGTCAGTACCGGCAACGCCCTTGATGCTCCGGAAGCTGACCTTGCAAAGATGGACTCGTATCAGGCGATCGCGAAAGATATGGAAGCCGCCTCTGTCGCTTGGGTCTGTGAACAATTTGATATTCCGTTTACAGCTTTGAAAGCAATAACGGATCTTGTTGATTCCGATGAATCGACGGCCGAGCAATTTGTCAGTAACTTCGAAATTGCGACACAACGTTTGGGCGACGCAGCAAAAGATTTGATTGAGTTAATAACCACTGAAGGAGAAGATTATGCGATTAGGGCTTGATGCCGATGAAGTACTAACCACTACTAGGTCAGTTCGGAAAAGATTAGACTTAGAGCGGCCCGTCGACCGAGAAGTGATTGAGGAATGCTTGGATATCGCTCTTCAGGCTCCAACTGGGTCTAATGCACAGGGGTGGCAGTGGGTTTTTGTCACTGATCCTGAAAAGAAAAAGGTTATTGCGGATTTCTACGGGGCGAATTATGACAAGTACACGAACCGTCCTGACCAGCCCCAGTATGGAGTGGACGATCCGCGCACTGCTCAACGGCCGAAGATCATGGATTCGTCACGCTACCTGAGAGAAATCTTTCACCAAGTGCCAGTCATGATGATTCCTTGCATCCAAGGCCAAGGACGACTTGATAGTGGGGTGCCAACGTTTGGCCAAGCAAGCGCATGGGGTTCTATCCTTCCCGCTGTATGGAGCTTTATGCTTGCTCTTCGTGAACGGGGATTGGGATCTGCGTGGACAACCCTGCATCTGCCGAATGAGAAAGAAGTCGCGGATCTACTAGGTATTCCATACGATACTGTTACCCAGGCTGGCCTTTTCCCAATTGCCTATACCACGGGCACAGATTTTAAGTTGGCGAAAAGACTTCCTGGTTCTGATTTGAGCCACTGGGACGAGTGGTAGAACAACCAGATTCTACGAGTACCTTCCTGTCGTTGCTCTTCGTTGTCGCGCCCACTCATGGGATGTTTCGTTATTCGCCCAAGTAATAGCGTTCCCGATGAGCCTGCCGTAAATGGGTTCGGCGTACTGCGATGGTCCGTCCCCGAACTGGATATAAGCAACTGGTGAATTCCCTGCGTGTTTTACCCAGCCAACAAGATTGCTGCCAGTGGGATGCACCCATCCCTCATTGCTGTTTCCCTTTCCGCGTATAGCTAAATCGGCTGAATAAAAGTTGTCGGAAGTGAAAGAGTGTTGAGAGCGAAGGATCGGGTCGACAAGGTCTTCCATCACTGGTAGTAGATACGCTTCATCGAGAATTTCGAATGATGGTGGTATTCCCGCAACGATTGGATGTCGAGTGTCAACTACATCGATGACCTGCTCGACCTCATGGCGGTAACCTGAATCGGGGTAATCGACTCCTCGGAGTTGTGCAGGCTGATAATGAAATCTTCCGCCAATGACATGAGCCCATTCTTCCCAGTTTGGCCAACCCGCAATAGCGTGATGCAAAAAGACCATCCCTTTGCCTTGCTCTAGAAGAGCTCGACTTCCTTCTACCATTCTCTCGGGGGGGTCGTGGAACGTTACTGGGTCGATGCCGCTTGTCCGTTCGGAAGAACCAGCAAACTCGATTCCTGGCATGTCGTACATAACAAAAACATCCCATGGTTCTGCCGCAACGGGGTCAAAAAAATGCTGCGCTGCGGGCTGTTCGACGTGGGTGTATTCTGTAACGCAACTATCCTCATTGGCCACAAGTTGATCAAAAATACGAAAAAATTTATCTTTGTGAAAGGGGTGCCCTTTGGTCATTAAAAGCACTCTGGTCATGGAGGAAATCTAACACAATGAGGCGAACCGAGAAACATTCAGGTAGCGTGCAATCATGCAAGACCCTGAAATAATGCCCGAAAAAATCACGGCCCTGCTTGAGGCCAATGGAGCTTCAGACATCACGGTAGATGGGTATGAAGCAATGACAGGAGGCTATTCGCGGCTTATGGCGCAGTTTGAAGCTTCCTTTACTATCAATGGAACCAGCGAATCTGGAACGTATGTCTTGAGAGGAGACCCTCCTGAAGGAACAGCGATAATTGACACTGACCGTACGCAAGAGTTCGAAGTACTCCAGGCGGTGAAACCGCATTTAAATACTCCTGCTGCCCGATTTCTCGATAGTGACGGGACATTCATTGGGACACCCGCTCTCGTGCTTGATTTCACCACTGCAGAATCAACTCTGCCTTGGATCGAACAAAATGGCGTAACGACTCTTCCTGAGAAACTTGCTGAACTAGCCGGAGCTGTCCATACGATTCCTGTTGAAGCTCTTCCGAGCAGCCTGAAGAGACCTGCATCCGGTGACCCATTAACCGACCAGATTGCTATGTGGAAACACACTGCTCACGAGCATGTAGAAGCACTTCCTATATTCCACTACGTGGCGAGCTGGCTTGATACGCACAGGCCACCTTCTGTACCTGTTTCTTTGGTCCACCATGATTTCTCTACTGCGAATATGCTCGTCGACGACCAGGGCGATCTTGTCGTTATCGATTTCGAACTGGCAAGCATCGGAGATCCACGCGAAGACTTGGGCTATTTCAAAGCATATGCACAAGCGGCTCCTCCGGATATTATCGATGAGAATCCAGAAGCATTTCTCAGCAGATACAGAGAAATCACTGGATTTAGCGAAGATCAAGTCAACCCGGCTGTTTTGACGTACTTCTTGGTCCTTGGGGTAATTGGTGTTGTGAGCCAACTATCGGCCACTGGTTCCGAAATGGCGCGGGGAAATACATCCTCAACGAATATCGCTTTCTCGCTTGATGGGTTATTGTTCGGGCAAGCGGCGTGGATGGCGGCAACTGACGCTTTAGAAGCTGCATTGGATGGAGAGGAATAAGGATGCTGACCCAACCAACTACTGACAAAATACTTCTTGCTATAGCTGACGACCTTAACGCAGTCGTCGCTCCTGCTATCGAAGATGAACAAGCCAAAGTATTACTAGGGCAAGCAGAACAGCTTCTTCGTCGATTAAGTCGCCGGAGCGCTTCAGAAATAGCATGGATGGTAGAGGAAATTGCGCAAATAGAAGACGCTATTGGCCAAGAACGCAGCAAAATTGAAGGAGAGAGCTTACTTCTCTGCGATGTGGCGGAACGCTACTCACAGGCCTCCCAAGCATTAGCCGAAGCGATTGATGAAGCGTTTGAATCCGGAGATAATCAAAAACTCGGGGAACTCAAACAAGTCTTAACATCACGAATCGCAAGAGAACAGGAAATCCTAGGACAACTTGATCTCGTCGGCAGAGGTTAATAGTTCAAGAACGTCTCATAAGATATTGAAAATAGAAGGGGAAGTAACATATGTTTAACTTCGAAGGAAAGACAGTATTAATCACGGGAGCGAGCTACGGGCTTGGAGAACAATTCGCTTATTCGTTCGCAGAGGCCGGCGCCGATTTGATTCTCACAGCTAGAACAGAGGATTTGCTTCAAAATGTAGCAGCTACTTGTAGAGAAAAAGGAAGTAAGGTCATAGCTGTCCCTGGCGATGTTTCTGTAGAAGAAGATGTAAAAAATGTAGTTAGTTCAGGTATCGAAGAGCATGGGAAAATAGATGTTCTTGTCAATAACGCGGGTATAGCTGATATGCGTGGCGTCGCTCCAGAGCACTTTGACAGTGAAACGTTTAATCAAATTGTTTCTGTTGACCTCGTTGGAGCTTTTTATTACGCCCGAGAATGCGGCCGACATATGTTAGAGAATGGGTCAGGATCCATCGTCAATATCGGATCAATCCTTGGAAGCGGCGGAAGTGAAAACGGTGTGATCGCCTACAGCGCTGCAAAAGGAGGGCTCCGAAATATGACCCTACAACTCGGAACCGAGTGGGCAGATAGAGGGGTACGAGTGAACGCAGTCTCCCCTGGATTCATTGTGACCGAGATGACAAGAGTTGCTTTAGAAGCGATGGGGATTGACAAGTGGATCGCAAGTCGCACTCCGATGCGTCGAGTAGGTGAATCTCAAGAAGTAACTAACGCGGTGATGTTCCTTGCATCAGATCTTGCTAGCTACATAACTGGCGTCGACCTTCTCGTTGATGGCGGAACAAATGCAATAAACGGAAGCTTCCAGATCCCACCTATCCATCACGAATGGAATGTTGACACGCCGATGATTCCAACATCCTACGAGCCTGTCCAACCCCGACCCGACTGGTATCAAGCCCTTGAAGCTGGCGTTCCAGGGGTCCACTACCCCCTACCAGAGTAAATTTGAACGATATCAACACTCCGAATCACCTCGAGGAGTTAGAACCGATAAGCAGAAGAGCTTGGGTTGTCCTTTTCGTATGCTCATCTTCAATGTTCTTACTTCTCCTCGATAGTGGTGCAATGTTCGTGGCCTTTCCCTTCATCGAAGACCGCTTCAGTGATCAGGCCTCGCGTACGACCCTGTCGTGGATAGTTTCAGCTTTCTTTATTGTTATGGTTTCTGCTCTTCTCGTTGCTGGAAGAGCAGCCGACAGATTCGGACGCAGGAAGGTTTTTCTTAGTGGACTAATGATCTATGGGATTGCGGCTATTCTCGGCGGCCTGTTATCAAACGTATGGGCTCTGATTCTATTCAGGGCACTGCAAGGTATGGGTGTAGCGATGCTATCCCCGACAGCTCTTGCAATCTGTCTGGTTGAATTTCCACATTCCCGGCGAGCGTACGCATTCGGAGTGTGGGGAACGATAGGTGCTGGAGCAGGATTATGCGCAAGCCCAATAGGTGCTGGACTTGTTGAAATTTTCAACTGGCGGGCTGTGTTCATCTTTACTGGCATTGCCGCTCTTGTAACGCTCGGTGCCGGATGGTCGGTCCTTGGGAAGGATGAGGAGGAACGAGACTCAACCCCAATTGATATCTTCGCTGCACTACTCGCAACAATGACTGTTGCGAGCTTCACGCTTGTATTGGTTCAGGGGCAGGATTGGGGGTGGAGCGCGACGCCAACATTGGTTTGCCTTACCTTCTTTATCTTCTCTGCCCCGGTATTGGTTTACCGAAACTCTTCACACCCCTACCCTCTTCTCAATCCGAAAATCTTTACCAGCCGTTCATTCAATATTGGCTGCTTAGGGTCAGTGTTTTGTCAAATTGGATTCTTTTCAATCTATTTTGGACTTCCTCTCTATATGAAGGAGGTCTGGGATTGGACACCTCTTCGCATAGGGTTTGCCCTGATACCACTTAACATTATCCCAATATTGACATCTGCGATTGCTGGAAAAATAGTCGATAAGCGAGGTCCTCGATCAATGATTGTCTTCGGTGGATTGTGGAGCGGAGGCGCCTGCGTACTTATGGGGTTCTGGTTGATCGACATTGGATATACGTATCTGGCGATTGGGTTGTTAGCGTACGGCTTGGGAGCGATGGCAATCGGAAACACAACCACGATCGCAACTCTTATGGGGATCGATGACACGATGTTGGCTAGCGCAACATCAGGCTCCTACACGGGGAGAAGATTGGGGTCGGCACTCGGAGCGGTCTTGGCAGCGGCGATCGTCGGTAACAGAATCGGAGAAGATTTCGCGGACGCGTATCTCTGGGTATGGGTCCTTGGAACAGCAGCATATTTTCTCGGCGCAATAGTTACCTTCCTGTTTTACCCAAAGCAGATAATCAAACCTGAAGGACAAACGATGGAGAGCTTTCCTTTCGCAGATTGAGAAGTAACGAAATCGGGTTCTGATTCTTCCTTCCGTTGGGTTTGCTATATCGTATGGGCATGGATAAAAAACGAATAGTCATCACAGGAGCTAGTCGGGGCATCGGGTTAGAAATGGCGCGAATCCTTATTAGCCAAGGACATACAGTATATGGAGCAGTTCGGAACCCAGAGGGAGCTACCGACCTCCAAGAAGCAGGGCCCGCAGGCATCCTCCAACTTGATATCAGCGATCAGGATTCAATAACTGCGTTTGGAGAGAACCTCGCAAATACCACTAACGCTCTAGACATCCTCGTTAACAATGCGGGAATTACCAGCAATGATCTCGGAGCTGACCGGAGACAATGCAACCCATGGCAGGTTGATAATGAAATAGTCCTCGAGGAGACGAGAATCAACGCTCTAGGCCCCATGATGGTTACACGAAGCGTCATAGGCCTCCTCGAAGCAGGCGATAATCCCGTCGTACTGAACACGTCATCTCAGCTCGGGTCCATGATTATTGGAGCTGCGATGCCTTTCGATGTTGCCTACAACGTGTCAAAAGCCGCATTGAACATGATTACTGTCATGTCAGCGTCAACAAATAAGAACGTATCATTCGTTGCCTTGCATCCGGGTTGGGTAAAGACAGATATGGGAACAGATGCTGCCGAGATGGAAGTCGCTGATTCCGCAGGAGCAATCGTTAATTCACTGCTAGCGCTTACTATCGAAGACTCTGGGCGGTTTATCCGCTGGGACGGTACCGATCACCCTTGGTAATGTCAACGATTGAACAACTATGGCGCTATCCGGTTAAGTCCCTTCAAGGGGAACAGCTAACCTCCACAGAAGTCACAGATGTCATACCGGGTGACCGGGCATGGGGAATACTTGATAATGAAAGCGGGCAACTGCTGTCTGCAAAGCGGGTGCCGAAACTACTTGAAGGGTCAGCGACATTAGTCGATGATGGCTGCCTCATCACGATCGATGGAAACGAATTCCACAGTAGCGACGCCGGAGTAGACGCTGGCCTGTCAGCCTGGCTAGACCGGGAGGTACGACTCGCTCTACCCACTCCTGGAGAACAGGCAACAATCGAAATTGAATGGGATGAGGGTCACGATGAGGCCCCTGAAGAACTAGAAGTTTTTGAATTTTCTACGTCACCAGGCTGGTTTTTCGACTCGAGTTCAAGTCTGCACCTAATAGGTTCCGGTACTCTCGCCATGCTTGATTCTCGCGTTGGGGAGGGAGCTGGTGATGTTCGAAGGTTCAGGCCAAATATTGTTGTCGATACATCGGAAGCGTTTATCGAAGATGAATGGGTCGGCAAAGAGTTGCTTCTTGGGGGCGTCACTGTAGATGTAAAGAAGAGAACGGATCGCTGCATCGTAATCTCTAGAGCCTTTGGTGAATTTCCAGCGTCACGAAAAACTCTGAAATACCTGAGCAAAAATCATCAACGAGAAGCAGGGTTAAGTTTGGAGCCGATTAAACCAGGACGTATGACAGTTGGAGATCCAGTCGAGATCCCCAATGACTAGCTCTGGTCAAATTGTTCACGTACCGCTGGATTAGTTACTACGTCAGGAAGGCTGTCGCCCGATGCTCCGAGGGTGGAACCTCCATCAACGGTTAAGGTCTGGCCCGTGATATAGCTTGCTTTCTCTGATAGAAGAAAAAGGACAGCGTTGGCGATATCTTCGGGTTCTCCTCGACGTTGAAGCGGAATTCTCTGGGCGACTTCTTGTACGTCGCCCTGGCCGGCCCTCGGTGTTTTCACGGTTCCTGCCGCTACCGCATTGACACGAATACCATGCTGCCCCCACTCAGCAGCCATGGTCCGAGACATAGATTCAAGTCCTGCTTTAGCAGCCCCGTATCCAGCGAGAAGGGGGATAGCTCGTGCTGCGATAGACGAAATGTTGACGATCGCCCCTGGTGAAGATTGTTCTATCAGCGACGATGCAACCTCGCGACAGCTAACTAGGGCATATCGGAGATTTCTTGAAATGATTCGGTCAAAGGTATCCATCTCACAGTCTTTGGTCCTGCTCCAGTCTGTGACACCAACCCCGCCAACAACATTAACTAGAAACTTCACTGGATCTTGAGCGTCTAATATGTGGTTAAGCACTGAAGAAAAAGCCGTTTCATCGGTAACATCTGCGATATGTGGTTGAATCGACCCTCGCAAGCCTTTACCGTCTTCAACGACCTCTTCGGCGTGATCTCGGTCGTAAGTGACGATGTGGAGTTCTGCTCCAGCGTCAGCGAGAGCTAAAGTAACCGCCGATCCTATGCCTCCACCGGCGCCCCCTACCACGAGTGCCGTCCCCCCTGATAGATCGAGTGTTGGTAGGTCGCGCATAATGTCAGATTATATGAACCGGATCACGGGTTCCATATTCGCTAATAGTTAGAATTTTTTCAATACTTAGGGTGGTCTTCCCCATCAGCTTCTCTAGGCTCATGATGTGGAATTAATAATCGTTAGACACGGAAGACCTAACCGCGTAGAAAACGTTGAGGGGACTGCTGATCCCAGCTTGACCGATATCGGGCATGCACAAGCGGACGCTGTTGCGAACTACTTATGCGATCTAGAGATTGATTTGATTGTTTCTTCTCCTATGCTTCGGGCGCGTCAAACAGCTCAACCGCTTGTCGAAAAGCTCGGTAAGGAGTTGATAATTGTCGATGATTTAATAGAAATTGACAAAGACAGCGATACGTACCTTCCAATGGAAGAAGTAAAGGCCAAAGGGGGCGATGAATGGCAAGCAATCGTCGATGATCCGGACAGTATGCATGGGGATGTCGATATCGAAGCGTTTGCTGATCGCGTTTTCGCAGCGTTTGAAGAAATAATTACGACTAACCCTGGAAAAACTGTTGTGGCGTTCTGCCATGCCATGGTTGCTATGTCTTTTCTTCAACGAACACTTGGATACGAGGATCGGTATGGGTTGAGGATTGACTACGCCAGCATTACTCGAGTGCAAGCTTCGCGAGCTGGAGTTCGTTCGGTTCGATCCGTAAACGAAACTATGCACCTAGGGGATAAAGTCATTCTTACCCCGTAGAGGTCGCTAGGGTAAGCCCAACTAATGAACCTGAAGAAAAGCAAGGCAGAGAGCTCGCCATAACAGGGCGACCTTAAATGCTTCCCAACTAGCATCAGTATTAGTACTGCTCGAACCATGTTTCAGAGTTCTTGCTTTTATGGTGTAAATATAGCTAGGTTTCTTTTACAAACTATGTCCAGACAAAGGCTACTTGCAACTTTCGTAGCGGCTCTTCTAATAGCAGCCCCCCTCGTACTTCTAACCTCTACCGCCTCGCCAGCGAACGCACAGACCTACAACGTGATCGAAGCAAGCGTCGTGACGACCACGGACTTAAACCCGTTTGTGGCAAACCCTAACCTCAACTTCTATGCCGACATATTCACTGGTGAGACGATAGCTGGAACGACCATTAAGTCATGCCTGAACGGTGACTGCGGGCAGGACATAGGGGCGCTTATCATCATTGGAGCTAACGATGACTGTATAGAGGGAACTCCTGTTACCGAAGGTCAAGACCCGTACTGTCGTAAGTTGGGGTACTGTGTCCAAGCAGACACCCCCGTTAACATTTTTGGTTCTCCGTGGG
>MDTD01112910.1_pt1 | contig 12358 bp, 7 predicted proteins | sample 811221 | NCBI WGS metagenome assembly MDTD01 (sample SAMN05326646, study PRJNA326480) | marine metagenome | isolation source: seawater | place: Pacific Ocean: South West | collected 2011 | reverse complement strand
TGCTCGATTTGAGGAAGCACTGGCTGACCTGGAGACTACATCCGACGCGGTTGCGTTTGCATCCGGGATGGCTGCGGTGACCGGTGTGCTCTTGGCAGCCAAAATGGCGGGCTCCCACGTTGTGGCTGTACGTCCACTCTACGGAGGGACCGACCATTTGCTCTCATCGGGTCTTTTGGGGTTGGACGTCTCTTGGGCGACGGCGGATACCGTCGCATCCCACATACGCGAGGATACTGCCCTGGTGATGTGTGAAACACCAGCGAACCCCACTTTGGACCTCATTGATATTGCATCGGTCGTGATGCAGGCCCAGGGCGTGCCTGTGATGGTCGATTCGACCTTCGCGACGCCTATCTTACAGCGTCCCGTAGAACATGGCGCCGCTCTTGTTCTTCATTCGGGCACCAAGTTCATCGGCGGACATGGCGATGTCATGGCCGGCGTTGTGGCCTGTGACGACTCGTGGGCAAGACGCTTAAGACAGGTAAGAATACTAACGGGAGCCAATCTCCATCCAATGGCGGCATACACGCTGCACCGTGGCTTGCAGACCCTAGGCATACGGGTTCGTGCTGCTCAAAGTAATGCGAGAGCGTTGGTTCGCTCTCTTGTGAAGCATCCAGCCGTTGAGCGCGTGCTCTACCCGGAGTTGGCGGGTTGTGACCCAAAAGGACTCGTGGGCCGTCAGCTGAAGGGGCCGGGATCGATGATTTCCCTGGAACTCAAGGGTGGCTACGAGGCAGCCAGCAGACTCTTGTCAGCGGTGAAGCTGATCACGCCTGCTGTGAGCCTTGGATCGTGTGACACGTTGATTCAGCATCCGGCCGGGTTGACCCACCGCATCGTCGAACCAAAGGCTCGGGAGTCCGGTGGCATTGGACCAGGACTGGTGCGAATCAGCGTAGGAATCGAAGACCTTGCAGACCTGAGACATGACCTGGAAATGGCTCTCTATGCAGCAAACAAAGAACGGCTAGCACGAAGCGCTTAAGCGATCCCCTCGACCGTATTCCCTACCAGATCCATATTCTCAGCTTGGGGCCTCCGCGGTAGGCCGGGCATCCGCATGATATTACCGGTTAGAACCACCAAAAATCCCGAACCTGTGTTGATAAGAATACGGCGAATGGTCAGGTCAAAATTGGATGGACGCCCTAAAAGTTTGGGGTTGTCGGAAATCGAATTCTGAGTTTTTGCGATGCAAATCGGGAGATTATCGTAACCCAGGCGTGCGATATCTCTGAGATCCCGTCTTGCTTTCGTCTCGAATAAGATATCGTCTGCTCCGTAAACCTTCTGAGCGACCGCACGAACCTTTTCCTCGACCGACTGCGCCCAGTCGTAGACTGGTTTAAAGGGCTTATGATTAGCCTCGGCAGATTCGATGACTGCTTTGGCCAAGTCTAATGCGCCATCGCCACCTCGCGCAAAGTGGTCCGACAATGTGACGCGAACTCCTTTCTTGCGACAAAACTCCATGATGATGTCGATTTCCTCTTGGGTGTCGTGGTGGAACCGGTTGATTGCGACCACGGGTTCTTTCCCAAACTGTTGCGCGTTCTCGACGTGCTTTTCGAGATTAGGAAGACCGGCAGCGAGCGCCTTTGCGTCGGCTTTCTGAAGGTCGTCGATGGAGGCCCCACCGTGCATTTTGAGAGCTCGTACTGTAGCCACAATCACGACGGCGGCGACATCGAGACCGGCTCCAACGCACTTGATATCAAAAAACTTCTCTCCGCCGAGGTCGAAGCCGAACCCGGCCTCGGTGACCGCCCAATCCGCGAGCTGAGTCGCCATCTTGGTGGCTATAACGGAGTTGCAGCCGTGGGCAATGTTGGCGAATGGTCCTCCGTGAACCAATGTGGGAACGCCCTCGAGAGTTTGAACGAGGTTGGGCAGAATAGCATCCTTAAGAAGTGCCATCATTGCCCCTGTGACATTGAGTTGGCCGGCGGTGACAGGTTCTTTGTCATAGGTAAACCCGATCAGTGTTCGATCGATTCGCCGGCGAAGATCATCAGCGTCTGTGGCCAGGCATAACATGGCCATGATTTCGCTCGAGGCCGTAATGTCAAAACCGGTTTCCCGCGGGATCCCTTGGCCAACTCCACCCATCCCGACCATGATGTTGCGCAACGCCCTATCGTTCATGTCGATGACGCGACGCCATAGAACCCGCAGCGGGTTGATGTTCAGTGCATTTCCAAAATGAAGATGGTTGTCCAACACCGATGCCAGCAGGTTGTGTGCAGCCGTGATGGCATGGAAGTCGCCTGTGAAGTGAAGATTGATATCGTCGGGAGGTACGACCTGGCTGTAGCCACCTCCAGTTGCACCGCCTTTAACGCCCATGCAAGGTCCCAAACTCGGCTCGCGAAGCGCAATACACGTACGATGTCCGAGCTTGGCAAGAGCTTGACCGAGGCCAATGGTCGTGGTCGTTTTGCCCTCTCCGGCGCGAGTCGGCGTGATAGCGGACACCAGGACGAGCTTTCCGGGGGTATTAGATTTTGAACGCTCCATAACTTCGGAGCGGATCTTCGCCTTATCGTCGCCGTATAGCATTAAGTCACTGGGGGTCAGCCCAAGTGTCTCGGCGACCTTCGTGATTGGCCCAACACGCGTTCCCTGTGCGATCTCTACATCCGATAACATCGGCTACTCCCTACATGACCGAACTCGTTAGGTTTCGAGTTCATTAGCATTTGGTCCGACAGGGTCGTATAGCCTCTCGTCGCTGTCGAGTTCTATGCCCCCCAGCGTGGTAGGCGCCTTTATCAGTCGTCACTTGTCGCGACAAACCGCGTGAGCGCTGCCCGAGTACCTAAAGCCGCCTGAATTTCGCCACGTTTGTGTGACTCGTCATATTCGTCTCCAAATACAATGACAATGCGCGGCGGGTGTAGTTCAACGGCGTCCTTCAGTTCGGCTGGACTACCGACACGATGAATCTGCATTTTTGCACGTTTCATGGCGTCCACGAGCGGTTGCTCAAGGTGCGGCAGCTCTCCTACTAAAAAGGCATTTGCCGGTTGCTTGTGTGTATCGAGTAGGGAGTTGATTTCAGCCACAATTTTTTGAGGCTCAAACGGTTTGTTTAAGTATCGCTCCACCCCAAGGCCATAGGCGCGCTGTGCGTCATCAACAACCGTGAGCATCAGAATTGGGATCGCTAGTAGGTCAGGATCGTTTTTCATGGAGGCGGCCACATCAAACCCGTTCAGAAACGGCATCATGACATCCAATATGACCACATCCGGCCGTGAACTACGTGCGGTACTTAGACCTTGCAATCCATCTTCAGCCTCAATCACCGTGTGTCCCGCTGCCTCGAGACTTTGACGGAGCACTTCTCGAATGGGGGCCTCGTCATCGATGACGAGAATCGTTTGTCCGCCGGCCGACGGTGTCCACTGAAGGCGTTCGACCTGCTTGAGCAGTTCGCCCATCGCGATGGGTTCCTGGTCGGAGGCGGCCACATCTGCAAGAGGGAGTGTAAACTTAAACGTACTGCCCTCTCCGACCACGCTCTCTACCCACAGTCGTCCACCGTGATGTTCAACGATTTCCTTAGAGATTGGCAGCCCAAGACCCGTTCCTTGTGGCCGATCAGTCATTACGTCGCCGACTTGCTTGTACTTCTCAAACACCTTGGCTTGGTCGGCTTCGCTGATTCCGATGCCCGTATCTTTCACCTCAATTTGCAGGTTTCGGCCATCGACCAATAGGGTCAATGTGACGTCGCCCTCATCTGTGAACTTCACGGCGTTGGAGATGAGATTGATAATGACCTGGATGATGCGGTCCGCATCCACAACGATGTCTGGGACCGTGTCTGGAAACTTCCGGACCAACGTCACTGGCTTGGTTCCGAAAAGTCCGTCAGTCGCTTGAATCGCCTGTTCAACCAGTGGCATGGCGGGTGAGCGGGCAAAATTCCACTCGATTTTCCCAGCTTCCATCTTAGAGATGTCTAGGACATCGTTGATTAGTTTGGTCAGACGTTTGCTCTCAGAGACGATGACTTCAAGGTTTTGGCCGATCTGCTTAACAGCACGAACCTCTTTTTTCTCCTTCGGCTCGTAATTTGCCAGGATGACTTCTTGGAAGCGTTTCTGGATAATTTTTGCGAAGCCCAGGACGGAGGTGAGCGGTGTACGAAGTTCGTGCGAAACCGTCGATGTAAATTCAGTTTTCATCCGCGCAAGTTCGCGCTCTTTCGTGATGTCCCGAAGTAGAACGACATGACCTACTGTAAATTCCTGACGGATGATTCTCGATCGTGTGCAGAGATATTCATGCACGCCTTCTTCATGGGTGATGGCCGCTTCAAAACGTGGCGCCTGTTCAGTGTACTGAGGAAGCAGGTCGACGACTGGAATGGTGACGTTTTTCGCAGGACGTTCTGGGATGCCCAAGCATGCTTGCGCAGCGGGATTGGCGCGCGTGACCTCACCATCTGCCGACAGCAGTAAGACCGGGTCATCCATGGTATCGAAGATGTCTTGACTAGCCTCCGTGAGATTCAGCCGGAAGAGTCCGTAGACCTTGATGGCCAATACCAAGAGTAACGTACGGAATACGCCGACAAATTGATTGACCATCTGGACACCAGCTTCGCTGATGAGCCCCATGCTGTTGCTAGCCTGATTGATCAAAATCATCGCGATCGGAATGAAAAACGCATAGAAGATGATGCGCAGCCGTCGGCGTTCTAGGCCATCGGGGAGGCGACGAAGCTCCCGTCCGAGCAAGAAGAGGCCGAAGAAGTATCCGGGGAAATAGAACATCGAGAGTTCTTTCCCTGAATCGCGGAAGTCCACGAAGACTTCGTCTGCTAGGAAGATCCAGCGACTAACGCCGATTACGGTGGTGGCGCAAAAGAAATAAAAGATCCAATCCCGCTTTCTATTCAGGAGCCCATACCAAAAATCCAAGCAGGCGACTAAGAAGAGAGCCACCATGCTGAAGACGAGCCCCACCCAGAGCTGATAGTCGATCCCATAAACGTCTGGGAAGCCTATCATGTCCGTATAATTTCCGGAGTCCGCTACGAAGCTGCCACGGCCCATCGGGACGGAGAAGAAGGCATATAAGACGTAGGTGAAGACAAGCCACGTGAGTTTGCGCTTCACCGGTGCTTTTGACGGGAGCCCCAAAAGGTAGGCTAGAAATGCACACTGGAGGACCAGGTGCACCTCGAAGGCCGTGATGTATATCTCTAGAAGTGTCATGACCGGCTCCGAAAGGAATGCGCATCACTAGGGCAGGGCGCGACGGGCAGATTAGCACCCTTTACTGCTCGCGTGAACCGCAGACGCGCTGTCTTTATCCGGCGATGGAGCGTCCCACCGAGCCTAGGTCGGTGAAGGCCTCGTGTAGACGCTCGGCCATCGACTCTTCTCCGAGGCGAAGAAATTTTCGCGGGTCGTACACTTTCTTGTACGGAGTGCCATCTTCCGGGTCGATTTGGTGAGCGAATGCACGTGGATTCTCGCTCACGTACGAACCGACCGCCTTTGCAAACGCGAACTGGGTGTCGGTATCGATATTCATCTTGAAGACACCGTAGCCTACCGCTTCAGCGATCTTTGATTTTTCGGAACCTGAACCTCCGTGGAACACGAGGTCGAGAGGGTTTGGTCCCGTATTATGCGTCGATTCAATGAGTGCCTGGGAGTTCCGAAGAATTTCAGGACGGAGAACGACATTACCCGGCTTGTAGACGCCATGAACGTTTCCAAACGATGCCGCTACCGAGAAGTGACCGATTGGATTGAGTTGCTCGTACGCGAAGAGAACATCCTCAGGCTGGGTGTAAAGGTGAGAATTATCCGCACCCTCCACAAGTTCATGCCCGACACCATCTTCCTCTCCGCCTGTCACACCAAGTTCGATTTCGATGCTCATATCGATGGCTGCCATGCGCTCAAGAACCCGGGCACATGTTTCGATATTCACTTCGAGGGTTTCCTCGGAGAGGTCCAGCATGTGAGACGAGAAGAGAGGCTGCCCCATCAACTCGTAGTTTGCTTCGCTGTGCTCGAGAAGCGCTTCTACCCACGGGACAAGCTTCATGTTGGCATGGTCGGTATGGAGCACGACACAGACGCCGTAGCGCTCGGCCATGAGGTGGACATGCTGAGCGGCGGATACTGTTCCGAGAACCTTAGCTTCAAAGGCATCTGGGTACCCTTTGCCTGCGAAGAATTGTCCGCCTCCGTTAGAAAGCTGGACGATCACGTCGCTTTTAGCCTTTGCGGCAGCTTCTAGGACGGCATTGATTGAGTTTGTGCCGACAACATTGACCGCAGGAAGGGCGTAACCACCCGCTTTAGCAGCCGCGACGACGGCCTTGTAGTTGTCTCCAGTTACGACGCCAGGTTTGATGCTCTCGACCATGGGAAGCCTCCGCGTTTGGTTTGGTCGGCTTCTAACTGAATCTTCCGGTGGGTTCAAGCATCGTAAATTTACGGGACGGGAGGGCCTGTAAGGATGTCGTGCAGCGTGGGTGGTTTGTTACGTCGCAAGAGCTCAATTCTGAGTGTTTTTTCGGTCTGGAGCGTGGTGAAAAAAAACGTCAGATTGCTTACCGATGAAAGGTTAACATCACCACATCGAGACAGGACATCTCCGGACTTCAGTCCGGGTAAAATGGGCACAAAGAGTCGAAATCTTGCCGATTTGCCAAAGCAGATCCATTACTTAGAGCGTGATAAACCTTTCCCTGATCGCATGTCTCATGATGCTCAACAGTGGGCCCTTTGCTGCGTCGCAGCCGGATGATGTGCTGACGCTTGAGTCACCACCGATGTTTGTTCTCGTTTCGTTTGATGCGACGCCGCGCGGGGGTGAGCCCGTCGAGGATTACCGCTTCACGGCGATGTTTAATCGTATTCGGCAGGCTGCTCCACCGGAGCATGTAGGTAAGAAACCATCCTTCACGCTCTTCCTAAATACGGGCTTGTTGCAGTTACGTAAGACGTGGGAACCACCTCCCAAAAGTTGCTGGGAAGGTAAGAAGGATTGGAAACGACTGCTCAAGAATCCAGCGCTTCCCAAGGGGCGGGTTATCGGACATGCCTGGAGCCCAGATGCCATTCAAGAGGCTGTTGCCGCCCTGAAGCATATGCATTCGATAGGGATCGAACTCGGTTCTCATGGTGTCCAGCATTTCGGGGGACGAGGCTGGTCTCGTGCCCAGTGGGAGGCAGAGTTCCAAGAGCATGCTCGAATTCTCGCGCTGCACGGACTGCCGAAACCTGTGGGCTACCGCGCACCGTTCTTGGAGACAAGTAAGCCCGGTTTCGCCAGCGAAAAGGATCCTCTGTTTCAGGTGATGCAAGCTCATGGCATGCGATACGACTCAAGTAAAGCGGGCCGACTGAAGCCTCGTTGGCCTGTTCGAATCGGCGAAACGGATATTTGGGAGTTGGAATTGCCCATGTATGACCACCCGCAAAAAGGACCAACCGTGCTCTTCGGTAAGGCCCGCACCAACAAATGGCACATCAAACATGCACTTAAGCAGCAGTTCGACTTGCGCTACAATACCAACCGAGCTCCCCTGGTCTTGGGCAGTCATGGTGAGTTCGCCGAGCAGATCGAGACCTTCCTTGCAGAGGTCTGCTATCTCCCCGGAGTGCGCTGTGCGACGTACAAAGAGTTCGTGCACTTCATGGACCGGCATCCCGAGCTTGAAGGGGCTGAGACCTGGCCTCCAGTGCAACTGGCTCAGGAGTGAATGCTCTCCAGCCAGGCCCCTAGCTCTGTGACCATCACCTCGAAGGATGAGACCACGTATATCTGTGGTTGATAATCCGTGGGGTCGAAAGAAGTATCCGCGATTCGTTCTATATCCCAGGGACGTAGTTCGGTCTCGGTCGTAAAGCGTGCCAATTCGCCCGCACTGCTCAACAATCCCGCACCGTAAGCTTTTATCTGACCGTTCTCCTCGACGGCGCCGAACTCCAACGTGTACCAGTACGCTTGAATTAGCCGCATCAAACTCCGCTCTCCCGAGCGCTTTGCAGCACGGCCAAACGCACGGCTCAAGGCGACAATGTCCGGGTGCGTTAGGCTTGCAGCATGGCCAACGAGTTCATGAACAACATCTGGTTCTGGGGTGTAGAGCGGCTTCGAGTGGTGGCGGATGTACTGGGTGGATAGAAAACGACTGTCGGCGAGTTCTTCCAGAAAGGTGCGAGGTGTTGCCAACCCGGCAGCAGGGACCATGGCAAAGCCAGAAATTGGTGCCAGTACTGTATTGACCCAGGCCAGCTGCGGAATACGCTCTGTGTCGAGTGCCATCTCTTCCTGAACCCGATTGAGTTCGGAGCATACCCATCGCGCGTGGAGGGGCTTCAGTGCCTGGAGAATGACACGCCATACGCCGTGCTCCTCGTCCGTGTAGGGGGCCTCCGGAACGGAGTGGTTTGGACGGTGTTCGAGTGCAATGCGTGCGATGGCGTCCCGGCGTGCGCGGTACTCTCGATCACGAAAACCCGGATGGTCTCTGTCCAAATTGACGAGCTGAGTGTGCACGTTTCCTCTAAATAGCAGGTTCTTTCCGAGGAGCATGGTCAGGTGACTCTGAAGCCGAATCGGATGGGTGAGAACGCTCCTCGCGAGGTTCCTGGCTTACGGGGTCTGGCGCTTGCGTCAGTTTGTCTGCAGCCCAACGGACCACTTTCTCGATGGTTCAGAAGATCATGAGGAACTCCAATGCTTCCTTGCTTATATCAGTGTTCCTCTGCGGATTCGAGGAGCGAAAAAAGGGGCTGTTACTCGGGGAATCTCTACCAAACCTAAGCGGCTTTCGGCCTGGTAGCTTGAACTTGTGATTTCAAGCGTTTAGCGTAATGGAGACTCGGGAAAGGGGAGCGTCGCGATGAATATACGTCAGGGAATAACGTGGATAGCCGTCTTAGCGCTCACCATGCTCGCATTTTTTGGTGTCGGTTGTACGGATGGGGATGACGCGATCGGAACGCAATTTGCTGCACTCACCGATGAGTCCCGCTCTGCGTGTTTGGATCGATGCGAAGAGGCGGACGTGCCACAAGAAAGGTGTGAACAAGCCTGCGCAGACCAGCGACAGGACCCGTGTTACGAGGAATGCCGCGAGTCAGGAAAGACCGGTGAAGCCTGTCGGGAAGAATGTGCCGACGCTTCAGACGAGGGTGGCTTGAGTGCCGAAGAAATCGCTGCCTATGAGGCGTGTCACGATGCGTGCGTCGAGGGTGGTAAGGATCCGATCGAGTGCCGCGAAGAGTGCAGCCCATAGGAGCCAATAAGTAACGTGCGCCAAAGTGGGCATGAGACGTTGGCGACCATGGAGAAACTGCATGGTCGGTGGTTGAGCCGAGGCTGCTTTGATAAGCTCGGTCCGAACAGAGGGGTACTCATGCGCGGATTAATTCTCATTGCTCTAGTGACAGGTTTGATGTCGGTCCCACTGGCGGGATGCACTGATGATGCTGGCTTGGTGAACCCTGTCGTCGATGCAGCCGCGACGGATACGCCTCAAGCGGTTGATGGCCCTACAGACACCTCGCAAGTCGACGGTCAAGAGCCAGATGTGTGGGAGCCAGATAGTGCGCCAAAGGATGTTGAGCCTCCAGCGCCGCCTGCCTGTGAGACGGGTGATGGCTGTTTCGGCGAACCCTGCGCTTCAGCGGAGGATTGCCTATCCAGCATTTGTACAATGCACTTAGGGGACAAGGTATGCTCGAAAACGTGTGATGAGGCGTGTCCTGACGGGTGGGCATGCACCCTCGTCGGTGCGGGCGGTGACGGACAGTACGTCTGTATGTCTAAGTTTAGTCACCTATGTCTTCCATGTGAGAGTTCCGAGGGATGCACCTCCGATACCGCGAACGCCTGTGTGAAGTATGGAGACGGAACCAGTTTCTGCGGCGGGGCCTGTGACTTGGAAAATCCGTGTCCTTCGGGCTACGCATGTCAGGAGGTCGAGACTGCCAATGGAGCCACAAGCTATCAGTGCGTAAACACTGCTGGTGTATGCCCTTGCTCCAACATGGCTATCGACTCAGCACTTTCCACACCCTGTGAGGTAACAAATGACGTGGGAACCTGTACCGGGATTCGTCTTTGCACTGATGAAGGTCTCGCGGAGTGCAGCGCAGGAGGCGCGACCGCTGAAGTCTGCAACGGATTGGACGATAACTGCAATGGGGTTGCAGACGAGGAAACCTGTGACGACGGTAATCCGTGTACGGAAGATGCCTGTGCAGGAGAGGATGGGTGTACTCACACGCCGTTGCTCGAAGGTGAGTGCCTAGACGGAGATGCCTGTACGGTCGCCGACCATTGTGAGGAGGGCGTATGTGTTGGTAAAGCCGTCGATTGCGATGATGACAACCCATGTACGGTCGACAGTTGCGATGGTGCGGGTGGTTGCCAGCACGAGGCTGGCGTCGCCGTCTGTGACGACGGCGATCCCTGCACATTAGGTGATATCTGCCAGGATGGAGTGTGTGCCGGCAGCGTTAGCCTGACATGTGATGATGGTAATCCCTGTACCGATGACAGTTGCGGGGAATCGGGTTGTGAGTTCGTTCCAAACGTCAGTGAGTGCGATGACGGAAATGCCTGTACGGCTACAGATGGCTGTGTGGAAGGGGCTTGCAAAGGTGTCCAAGTCGAATGCGACGATGGAAACGTCTGTACGACAGATAGTTGCGATGTTGAGTCTGGCTGTGTGTCGGGCAATAACGGCCAACCCTGCGATGATGGAGACGGTTGTACCCTCGCTGATGTCTGTTCTGAGGGCGATTGTACGGCTGGTAGCGCGATGGTCTGCGATGATGGAAACGCCTGCACTGACGATGGGTGTGACAGTGAACTGGGATGTGTCTTCGCGGCGAACTCAGAACCTTGCGACGACAAGAGCAGTTGCACGACCGACGACGCCTGTGTCGAGGGGAATTGCATCGGCCTAGGTGACGTTCCTTGCGACGATGGAAATCCATGTACTGTCGATACGTGTCTCGCGGATGGGGGATGTCAGTATACGCCCTTTGAGGGTGCCTGCGATGACGGAGACGCCTGCACGACGAACGATGCGTGTGTCGATGGAAGTTGCACGAGCGGTGCCGAGATTCAGTGCGATGATGGCAATGTCTGCACGGACGAAGGTTGCGACAATGGTGATTGTGTCTTCACGCCCAACGATGGGGCCTGTGATGATGGTAATGCCTGCACCGAGGTTTCGGAATGTGTGAACGGTGCATGCCTCGGAAAGAGCGCGGTTGATTGCAATGACGGCAACCCATGTACAGACGATGGTTGCGAGCCGCTCACAGGCTGTTCCCAGACAAGTAACTCGCAGCCCTGTGACGACGGCAACCTGTGTTCGGTTGGGGATGTTTGCGTAGACGGTGATTGTGAAGGCGGCGAGCAGGTTGTTCTGTGTGACGACGGCAATCCCTGCACCGATGACATATGCATCGGTGATCAGGGTTGTGCCTTCACCGTGAATGTAGCGCCCTGCGAAGATGGGAATCCGTGTACTGCTAACGATGGATGCATTGATGGCGCATGCATTTCCGGTGTCGAGCCAACCGATTGCGATGACGGCGATGACTGTACGACAGATTCCTGCGACAGTGTGGAAGGATGTCAGTCCGTACCTTTTGATGGGCCTTGTGACGATGGAGACCTCTGCACCGAGTCAGATCTCTGCGCGGATGGATCCTGTTCCGGCACAAGTGTGAATTGTGACGATGGCGAAGTCTGCACCACGGATGTATGTGACGATCAAACAGGGGATTGCATCAACCAGACGAATGAACTTCCTTGCGACGATGGCAATGCCTGCACTGAGATAGATGTCTGTCTCAACGGCACCTGTGTGGGTGGTGGGCTAGGAGAGCCAGCGCCCGATTCGATTACACTGACGCCAGATGGAACCGTGCAACAAGTGGTATTGCCAGAGTGCGCAACAAACTTGGTAATCGAAGTGTGGGGGGCTCAGGGAAGTCCTGGGGATGGTGGCAGCCAGGGAGGTCTTGGCGGTTATGCCACTGGAACCCTAACAATTGCTCCTGGTTCTCCAGTCTTTGCCTCCGTCGGTGGAACCAACACAGGCTTTGCCGGTGGAAACGCCGGTGGAGGAGCAGGTGGTGGTGCCTCGGACGTTCGCGTGGGCGGCGAGAGCATTGAGTTGCGTGTCATTGTTGCCGGCGGCGGTGGTGGCGGCGGCGGTGTTGGTAGCATTGCCGGTGGCAACGGGGGACCAAGCGGCGGCGCTGGACAAAAGGGAGCCGACAGTAACCACGGCGGCGGCGGCGGCGCTGGCTCTCCAGGGCAGGGGGGCGGTGCAGGCATTGGG
>MDTD01046788.1_pt1 | contig 12358 bp, 9 predicted proteins | sample 811221 | NCBI WGS metagenome assembly MDTD01 (sample SAMN05326646, study PRJNA326480) | marine metagenome | isolation source: seawater | place: Pacific Ocean: South West | collected 2011 | reverse complement strand
TTTTTTCATTCTCTCAGCTAAAAGATTTCTCTCAGCCTCTTCTTTTCCACTAAGAAACTTAAAATGAACTACTTTCTTAGTTACTGGTAGCTCAAACTCAAAAACGTTTCCTTCTTCGTTGACTGGTCGGAGAAGAAGGCGCTTGATTGAAAGATTGGCAAGATCAAACGTGTGAGGCCTTCTAGCTCCGCAATTTGGGCAAGTTGTCTTTACCCTGTAATCAGAGCCATAGCCGGTAATTCTAATTGCAATCATTATTGCATTTCTATCACCTGATAGAAGCTCGTTAGGGTCGATATTTTTATCAACCAGGCATGCTGAAAGAAGAGAATCTAAAACCTTTCCCTGCTTGATTAGGGCAGGAGACATCAAGATGTCTTCCTCATTTGCAGTCATTGACTTTATCTCTAGGGTTTGCCTATTGTGTAAAGGGGAACCGACTGGATAAACTAGGCCTTTTGAAGGCAGGGGGACGACCTCAATAGGAACCTCCCAGCCAAACTGTTCTTTGACAATATCTTGTCTTTGAATAAGATCACTACTCATTAATAGTCTCCTCATAAAACTATACAAAGAAAGAGAATATCGTTAAATAAAAAAGGTCGGGAATGTTCCCGACCTTTTAGTAAACAGGAGATGTTTCTATTCTAGTACTGAAGGATGCAGTTATCAAATCTCATTGTGAGATCAATGGTAACTGGTGTATTATCAGTATCATAAGTCAACTGCTGGAAGTTAACTGATGTGAGCATTGCTCCCTTAATATCCCAGTGTTCAACAACTGTTCCAATAGGGTCGAGAAGCTTAATCTGACAATCTCTCTTGTAGAAGTCAGCGTAACCTGCGCGGCCTGAAACTGATTCGTAGTGAGTTCTAATCCATTCCATAACCTGCTGAGCACCTGAAGGAGCAATTGGATCATAGAGTGATATGTTCATTGTCTGAAACTGCATGCGACCGCTGATGTATCTGTAAGAATTGATGAAAGGTAAGGGAAGCTCTTGAAACTGCACCTGCGGACGTGCTGCTGTCTTCATGAGGAAAGAGTCTATACCTTCTATAGCGAATACCCACCGAAACTGTCTTTTTGGTTCGAACTTGTTGGGTAGCATATCGCTAACTGAGAGTGTTTCTGCCATTTGATAAATCTCCTAATGTTTATATGTATTGCGTTTCTCTAGTTTAGACACTGTCAAAATTGCTTGCATTTGCAACTGTGAAGTCAAGAGCAACAAACTCTGCTGTTCTTGTGGGCTCGAGGAAAATCTTACCTCTAATAGTGTTGTTCTCAACGTCAGCCTGTGTGGTTGTCGTTGTATCAATAATGACCTTGTATCTATTAACACCACCGCCATCTTGAACTGACTGCATAATCGGCTTAACAAGTGTATTAAACTTCTCAAGCGTCTCCTCTCTGTTGGGTTCGAAGAGTAGAGAATTTGCAACTGCTTTGACCTGGCGCCTGATAAAGATAAGCAACCTTCTGACGTTAATTCTGTCCAGGGCGGAAGCATCCATCTGAAGCGTTTTCTGTCCCCAGACAACAGGATCTTGACCTGCAAATGTGACCAGTGGGTTAATTCTCTCTTGATAGAGCTTATCGAGATCTTCTCTCTCAAGACTTATCTGCAATGAATCAATTGAATCATCCAGCGTGGCTCGACTAAATCCAGCAGGTGCTAGGTAAGGCCTGCCACTAACGTTGTCTCCCCTGGAGATTGCTCCCAAGACGGCAACACTCGGCGGAGCAAGGCGTCTACCTGCACCGTCATCAATATCTATAACGATATCATTGAAGTAAGCAGCACCGAATGAGTTGTCCATTGCCCTGCCAGCAAAAGCAGCCGCAGTGTTCGTAACATTCGGAATAATAGTCGACCCGTCAGCGTTCTTCGAAGCTGTCATGACGGTGTTAAACTTGTCTCTCTGCTCAATGTCCATGACGTATAGTGCATCAAATCTATCTTCAACTGTATCCATTGCGAAGTCTGTAACTGAAGAGTGTCGGATGCCCGGAACTGCTAAGAGGTGAACATCTACATCAGACTTGACACCCATTATTTCAATTGCCTTTCTGTAAGACTTGACTGTAGCTCCCTTTACACCGCCTTGATTAGTTACGTCATCAATCTCTCTCTTGCAAGCGTTTGTCGTTAGGTCAGATTTATCAGCATTGAAAATATCAGTACCGTCAAAGCCACCCTGCATGAAAGTAGTAAACTTAGCGTATTTTCTATTTCCTTGTGTTCTTAAGTCTTCAACCTTAAGCGCCCTAAGACCGTGACCAGCTGTAATGTTTCCGTCTCTAAAGTAGGATGCGCTGCTCCAAAACTCTGGGTCTGCGGTGACTCCCGCTGAGTCTGTCTTAATTCTAATCTTTTCAAGTGAGAAAAGGTTGTTGTTAAATCTGTCGCAATCTAAAATCGTACCGTTGACGTCTGCTGTTCCCGCATTGTTTCCAACAGCGAAGTTAAACTTAGCAGGATAGAAGCTCGGGAAGAACTTTGTCCTGCTAGTTAGCGAAGTGTCTTTATCAGCACCTGGGTCATTTAGACTCCTAAGTGTAGTAGACCCGAAAGCATCTGTAATTAAAACATCTGCAACTCTTCTCTCAAATTGAACTCCCCAGTAAAGGCCGGCATTCGCGCCGATCTCTGGGTCAGATCCGGGGGTGCTCCTCTTGATATCAGAACGGAACCTTATGGGAGACACAACTGCTCTCTTTAGAACATCAGACTCTACGAAGCCGCCGCCCTTGTCAGTGGCGAGCGGACCAGAACCAGACGTGACCAGGTGATCGGGGCCCCTGAAGCCCATTGGAAGGGCGTCTTCGGGAACGTTGCCGACATCAATAGCGGGATTTAATTCAACTCTAACAATAGGTGAGTTTCCTGCATGGTCTCCGACGGTTACTAGTTTCTGGCTGCCAAGGTCCTGGTCGAAGTCAAAGAAAGTGTGTCTGTCACCAATAACTCTTGCAATAAACTTTTCGCTTCCTGGGTCAAGGTTGCAGCCGAGATGAGATTCTACAGGAACAGGATTGTGATCACTGTCACCAAATTCTCTTATAATAACATCGAATGTTCCGAATTTTCTAGACGCACCTTCCTGATGTGGCACGATATTCTGGATTGATACCTTGTATTTTGGATTATTTGCAGCTCCGTCTCCACGAGCATGAATTCTAAAGAGATCATACTTTTTACCACCGAAATCTTGTGATACAAAGAAGGGTGTCTTTGCGTGTGTAAATCTGTCTGCAAAGGACTCGTAGTTGGGGGAGACGCCAGAAGTGTATCCATCCCTGGCGTTGGATCCTGTCAAAAGGAAAGCGAGGTTCTCAGTTCGACCATCAGTTCTGCTTCCAGGTGTCGGCTCAAAGTAAGCTGTTGGACTTATCGCACCACTACCTGTCAAAGCTGTAAATGCTGGCTCAATATCATAGTGAGCATAAAGAAGGTGGCCCTTTGATTCAATTTGTGTTGGATCTGTGTTCAGAACATTTGCAAAGTAATTTGCTGATGTCATATCAAAAGACGCAGTAATTACATTATTATCAGCATCAGTGAAACCGTTTAGAAGTAGAACAAAATTCTGTGTGCTTAGGTTGACCGATCCGGTTATACCGCCCTTGAGGTTTGCCGTGTTCCTATTTGACTCATTTGCTGCAACTGTAGAAGTTGGAGCTCCATCATGTCCAGCGCTGAAGCCTGAGATTCCACCTGACAGAGCGGGAATGACACCTGACGGTGCCATGAGAACACCCCTGATAATCGGGTATGACCTGTCTTCGTTCCGAGCTATCCCGGCTTCTTTTAGAACGTTGCTACCGTTCGACTCAGACAGGAAACAGCCGAGAAAATAGGTTCTACCTTCGGCTCCGCTAAAGCTCGTTCCGCCAGCATTTGCAAACTTGTTGTTTCCAACAATACCGTTATCCTGAACTTGCTTCCCACCAACAGTAAAACCAGCCCTGTTAACCTGCCCAGTTCCAGTATTTCTACGAAGTCCGTCTCCTGCTCCTAGAACTCTAACGTAGGTTAGTGCCTGTGCATTTTGTAGATATGTGTAAACAGCCAGGGGACCAAAAAGAGTTGGTGAAGCCCTGCCAAGAACAGCAGGATCTATAGTAGCATTACCAAACACTCTTCTGTAAGAGTCATAATCTCTAACTGTAATGGGAACAAAAGCCGGACCCGATTCAGCAGTTCCAATAACGCCTGCCGGGATACCGGAAGGTGCTGGAAGTGTAGGTTGAGACAGATCGGTCTCTGTGGTATAAACCCCTGCGCTTCTATATGATTCTGACATTTATATAAACTCCGTTCTTTATTTAACTATTCTCTATACGAATTCTACGCCTGAATTTGTGATAATAAAGTCTATGGCGATGAACTCAACTGCTCGGGTCGGAACTATAACGATCCTGCCGTTCAGTATGTTGTTTTCAATATCAGTCTGTGTGTTATTGGAAGTGTCCATAACAACTCTAAACTGATCTATACCCTGTTGCGACTGAACCAGCGAGAGAAGCGGTGTAACCTCTGCTACAAATCTCGACCTAGTGGTGGGCGTATTTTGTTCAAAGACAATATTTTCAGCAACTTCCCCGATAATCCTTCTTACCTCAAGCAACATTCTTCTAACATTAACTCTATCAAGAGAGCTCTTGAGTATTTGCAGTGTTTTTTGACCAAAGATCACGAACCCTGCATTTGGGAAAGAAGCAATCGGGTTGATTCTGTTCTCGTAAAGTGTGTCTCTGTTTTCTTGATTGAGCCTAACTGCGAGATTTGTTACGAAACCAAGAGAACCTCTGTTAAATCCTGCAGGTGCGAACCACGGATAGGCAACCCTATCGTTATAAGCTAGGGCTCCGAGAGCAGCAATTGAGGAGGGAACTGTAGCTCTCCTGTTATTCTCTTCATCAACAATCCTAACATCAGGGAAGTATGTTGCAGCGTAGTTATTATCAACCCCGCGAGAAGCAAAGTTTGCAGCTGTCTTATCAATACTTGGCCTGTTTACATCGCCGGCAAAAAGCCTGTTGTCGCTTGCATCGTATGAAGGTATGTCCATCAAGTATATTGCTTTTCCATAATCTTTCAGCCTGTCAAGAATGTAATCAGAGAGTGCACTGTCTCTAATTCCTGGAACAACTAAAATATTGACTCTTGAAGTAATCGGCGAAGTAAGAATTCTAGCGGCAGTTCTGTATGACTGAATAATTGAGTTCTTATTGCCGACTCCGAACCCGTTGGCGGCGTTATTTAGACCTATATCTAAAGCAGCCCCTGAAGCGAAACCACCCGTATCAGAAGAAGATGCCTTATCATCCATAAGAGCCATATTCTTATTAAGAATATTAGTGCCGTCGAAGCCACCGTAGAACATATTTGTAAACTTAGCGTAATCAACAAACTTGTTAAAGTAAACTGATGAAGTTAAGGCAGCAAGGCTAGCGAGTGTTAATCTTGTGTTTGAACCCTCTACTAGAGCGTAGTTCTTTGTGTTATTTGCTCCATTTCTAATGTATGCTGACTCTAGCATGTGAGCTGCAGCTGTTCCTGTAACTGCAGTTGTTACAGCAGTGACCAAGTCAGCGAATTCTGTTGTCTTGTTAGAGAGAGCAACTCTCGCTAGTGTGAACTTGTTATTGTTAAATAAGTCCGCACCCGAACCTGTGACAAGCGTGTCGAGCTTTTGAATACCTAGGAACTTACTGTATGAAGAAATAATTCCATCTGGATCCGAACCGAGGTTAGTCCTGTAAAGAGTATCTGTTACGTTAGATCCTGATTTTTCAAGCCTTTCAAACTTAACGCCCCAGTAGAGCCTAGCATCAGATCTTTCAAGCTCTCCTGGAGAGCCGGCAAATCCACCACCTGTTTTGTCAGTGATTCCGCGAGTTACTTTGTACCTCATTGGAATCGGTGGCACAATTGAAGAAGTTAGAGCCAGGATGTGCCTGTGTGTCGGATCGCCTCCGGGAGGATTCTCAGCGCCGCGCCTGGTAGGAATTGCTCCGAGCCTTCTGCAGCCAAAAGCAACAGTTCGAATATCTCCCTTGTACTTTGTATCATCGTCTGTGAGTGTATCACTAGTCTTGAGTACAGGTAATCCTCTAAATCCAAACGGAAGCGCAGACGTTGGAACTCCGCCGCTGTCTAGCGCATTAGAAGTAACAACCCTGACCCTGGATGACTTGTTAGGATACCGACCTTCGACAACAACTCTCTTTTCGCTATCGATCGTGGCATCAAAGTTGAAGTAAGCTTTGTAATCACCAATCTTGCTAGCTATGTAGTCTTCACTGTTTGGATTTAGTGTGCAACCTGGGTATCTTTCTAGAACCTGAGGGTTTCTATCATTATCAGAGAAAGCTCTGACTTCGACAGTAAATGTTCCGTACGGATCTTGTCCTGGAGAGATCGGCTTTCTGATGTCTCTTATTGAAATCTTGAAGTCAGTGTTCGATTGTGCACCATCTGAGATTGTCTCAAATCTAAAGAGATCATACTCAACGTCACCAAAGGGTTGTGAGATGAAGAACGTAGTTTTAGGCGTTGTGTACCTTGTATCAAATCTTCCAAAAGCGTCTCTAAAGTTTATAGAAAGACCACTCGTGGCAGATGATTTTCCAGAACCTGAGAGCAAACCAATTGAGCCTGTGACCATTGCATATTCACGGGCTGTTGAGCCTCTATCAACCTCAGCAATCTCTTTTACAACTGGAAAATCTGCATAAAGGAGGTGCTGCTCTTTCCCAAACTGAAGTGGATCAGTGTTTAGTATTTTACCAATGTAAGATTTTGAATCCGGGTCCAGGGATGCAGTGTATATTTTAATACCAGCAACTCCTTCATCACCGCTGAAACTAGATCCTGCTGTTGATGAAAGTATCAGCTTGAACAATCCTGAAGAGCTTGGCCACGCAAAATCATCCTGGCCTGCAGATCCAGTTCCAGTGGTTGTATAGGCACCGGACCTGTAAGATTGCACCTGGAATCTTGTGCCAGAGGGTGTCATGAGAACACCTCTGATAAGGTTCACTGTGCTGTCTGTCAAAGGGGTTGAAGTGTTATCACTGAAGATTGGAAACCCAACAGCCTCAGAGGCTGAGATGAAGTGTCTCGCAGCAATAAACTGAATGCATCCTCGCTGAGCTCCCTCATTTGGAGAAGTTGCATCTTGACCCTTTATAGCAAACCCAGCACCCCTTACAGTGCCAGCTGTCTCAGTCAGGGTGAAGTCGGAACTCTTAAAGTTTGCACCTGCGCCTAGCACTCTGACATAAGTTACAGCAGATCTATGCTTTAAAAATTCGTTTACAGCGTAGGGACCAAACATGTCCGGATCGAGTCCGCCAAATTTATTCTCAAACTCAATCATGGATCCCACTGTAACTGGGACGAAGGCGGGCCCTGCCTTTGAAATTCCTGCAATTCCGGCCGGAACGCCCGACACAGAAGTTTCTGTTTGAGATAGGTCTATCTCTCGCTCAAAAAAGCCGGGTGATTTAAATGTCTGTTCAGCCATTAACAAGTCTCCTGTTCTACTCTATACAGCTATAACTATCACTTTAGAAGCCAATTATCTCTACTCAGATGTAGGTGAATCTAACGTTGTTTGTAAATCTACAGTGATTCTCGAGCTTGCAACAGTTTCGCCCGATCTTTCGTTTCTAATTCTAACTTTAGAAATCTTCTTTTCCTCTGCACCCGTGAAAGGGTTTATAATATTTTCAATTACGTTTCCAGAATCTTGACCTCTTCGCAGAGAGGTCATTGACTGTGATTCAATCTCAGATAGAATAAACTTATCCTGGTCTACAACAGCTTCTGGATTACTGTCCGAGGTAAACATGAATCCACTTATTTGCTTATATCCAAATTCAATCTGCGGGGCAGAGTAGTACTTTCTGAACGGGGCAGGCAAGCCTTCATGTCGAGGTGCAAAGATATAGCTTGGAACATCAATAGAAAATGTATATCTAATAATTCTCTCATCTTGGGAAAAGTTATCAAAATTATCAGCAGTTGATATTGGAGTCTTCAAGAAAGCGACATACTCCATGCCTTTTTCATTTACCATTTTAAAACCAGTATCCTGGCCGGTGAATCTAGAAATCATTACCTCTAGCATCTGATTCATGTTTTGAACATATTGCGTCCAGAAAGTTATCTCGTAAGATACAACCATGAACCTTGGGTAGGGCGCCGTAATTATTTCAAATATATTATCTGTTAGTGAATTGTTAAGATTCACCTCTTGACTTCCGTCAACAAGAGAGAGATTTTTTCCATTTCTTCTGCTAGCAACAGTGCCGGGCTTCGAAGAGTTTCCAGGAAAAATGTCATCAGCTTGAAAATTTTTTCGACTTGAGACGTTCTCTTGACTCTTTATTCCGTACCTATTAAGAATATTTTGATACTCTCTGTCTTTTGGCGATAGCCTCTTTTTTACAGTATAGGAAAGCTGAGGTCTGAAAGCTATGGGGGTTCCGTACCCACCCTGGTTCGGAGATAAATCAATATTTCTCCTGTATATGGCAATAACGGGAAGTATTATAGTATTGTTCCTATCTCGAATTGGAGAGTTTCTTCTTGTAAGAGCAAAGCGCTCCCCTGTTGAAAAAACAACAGGTACTTTTGTTGACTGGTCATCTATCTTGACTTGCATCGGTAGATCTTTGTCAAATAGAGTAAAGACAGCTCTGTCTACATCTTCTATTCCCGCAGAGGGCAATTCAAAATTATCGGCTACGGGAAGCGTCTCTCTTCCTTTAAAACTATCCGACATTATTCATCATCCCCGTAGAAAGTAGATCCAGCAGAACCACCTTCAGATTCTACAACGCTGGCTGGTCCCGATATGGGTTCATCTAGCACGCCGTTCTTTCTAAGGTCTCTAACATCGCCCGTAAGGCCCTCTTTGTTTGTATCGAAACCTCGCTGCTGATAGAAGTTATCTTGAACTGCATCTGGGTCGCTAAGCCTCTCGTCAGTAGGTCCAAACACCTTGGTTTCGAACTGACCTCTTCTTGCCTGCTTGCCAGTGATTGTAACAAATCCCTTGTGTTCAACTTGACCATAAATGGTGCTAGAATCTGGGACTGTGATTATTTCAAAAAAGACCTCACCGTAACTAAAGAAGTCGCCCTCTTCAACCTTTACCCCTTTGTCAATCATATCTCTTTCTTGAACATATGCTTCAATGGTATAGTACTCTTCACTTCCAAATTTATTAGCTCTAATCTCTTGCGGAACATATTTGACAAGAGCATCTAATTTGATTGGATTTTCAAATACTTTTTTGGTCGCTTCCTCGTAGACATCGTGAACGTTTGACTTTACAGTAGATATCGGGTAGTAGTATATGAACTGGCCGACAACGTCTTTGACAATCTCTTTTGAAAGATCGTTTATAAAATTTATCTCTCTAGGGGAGATAAAAAGCCTTCCCATAATATCACCCCATGAATATTGCTAACCCATTAGGCATGGGTATAAATTTAAGCTGTTTGTTGACCATCTCGGCTCGAGTTGCTGCTTGCTCCATTAATTTGTCATAAGTCATTGTTTCAAGCATTTCCTTGAGATGAGTTTTTAACTGCGTCTGATCCTCTCTTCCCTGCGTGATCAAGTCTTTTCCGTTTAGCTGAAGCTCTGAGCCTGGAATCGGAACGTTTGAAAATTTAGATCTCACTTGACCAAGAAGCTCTTTGCAAAGGGCAAGTGAGTATTGCCTAATCCACTGTCGGCCTATGCTGTTAATGTTTGCATAGGGAATATTTCCAAAAGGAACATTCGAAAGATTAGATACACCCTCTATAGTATCATCTCTGTAGGGAGTATTTAGTGGGTCTGAATAGAATCTAACTCTCAGCCAAAGCTTCTTCGGCGTGTTTACGTCAGCAGCAGGAGTTGGGTAGATTCTTATGTTCTGGCCGGAAACCTTGTAAGAATAGTTTGATCTTCTTACCCTGTTTGAAAGATCAAGCTGTCCAGCCCTAAGAATGTCTTCGAAAACAGGCAGGACATAAAAGATAGTCTCTGGTGTAAATGATTCAAAGCTAAATTCATTGTTAAGATAGTTTATTGCTGACGTCGTATCAAAAAATCTATACGCAGCCTGCGGGTTGAAGTGAAAAACTTCAACAATTTGCATCTTGCTGTTTTTTGTATTTAGACTTGAAGAGAAGACAAGCCCTTCGGAGCTCGACAGGGTATTATAAATATTGTAATCTTGCTGCCCTGGTTTAAGCTCAATTGATCCGGAGATAGTATTATAAGATCCACCCATGCCAGCTTCAAAAGAGTAAGGCTCAGCAAATCTCGTCAAGTAGTCAAGATTCTCTCTGGGGTATTTTCCTTCTGAGCCCGACATCGTTCCGTCTGAGCCTGTTATTGGCATACCGAAGAAGTTAGCTATTTGCGATCTTGCCTGGTAGGTATTTAAAATAGAGCTAAACTCTAGAGTTGATTCCTCTAGAGTTGCCCAAATCTGTTTCTTTGTTAGCTCAACGGACAGTATGTCGTCTCCGAGCTTTCTTTTTATAAACGTGACAGCTGAATCAGCCTCAGTTTGAAAGCTGGACTCTTGGTCATAAAACCCGAAGGGTGTAGGGCTAGTTGTTTCACTGAAAGTTGACACGAAGAAACCTCTAAATTAAATATCTACAATATTCTAAAATAGACAAAATTTAGAGGTCATATCAGAAAAAGTTCTTAACTTTTATCCTAGTTTTAGTCTGCTGAACTTTTTGATCTTCTTCTTCGACGTCTAACAGGCTTCTTGGCGGGTTCAGCAGCTGCCTCTTGAACTTCAACAACAGTTGCTTCAACCACTTGGGCTGGATCCTCTTCTACGGCTGGGGTGACCTCAGCCTCAGGTGCAGGAGCAGGCTGCTCATCACCTCTGCTAAGTCTCTTTCTTAAAAGTCTTCCTTCAGGTGTCCACCTAGACGGGTTAGCTCTTCTAATGTTTCTTCTTGCCATTTTGTGCCTCCAATACAATTAAATATTTAGAAAGATAGTAAATTACCCATAGATTAAGCTCTACGTCTTCAAAATGCAAAAAAGGCACCCTGAAAAGGGTGCCTTTAGACTTAAAAAGAGAAAAGCTTACTTCTTCTGAACGAATGCATAAAGCTTCTCTGCTTCAACAATTATATCTTCAGCAGTAAACGGATTAATAGCTTTACGCTGATATCGCTTATCGTTCTCAGCCATAAAGTGCTCGTTCTGCTCGAGCCTGCTAACTCTTTCGCTAACAATGCCCATCGCCATTCCCAGCAAATCTGTGCGGAGCTGGTACCCGCTCTTGTTTGAATCACTCATCTTATTCTCCTATGTGTGTGTGTGATTGTTACGGAAAACGTAACAGTATAAACTTACACAAACTAGAGATAATGTAAAAGTAGCTCTCTAAAAATTTATATCGTAATTGAAAATTTCAAAATCTTTACCATACCATCCGAGAAAAAAGTCTTTAAGATCTTTGTAGCTAAAGTCAATCTTAAGTGATCTAACGCTGTCGTCAGTCTTGTTTTCGTGTCCTATTGAGCAATTTTTGCTTAGTATATCCCTAGACTTTAAGGTGTCAACTATTTGATTAAAATTTTCAAACTTAAATATCTCTGTATCTCTTGTAGGAAAGCAATGCTGAGGGACATAGTGATAATCGTAGAAATCTTTTCCATGCATAGGCAACATTTCAGAGAGTGCTGCATAGGCAGACCTTGTCATCCAGTTGCCTAGTTTAATCTCTTCATAGGACACACCAGCTTCTCTTGACAAGGTTGAAGATATTTTTGAAGTAAATCTTTCAACCGGGTCTCTAACAATTGAAAAGCTGTAGTCAAAATCTCTGCCGGCTAGAGTTTTTCTCCATACATAGCTAGGTTCGTGATTTGAAACTCTGCTAGAAGAGTATTCTTCTCCCAAGAGCCATCCGCTCTCTTTTAGTGCGCTTACGATTGTTGTTGTGCCAGTCTTTGGAATGGCTATAAAATGTAAAGTCTTACCATCTCTTGTAAATATCATCTGTGATTCACCCTAGAAGCGTGTAGTTACAATTCTAACCCTATCAGGGTGCAAGTAAAAAAAAGGCACCCCGAAGGGTGCCTTTTAAAGGATCTAGATATTATCTTAGATAATGTCCATATCCAGGCAGGTAATAGTACCGTAGAAGTCAGCACGAACCATCTTCTTCCCGTAGCGGGTCATCACGCCCTTACGGGGTGTGAAGTCTTCGGGAGCGAAGATCGTCGGGGTGACGATAAGGGGTACGTAAGGAGCGTAGACGTAACCAGTCTCAAGGTAGCTACCACCCTTGTAACCAACAAGAATCTTGT
>MDTD01026817.1_pt1 | contig 12358 bp, 13 predicted proteins | sample 811221 | NCBI WGS metagenome assembly MDTD01 (sample SAMN05326646, study PRJNA326480) | marine metagenome | isolation source: seawater | place: Pacific Ocean: South West | collected 2011 | reverse complement strand
GTCTTAATAATTATTGTAATTATTAAGACCAAACCTTAAAAGAGAGGTAAGGTATTAATTATGGATGTAAAAAAAAGAGCTGAAATAATCACAAATTGGATAAATAACTATTGTGATTCGGTTTCTTATAAACCAGAAACATTAGTAGTTGGAATTTCAGGAGGCATAGACTCTTCCGTAGTTAGTACTCTTTGCGCAAACACTGGTCGTAAAACAATTGTGTTATCAATGCCGATTAAACAGATAAAATCTCAACATGACTTAAGTTTGCTTCATGCTCAATGGTTAAAACAAAGATATAAAAATGTAGAACATCATTTATTAGAAATGGATAAAATTTTCACGTCTTTTTCTCAAGTATTAAACAGTTTTAATAATGAGCATGGTTATGCAAACTCAAAAGCCAGATTGAGAATGGCAACATTATATCAAGTAGCTGCAGCTAATAATGGAATAGTTGTAGGTACTGGAAATAAAGTTGAAGATTTTGGTGTTGGATTCTATACTAAATATGGTGATGGAGGAGTAGACATTTCCCCTATAGCTGACTGTACTAAAACGCAAGTTTGGGAACTTGGAAAATATCTAGGAGTAATTGAAAAAATTATCAATACCCCGCCAACAGATGGTCTTTGGGAAGACGGACGAAATGATGTTCAGCAACTCGGAATGAGTTATGAGGATATTGAAAAAGCTATGGTAGATAAAAATGATCCTAATTATAAAAAGTATTTAGAAATAAGAGAAAAAAACCTACACAAAATGAAACCAATACCTGTTTGCAAATTTAATGAATAGTCTTCAATTAACTAATTCTCTATCAAGAAAAAAAGAAATTTTTAAGCCAATCAACTTAAAGAAAGTTTCTTTATACGCATGTGGACCAACAGTTTATGACAGCCCTCATGTAGGAAATGCAAGATCATTAGTTGTATTTGATGTTTTATTCAGAGTGTTAAAAGTGCTTTATAGTTCAAATGTTACTTACGTAAGAAATATAACTGACATAGATGATAAAATAATAGAAGCATCTACCAAAAGCCAAAAAAAAATAGATGAAATTACAAATGAGGTAACAAAAACTTTTCATGAAAATTGCAAAAGTTTAAATTGTTTGAAGCCAACGGTAGAGCCTAAAGCTACGGATCATATTAAAGAAATGATTGAGATGACTTCATCATTAATTTCAAAGGGATTTGGATATGAAAACAAGGGTCACGTTTATTTTTCAGTAAATTCATTTAAAGATTATGGCAAATTATCTAATAAAAATATAAATGAGTTAAAAGCTGGAACCAGGATAGAAATTTCCGATTTAAAAAAAAACCCAATGGACTTTGTCTTATGGAAGCCTTCGAAAGCAAAAGAACCAGGTTGGGAGTCGCCCTGGGGCAGAGGTAGACCAGGTTGGCACTTAGAATGTTCTGCCATGAGCCAAAAGTATTTAGGTAAAAACTTAGATATACATGGAGGAGGACTAGATTTAATTTTTCCCCATCATGAAAACGAGATTGCACAATCATGTTGCAACAATGATACTAATAAATTTGCAAATTATTGGGTCCATAATGGATTTGTGACAATCAATAAAGAAAAAATGTCAAAGTCATTAGGAAATATAGTATCTATAACTGATGCTGTTAAAAAGTACTCAGGCGAGGTAGTGAGACTTGCCCTTTTAAGTGCACACTACAGTCAACCTCTTGATTGGAATGATGAGCTTTTAAAAAATCAAGAAATTGTAATTAATAAATGGTATTCCCTTTGCTCAGATAAAGAAGTAAATATTTCTGAAGTTGATGAAATTTTACTAGATGATTTGAATACTCCAGGATTTATTTCAAAAATACACGAGTTATTCTATGAGGCAGGAAAAGGTGATGAGAAAAAAAAGATGAAATTTAATCAAGCCTGCAAACTTATTGGTTTATTTAGCATGAGCAGAGAAGAATGGGAAAGTTCTAAAAAGAAAAAAATAAATATATCTGAAAGCTACATAATTAAAAAGATTGATGAAAGATCTAAAGCTAAAAAAGATGGAAATTTTTCTCTTGCTGATAGAATTAGAAATGAACTTTTATCAAAGGGCATAATGATTGAAGATCAAAAAGATAAAACAATTTGGAAATATAAATGAGTAAAGAAAAAATATACATATTTGATACAACTTTAAGGGATGGGGCGCAAACTGAAGGAGTTGATTTTTCAATTGAAGATAAAAACAAAATAGCTTCAGTCTTGTCTGATATAGGTGTTGATTATGTTGAGGGAGGTTGGCCAGGTGCAAATCCAGTAGATACTAAATTTTTTTCTAAACCGCCTCTAATGAAAAATACATTTCTTACAGCGTTCGGGATGACAAAAAAAACTGGAAGGAGTGCCGATAATGATCCTGGTGTAGCATCTTTAATTAACGCAAATACTCCTGCAGTGTGTGTAGTAGGTAAATCTTGGGACTATCATGTTAAAGTTGCTTTAGGTATTGAAAATGAGGAAAATTTAGAAAACATTAGGGAGACAACAAAACATTTTATAAAAAATAAAAAAGAGTTTTTATTCGATGCTGAACACTTTTTTGATGGTTATAAAGCTAATCCAGATTATGCGCTTAATTGTTTAAAACAAGCATATGATAATGGTGCAAGATGGGTCGTTCTATGTGACACCAATGGAGGAACACTCCCTAATGAGATACGAGATATTGTTTCGAAAGTTGTTAAAAAAATTCCAGGAAAAAATTTAGGAATACATGCCCATAATGATACAGAAAATGCTGTAGCTAATTCTCTAGCCGCCGTTGAGTGTGGCGTGAGGCAAATTCAAGGAACAATAAATGGTCTTGGCGAAAGATGCGGTAACGCAAATTTAATGTCAATTATACCAAATCTTTGTTTAAAAAAAACTTTTAGCGATAAATACGAAGTAAATATTAAAAAAGAAAAATTACCTTATTTAACGGAATGTTCAAGGTTACTTGATGAAATATTAAATAGAAAACCAAACAAGAATATGGCTTATGTAGGCGCATCAGCTTTTTCTCATAAAGGCGGTTTGCATGTTTCTGCTGTTAAAAAAGATCCCAAAACGTATGAGCATGTTGAGCCTAGTCTAATAGGAAATCATAGAAACATTATAATTTCAAATCAATCTGGAAGATCGAATATATTATCGAGATTAGAAAAATATGGAGTTCAGATTGACTCTAAAGACCCTAAAGTTCAAAAAATTTTAGACGAAGTAAAAGATAGGGAGTTTAGTGGCTATTCATATGATGGAGCTGATGCTTCATTTGAATTATTAGCGAATAGACTATTAGGAAAAGTACCAGAGTATTTAAGAGTAAAAAGTTATGATGTTAACGTTTCAAAGTTTGATAAGATTATAACAAAAGCAAATGTAGTATTTTTGATAGATGGTAAAGAAATCGAGTGTGTTGGTCAGGGAAATGGACCAGTGAACGCATTAGATAATGCAATAAGATCCAACTTTAAAAAAGTAACAAAATACTATAATTTTTTTTCAGATCTTAAATTACTTGATTACAAAGTTAGAATTTTAAATACTGGGACTGAGGCTACCACGAGGGTCTTAATTGAAAGCACGGATAAACAAGGTATAAGCTGGTTTACTGTAGGTGTTTCACCAAATATTATCGAAGCTTCTTTCAAAGCATTAATAGATAGTTTGGATTATAAACTTTTTAAAGAGAAAGCTCCTGCAAACTTGAATGAAAAATAAATTTGGGTTTATTTTAGTAAAACCTCAATTAGGAGAGAATATTGGTGCTTGCGCCCGTTCGATGAAAAATTTTGGATTCCGGGATCTAAGGATCGTATCTCCAAAGTTTTCTTTTCCAAATCATAAAACAAAGACCACTTCTGTAGGTGCTTATGATATAATCAATAAAACAAAAGTCTATGATAGTTCCAAAAAAGCAATTGGTGATTTTGATATTGTAATTTCTTTAAGCGCAAGAAGAAGAGATATTAATAAAAAACATATCACAATAAACGATTTTTTAAAAATTTTACAATTACATAAAAAAAAAGGAAGAATTGGTATAATGTTTGGCCCAGAGGCATCAGGTCTTTCTAATCATGATTTATCCTTCTCAAATTTTATATTACAGATACCGACTACAAAAAATTTCAAGTCTATTAATCTATCTCATTCTGTTACTATAATCTGTTTTGAAATCTTTAAATTTTTAAACAAAAGTCAATTTACGAAAAAAGGAAAAAAGATTAAAATATCTTCAAAATCTAAAATTTCCTCAGTTTTAAAGCATTTAACCTTCTTACTTGACAAAAAACAATTTTTTACTCCAGATGAGAAAAAGAAGTCTATGCTATTAAATATTAATAATTTATTTTATAGATTAGAGCCTAATGATAAAGAATTAAGGATTTTGACCAGTATTATCAGTGCATTAAGCAAAAATAAAGGGTAAACCATAATTGACAAATAAAAATGAAACCTTATAAACACACCATTAAGATATGACGAAAAGACTTAAATCTAAACACAAAGTAGATAGAAGATTAAAAGCAAATCTTTGGGGAAGGCCAAAAAGCCCTTTTAACTCTAGAGCTTATCCACCAGGTCAACATGGCCAAAACAAAAAAGGAAAACCAACTGATTATGGAGTTCAATTACAAGCTAAACAAAAATTAAAAGCATACTACGGGAATATAAATGAAAGACAATTTAGAAATATTTACAGAAAAGCTTTATCAAAAAAAGGTGATACTACTGAAAATTTAATATCACTATTAGAGAGCAGACTTGATACTGTTATTTATAGAGCAAAGTTTGCTCCAACAGTTTTTTCAGCAAGGCAAATGATTAACCATGGCCATATAAAAGTTAACAAAAAAAGGGTAAATATTTCAAGCTATTCAGTTAAAAATACTGACGTAATTGAAGTTAGAGAAAAGTCAAAAAACTTAACAATGATAGATGGTTCATTACAAAGTAAAGAAAGAGACGTTCCAGAATATATTCAATTAGATGACAAAAATAAAACTGCTAAACTTGTTCGAAAACCTAAGTTCTCAGAAGTTCCTTACCCAGTTGTTATGGAACCAAATTTAGTTATTGAATATTATTCAAGATAAATTTAAATAAGTTTTTTCTTTGTGAATAAATCTTTAAGTTCACCTTTCTCAAACATTTCTTTAACAATATCACAACCACCAATAAATTCTCCTTTAACATATAATTGAGGAATAGTTGGCCAATCACTAAAATCCTTTATCCCCTGTCTTAGATTTTCATCCTCTAAAACATTCACTCCTTTAAATTTAACTTTTAAATGTTTCAAAACATTTGATACTGCCATTGAAAATCCACATTGAGGCGAGTCAGGTGTACCTTTCATAAATAAACAAACTTCATTTTCATTTATTAAATTACTAATTTTTTCTTTTATTTCCATTATTTGCTTTCAGTATTAATTGAAAAGGCATGTAATTCATTTCCCATTTTTCCTTTTAAGGATTTATATACTAATTTGTGTTGATCTATTTTAGATAAATTTTTAAAAAGCTTAGATCTGATAGTCGCAGAATAATGATTATTATCTCCCATCAGGTCTTTTATTTCTATGCTTGCGTCTGGAATTGAGTCCTTGATCAATTTTTTTATTTCTTCAATTTGAATTGGCATTAATAATTATTATACCATTGATTGTTTATTTGAAATAGGTCATTTACGTCAGTTTTCATTTCTCCTTCAATCTCAAAAAATTTCTTTTGCGTGTTACCTATTTTTTCATAGTAGATTTCATCACTTTTAAGAATTTGTTCTACTATTGCTAGATTTTTTTGATTAATTTCCAAAATAAATCTGCCTTGATCCTCACCAAATAGAAATTTAATAAAATTTCTTAATTTCTTTGGTTTTTCAATTTTAACTCCTATAGCTGAGCTGACGCTCATTTCACTTAAAGAAACAATCAAGCCACCATTAGAAACATCATGAGCAGATAATATTAATCCTTTATTAATTAAATTAAGAACTGCATCTCCATTATTCTTTTCATTGAGTAAATTAATTTCCGGCGGGGCACCGTCTATTATTGAGTAATTTTCTTTCAGGAAACAACTTTGTTCAATATGCCCAAAAGTTTTTCCAACTAAAATTATTACACTTTTTTCACTTTTGAAAATATGATTTAAAGGTTTTGACAAATCTTTTATCAAACCAACTCCACCAATTACTGGTGTTGGATCAATATTTTTTTTATTTGTACCATTGTAAAATGATACATTTCCGGAAACAACCGGGTAATTTAGAAATTCACAAGCTTCCTTAATCCCTTCAAGACATTCTGCAAACTCTCCCATAATTTCTTTATTTTCTGGATTTCCAAAATTAAGACAATTTGTAATTGCTAATGGCATTGCTCCTACTGAAATTAAGTTTCTCCAATTCTCGCAAACTATTTGTTTCCCTCCAGATAATGGATGTGATTTACAATAATTAGCTGAAGAGTCGACTGATACAGCTATCGCTTTATCTTTATTGTGAATTCTTACAATAGCTGCATCAGAGCCTGATCGCTGTGCAGTGTCACACATTACCATTTGATCGTACTGGTTTGTAATCCAACTTTTATTAGAATGATTTGGTGAAGATAAAATTTTATTCAAAGCTTCTTCAATTTTAATTTTCTTTAATTTTTTTAAATCTATTTTCTGTTTTGTTATTTTTTTTCTAGTCCATTTTCTATTATAAACTGGAGCTTTAGATGCTAAAGCATCTATTGGAATTTCGCCCTCAATTTTATTTTTATACTTAAGTGTCAAATTTTTCGTATTAGTAGTTTTGCCTATAACTATAAAATCTAAATCCCACTTCTTAAAAATCTTTCTTGCATGCTCCTCTTTTCCATCTTCTAGAATTATGAGCATTCTCTCTTGACTTTCCGATAACATCATCTCATATGGAGTCATACTTTCCTCTCTACATGGAACTTTATCTAATTCAAGCTCAATACCTAAAGAGCCTTTCGATGCCATCTCAACACTAGAAGAAGTTAAACCAGCTGCGCCCATATCTTGTATAGCAATAATAGAATCATCCTTCATTAATTCTAAACAAGCTTCTAACAATAGTTTTTCAGTAAAAGGATCCCCAACTTGAACTGTAGGTTTTTTTTCTTCAGAATTTTCGTCGAATTCAGCAGAAGCCATAGATGCACCATGTATCCCGTCTCTACCAGTTTTAGACCCAACGTAAACTACCGCTTTGTTTAATCCTTTAGCTTTTGAATAAAAAATTTTATCCTTTTTAGCATGACCAACAGCCATTGCATTAACTAAGATATTCTCGTTATAAGATTCATTAAATTTTGTTTCTCCCGCAATAGTAGGGATACCAATACAATTTCCGTATCCACCAATACCAGAGACAACACCGTTTAATAAATTTTTAGTTTTCGGGTGATTAGGGTTGCCAAAATGAATTGAGTTTAATAAGGCTATTGGTCTCGCACCCATAGTAAAAACGTCTCTTAAAATACCCCCAACTCCTGTAGCGGCACCTTGATAAGGCTCAATATAAGAAGGATGATTATGGCTTTCAATTTTAAAAACAATTGCATCATCATCACCAATATCAATTACACCAGCATTTTCACCAGGACCTTGAATAACATGCTTACCTTTTGTAGGCAATTTTTTTAAGTGAAGTCTAGAAGATTTGTATGAACAATGTTCATTCCACATTGCAGAAAAAATTCCTAGCTCAAGTAAATTTGGATTACGTTTTAGAAGATTTTGAATATTCTTATATTCTTCAAAGCTTAAACCGTGTTTTTCAATTATCTTATTAGATATTTCCATATTTTAACTAATTAAACTTGAAAATAAATTGATGCCATCGGTGTTTGAAATTAATTTATCAACCATTCTTTCAGGATGTGGCATCATCCCTAATATATTTTTCCTTGAATTATAAATTCCTGCAATATTTTCTATTGCTCCGTTTGGGTTAGATAGCTCATTGACATTTCCTTTTTCGTCACAATATTTGAACGCAATTAAATTCTCTTTTTTAAGTTGCTCCAGATGTTTGTTATGAGTAAAATAATTACCTTCATTATGTGCAATATTTATATTTAAAATCTGATTAGGTTTGTATTTTGATGAAAATTTAGTTTTATTATTTATTACTTTTATATTCACATCTTTATTAATAAATCTAAGATTTTTATTTCTTAGTAAAGTTCCACTTAGTAAACCAGTTTCTGTTAAAATTTGAAATCCATTACAAATACCAAGTATTAAACAACCAGAATTTGCTGCTTTTACAACTTCATCAATTATTAAAGATTTACCAGCTATAGCGCCTGACCGAAGATAATCACCGTACGAGAAACCTCCTGGGATTACAATTAAATCTGATTTTGGCAATGATGTTTCTTTGTGCCAAATCATTTGGTTTTTGAATTGCATTTTTTTTAAAGCTACTGCAATATCTCTATCACAATTTGAACCTGGGAATACAATTACTGACGATCTCATTATATTTTTTGAATTTTATAATCTTCGATTATTAAGTTAACTAGAAGTTTTTCACACATTTGATTAATTGTATTTTTTGCTTCATTTTCATCACTTTCATCAATTTCAATTTCAAAAAATTTTCCTTGCCTAATATTCTTAAGATTATTCATACCAATATTTTGTAAAGTATTTTGCACTACCTTACCTTGAGGATCTAACACGTCTTTTTTAAGAGTTACTGTGACTGAAAATTTCAATTTATTTTTTTTTAAATTTTATTGGGATTGTTTTACCAAAATTAACTTCACTTATATTAGTTTCTTCGGGCATAATCCCAAGTCTCCTTGCCACTTCTTGATATGCTTGAATGATATTGCCCAAATCTTTTCTAAACCTATCTTTGTCCATTTTTTTTTCAGTTTTTGCGTCCCACAATCTACATGTATCAGGACTTATTTCATCTACTAATACTATTTCCTTCTTTTCCGTATCTTTATTCCAAGCTTTTCCATATTCAATTTTAAAATCAACTAACTTTATTCCAATGGCTCTAAACATTCCTGATAATAAATCGTTAATTCTCAAAGTCGTCTTATCAATAATTTCTATTTCATTCTCTGAAGCCCAGCCAAAAGAAAAAATATGATCTTTTGAAATTAAAGGATCATTTAACTCATCTTTTTTATAACAATATTCTAATAATGGTTTTTCTAATATTGTTCCCTCTGGAATCCCCAATCTTTTGGTTAATGAACCCGTAGCAATATTTCTTACAATGAATTCTATAGGAAGTATTTCAGCTTTTCTAATTAATTGTTCTCTCATATTTAATCTTTTTATTAAATGAGTCTTAATTCCACACTGAGATAGATTAGTAAAAATATACTCTGAGATTCTATTGTTTAAAACTCCTTTACCTTCAACTTTTGCTTTTTTTAAATTATTGAAAGCAGTTGCATCATCTTTAAAATGTTGAATAACTAAATTTTGATCCTTAGTCTCATAAATTATTTTAGCTTTGCCCTCGTATAATTTACTACCTTTATTCATTTGATTACTTTGTTTTTAGACTTCTATTAAAAATTATATTAATTTTTTTCGTATGATAACTAAAATCAAATAACTTTTTAAGTTTATTAACAGGTATTTTTGAGGTTATTTTTCTATCTGAAATAATATTAGTTAAAAAGGAAGAATTGTTTTTCCATGCATTCATTGCGTTTTTTTGTACTAATTTGTAAGCCTCTTCTCTTGAAAAACCGGCTACAGTCAACTCAAGAAGAACTCTTTGAGAGAAGAATATACCGTTAGAAATATTTAAATTTTGAAGCATTTTTTTTGGGTAGATGTTTAAATTTTTAACAATAAAAGAGAGTCTTGCTAGCGCGAAATCAAGCGCAATCGTTGCATCAGGTCCAATATTTCTTTCAACAGCAGAGTGAGAAATATCTCTTTCATGCCACAAAGCAACATTTTCCAAAGCAGGGTTAACATATGATCGGATAAGTCTTGCTAAACCTGATAAGTTTTCACTGAGGATTGGATTCTTTTTGTGTGGCATTGCAGAGGATCCTTTTTGTTTATTTCCAAAAAATTCTTCAACTTCTAAAACTTCTGTCCTTTGTAGATGTCTTATTTCTATTGCAAATCTCTCAATCGAGCTTGCAATTATTCCTAAAGTACAAAAGAATTGTGCGTGTCTATCTCTTGGAACTATTTGAGTAGATATTGGTTCAACTATGAGCTTAAGTTTTTTTGCAACAAAATTCTCCACTCTTGGATCTACGTTTGCAAAAGTTCCTACTGCACCTGAAATTTTACAAGTTGAGATTTCTTTAATGGCATTTTCTAATCTCTTTTTATTTCTTACAAACTCCTGATAAAAAGTTAACAACTTAAAACCAAAAGTAATCGGCTCAGCATGAATTCCGTGACTTCTACCAATACACAAAGTATATTTATGTTTCTTAGCCTGATGTTTAATTGAAATAAGAAGTTGATCAATATCCTTTAACAAAATTTCTCCGGATTGTTTAAGCTGCAAGTTAAAACAAGTATCTAAAACATCAGAAGAAGTCATACCTTTATGAAGATATCTAGCTTCCTTACCAACTTTCTCAGTTATAGAGGTTAAAAAAGCAATTACATCATGTTTAACTTTATCTTCAATTTGTGAAATTCTATTTAAATTAATTTTTGCTTTTGATTTAACTTTTTTAGAGACACCTCTTGGAATAATTTTGAGTTTTTCCATCGCCTGTGCAGCAGCTAATTCTATGTCTAGCCAAAGTTTATATTTATTCTTATCCTCCCAAATATTTTTAATTTCTTTTCTTGAATATCTTTCAATCATTGCTTTTTGGACAAAGTAAAAATTTCATAACCATCTTTTGTTACTCCTATTGTATGTTCAAATTGTGCAGAAAGAGACTTATCTTTTGTAACTGCTGTCCAACCATCGTTTAGAGTTTTCGTTTCATATTTTCCTAAATTTATCATAGGTTCAATCGTAAAAATCATTCCTGCTTTAATCTTACTACCTGTTCCTTTTTTACCATAGTGAAGTACATTAGGTTCTTCGTGAAAAAGTTGTCCTATTCCATGGCCACAAAAATCCTGTACAACTGAGAAACCTTCAGCTTCAACATGGCTTTGAATTGTCTCTCCGATATCACCTAAATGGATATCATCTTTTATGATCTGGATACCTTTCATCATAGCTTCATAAGTTGTTTTGATTAATTTTTTTGCTTTAATAGAAACTTCACCAATCTCAAACGTTCTACTAGTGTCACCATGCCAACCGTCTTTAAAAGCAGTGACATCGACATTTACTATATCGCCATTTTTTAAAATTTTACTTGAAGGTATTCCATGGCAAACAACATGATTTGTTGAAGTACAACATGATTTGGGAAAGCCTCTATAGAACAAAGGGGCAGAGTAAGCTCCATGGTCATTGATATACTCATAACACAAATTATCTATTTCTTCAGTTCTTAATCCGGGTTTAATTATTTTTGAGACTTCATCTAATGCACCAGCAGCAATAATTCCTGCTAATCTTGTTTTTTCAAAGGCCTCTGTAATTTTTTCACTCATCAAATTTTGTATTCTATTTTACGATTAAGTTTTATTCCTTTTGAAGAAAATTTACAATCGTAGCAAAGAATATTTAATTTTTTTTTAACAGCTTTTTTAAGTAATTCACAATATTCAGGATCAATATCATTAGCCAATATAAACTTTTTACAATCATCTCTTTGTATTAGAAAAAAAAGATAAATTTCATATCCTTTTTTCTTTGCTTTAATTAATTCACTTAAATGTTTAAGGCCTCTCGAAGTTACAGCATCCGGAAATTCTGCAGTGTTTTTATTTCTTGAAAGAGTTACATTTTTTACCTCAATGAAGTATTTTTTTTCATTTTTAGTTAACAAAAAGTCAAATCTTGTATTTTCACCAAATTTTACCTCTTGTTTAATGAAGTCATAATTTTTAATTTCTTTTATTGATTTTTTGTTTAGCGCATCAAAAACAATCTTATTTGAAAGATGAGTGTTAACTCCTACTTTGGATTTTTTTTCTTCAATTATTTGGAGTGTATATTTAAGTTTTCTTTTAGGATTATCTGACTTACTTAACCAAACACGATTACCTTTTTTTAATAGACCCATCATTGACCCAGTATTAGGACAGTGCGCAGTAACTGTATTATTTCCGATTTTAACATCAACAAAAAAACGTTTATATCTTTTTATTAATTCACCTGGTATTAATCTTTCTTTAAAGTTCATATATAAATAATAATCTATGAAGAAAAAAAAAAAAGTAAATGCAGCAATTTT
>MDTD01017231.1_pt1 | contig 12359 bp, 12 predicted proteins | sample 811221 | NCBI WGS metagenome assembly MDTD01 (sample SAMN05326646, study PRJNA326480) | marine metagenome | isolation source: seawater | place: Pacific Ocean: South West | collected 2011 | reverse complement strand
TAGAGCTAGAAGAATAAAAAGATTATTTGGTCTTGATATGATTGTTGTTGATTATATTCAGCTTATGCGGGGAACATTTAATAGTAAAGATGGTAGAGTTCAAGAAATTTCAGAAATAACACAAGGTCTTAAAGCAATTGCAAAAGAATTATCTGTTCCAGTTGTTGCACTATCTCAATTATCAAGAGCTGTTGAACAAAGAGATGATAAAAAACCACAATTATCAGATTTAAGAGAGTCTGGTTCTATTGAGCAAGACGCAGATGTTGTAATGTTTGTCTATAGAGAGGCTTATTATTTAGAGAGGAAAGAACCCCGACCTGCAACAGTTGAGCATGCTGAATGGCAAGCTAAAATGAATGAAGTTTCCAATTTAGCTGAAATAATTATCGGTAAACAAAGACATGGACCGACAGGAAATTTAATGCTTGAGTTTGAGGCAATGTTTACCAAATTTAAAGATACTCAAAATAGCTAAATTCCAATATAAACGGAATAAATGATTGCCCAATTTTATCAAAATATTATTCTCAAAAATCCAAAATATACTTTCGCATTTTTGATTTTGATATTACTAAGTTTTGGATATTTTTCTAAAGATTTTCGGCTAGACGCATCCTCTGAAACTTTATTAATCGAAGGTGATCCTGATCTTAAATATCTTAAGGAAATTACAAAAAGGTATGGCTCAAAAGAATTCTTAATTTTAACCTATACACCTAATGAAGATATGACTTCTGAAGTTTCTATAAATAATCTTTTAAGTCTAAAATACAAGATTCAAAGTTTGGATTGGGTACACAATGTTGTTACGTTGTTAGATGTCCCGTTGCTTAACAATTCTGACATTCCGCTACAAGAAAGACTTCAGAACTTTAAAACTCTTAAAGATGAGGATGTAGATAGAGATAGGGGTTTTAAAGAAATTCTAAGTAGTCCTGTTTTTAGAAATTTTGTGATTAGTGAAGATGGAAAAACAAGCGGTATAATTGTATATCTAAAAAAAAATAAAGAGCTAAAAGATATTTCAAAAAAGTCAGAAAAGGAAATTGAAAGCTTCAAGGACTTAGTTAAAAAACAAAATCATCTAAACATTCAAGAAATTAGAAGTGTAATTAAAAGTTACGAGGATATTGGAAAAATACACTTAGGTGGAATTCCTATGATTGCAGATGATATGATAACATTTATAAAAAGTGACATAATTGTTTTCGGTATTGGTGTTTTAATATTTATAATTATTACCTTATGGTTTGTTTTTAGGAAAATAATTTGGATAGTAGTACCCATAAGTAGTTGTCTTTTTTCAGTTATAATCATGACTGGGATCTTGGGTCTTTTAGGTTGGAAAGTTACAGTGATTTCCTCAAACTTTATAGCTCTAATGTTGATTTTAACAATGGCAATGAATATTCATATGAGTACTAGGTTTTTGCAATTAAAAGAAGACGATCCCGATAAAGATGTTTTTGAATTAATAGTTTTAACCACTAATAAAATGTTTTGGCCAATATTATATACTGCTTTAACAACAATAATTGCCTTTCTCTCTTTGATATTCAGTGAAATTAAACCAATTATTGATTTTGGTTGGATGATGACTTTAGGTTTGGTTTCCTCTTTTATAATAACTTTTTCACTGCTGCCTACTCTTATAAGTTTTATGCCCAAGGAAAAAATATTTTTAAACAAACATAAAGAATCCTTTTTAACATCTTTTTTTTCTAAAGTTTCACAAAATAATATTAAAATAATTTTTTCTATTACTGGTATCGTGATAATATTAAGCTTGATTGGTATAAGCCGTCTCGAGGTAGAAAATAGTTTTATAAATTATTTTAATAAAAAAACTGAAATTTACAAAGGAATGAAACTAATAGACGAAAAATTAGGCGGAACCACGCCCCTAGAAATAATTTTAAAATTTCCAAAAAAACAATCATTAAAATCAGATCAAGAAGATGAGTTTGAGGACTGGGGTGATGAAGATGACAAGAACGATGAAAAATATTGGTTTACAAAAGATAAAATAGATAAAATTGCGGCTGTGCATAATTATCTTGATGGCTTACCCCAGGTTGGTAAGGTTTTATCTTTTTCTTCAATTATCGATGTTGCTACAATGTTAAACAACAATAAACCCTTAGGAACCTTAGAAATGGGTGTCCTATACACAAAAATACCTGAGAATATCAAAACAGAAATAATTGATCCATATATTTCAATACAAGATAATGAAGCAAGAATAAATTTGAGAATAATAGATTCACAAGAAAATTTAAGAAGAAATGATTTGATAAATAAAATAAATTATGAATTAAAAAATAAAATTGGTCTTGAGGAGCAAGAATTTAAACTTACTGGAGTATTAATACTGTTTAATAATTTACTTCAAAGTTTATTTAAATCTCAAATTTTGACATTAGGTTTAGTGATGATTGGAATATTTGCTATGTTTATTATTCTTTTTAGAAATATTAAATTATCTTTTATTGGTGTTGTCCCAAATTTCATTGCTGCCTTTTTTATTTTAGGAATTATAGGATTGCTCGGCATACCTTTAGATATGATGACAATTACCATCGCAGCAATCACTATAGGTATAGCTGTTGATAATAGCATACATTACATTTATAGATTTAAAGAAGAATTTAATCATTATAAGGACTATAATAAAACTATAGATGTTTGCCATTCAACTGTTGGAAAAGCTATTTTAAACACTTCAATAACAATAGTTTTTGGTTTTTCAATATTAGTCTTATCAAAATTTATTCCTACAATTTATTTTGGTATATTTACCGGTCTTGCAATGTTATTAGCAATGATTTTAGTATTAACTTTATTGCCTTCTTTAATATTATCTATCAAACCATTTGGAAAATAATAAATGCCAAATGTAATAGTAAATTTTTATAACTCTGCTTCTATAATTGACCTTATTTATATTGTCATTACTATTTTTTCTTTAATAAAATGTTACAAAAAAGGATTTGTTCTAAGTGTATTATCTATGGCTAAATGGCTTTTAGCATATATAATAACTTTAATTATTTTTCCAAAAATTAAACCTTATTTCAAAGATATCATTGACAATGAGTATGTTTTAGATGTTGGTCTTGGAGTTGGAATATTTGTTATCGTTATTTTCGTGGTTTTAATGATTAACAAAGGAATTAGTAAAGCTGTAAGTTACTCTGGACTTGGTAGTTTGGATACGATTTTTGGATTCTTTTTTGGATTTATTAGAGCATATATTATCTCAATATGTATCCTATCAGGTGCACACATAGTCTATAATTACGATAAATGGCCTTTAAATTTAGACAAATCATACATCTTCCCATATTTAGAAAAAGGTAGTAATTATTTACTTAAAGAATTTCCTAATGAAAAAACATACAAAGATTCTAAAGAAAAAATTGAAGAATTATAATCCAAAATTAAGGGAGGAGTGCGGAATTTTTGGTATAAGTAATGCAAAAGACTCATCGGCACTTACAGCACTCGGTCTTCATGCTCTTCAACATCGTGGTCAAGAGGGATGTGGAATAGTTACATTTGATGGGAATCAATATTTTTCTGAAAAAAGATTTGGCTTAGTTGGTGATAACTTCAATAAAGAAAAGTTATTAAAAAAACTTCAAGGAGACTATGCTATTGGTCACAACAGATATAGTACCACGGGAGAAAATACTTTAAGAAATATTCAGCCTTTTTTTGCTGATACTAATGCTGGGGGAATAGGAGTAGCTCACAATGGAAACTTGACAAATTCAATTTCTCTTAGAAAGAAACTTGTGGAAGATGGTGCAATTTTTTACACAACATCTGATACTGAAACTATTGTTCAGTTAATAGCAAAATCTAGAAGAGTCAAAACAATAGATAAAATTGTTGATGCTATTTTTCAAATTCAAGGAGGTTATGCGCTTGTAATGCTTACACAAACTTTACTAATTGGTGTTCGTGACCCATTTGGAATTCGACCGCTAGTAATTGGTAAATTAAAAAACAGTTATGTCCTAGCCTCAGAAACATGTGCACTAGATATCATTGGAGCAAAATTTGTTAGAGAAGTTGAGAATGGAGAAATTGTTGTAATAGAAAACGATAAACTGGAGAGTATTAAACCATTTCCTCCAAAAAAAATCAGACCTTGTGTTTTTGAGTATATATATTTTGCCAGACCCGACAGTATAATAGACGGAAAGACTGCATACGAGCATCGAAAAAACCTTGGTGCTGAACTTGCCAAAGAAAATAATATTGATGCAGATATAATTGTACCAGTTCCAGATTCAGGCAACGCAGCTGCTCTTGGTTTTGCTCAACTGCTCGGAAAAAACTTCGAATTAGGTCTAGTCCGGAATCATTATGTTGGAAGAACATTTATCGAGCCTAGTCAAAAAATCAGAAGTCTCGGTGTAAAACTTAAATTGAATGCTAATCATTCTACTATTAAAAATAAAAAAATTATTTTAATTGATGACTCTTTAGTAAGAGGAACAACTTCGCATAAAATAGTCAAAATGTTATATGATGCAGGAGCAAAAGAAGTGCATGTAAGAATTGCTTGCCCAGAAATTAAATATCCAGATTTTTATGGTGTAGATACACCAACTAAGAAGGAATTGCTTGCTGCAAATAAAACAAATGATGAGATATGTAAGTATATTGGAGCACAATCATTAAAGTTTTTATCCCTGGAGGGAATGTATAAAGCCATTGGCTTTAGTGGAAGAAACGCAAACTATCCTCAATTAACTGATCACTATTTCACGGGAGATTATCCTGTAAAACCAATCGATGAACTAGGTGATAATAAAATTACTCAATTATCGTTGCTCAATACTGCATCAAACAATTAATATGAAAAAAGTTAGTTTTACAGAAATGAAAAAAGGAACCAAAGAAGATTATCTTTTTTTAGATAAACATGAAAAAAATTTTGCTAGTAAAACTGCCGACAGAATATTAAAATTTATGTCAAATCTTACTGAAACACTTGAGGGATACCAGGTCTCAAGATTAGAACACTCACTGCAAAGTGCAACAAGAGCTTATAAAAATGGAGAGAGCGAGGAAATGGTGGTCGCAGCTTTAATACATGACATTGGAGATGAATTAGCTCCAATGAATCATTCTGAATATGCAGCTGCAATTTTAAAGCCATATGTGTCAAAAAAAACTCATTGGATAATAGAAAAACACGGAGAATTTCAAACATTTTATTATGCTCATCATTTAGGAGGCGATAGAAATAAAAGGGATAAATATAAAAATCATAAATATTTTCAAGATACAGTTGATTTTTGTGAAAAATATGATCAGAACTCTTTTGATCCAAATTATGAGACTTTTACACTAGAGTTTTTTAGACCTATGGTCGAAAGAATTTTTTCACGAAAACCATATTCTACTCTTTAAATTTTTTTAAATAATATTAATTAATTTAAAATGATTGATACAAAAGAAAAAATAATTGAATACTTTAAATCTGGAATTAAAAAAACTAAAAATTTTAAGATCGGTATAGAACATGAAAAATTTTTGTTTGATAAAAAAAATAACAAACGAATTGATTATTTAAAAATAAAAAGAATGTTTACAGAATTATTAGAATTTGGATGGAAACCAATTTTGGAAAAAGGAAATGTAATTGGTTTAAATAAAAATGGGAAAAATATAACCTTAGAACCAGGAAACCAAATAGAGTTATCCGGAGAAAAACTTAATCATATTCATGAGGCATGTGCTGAATCTCATGATTATTTATTTGAACTTAAGCAAGTAACAAATAAACTGAATATAAGTATAGTTAGTGCGGGGTTTGATCCTATATCCAAGCTTGATGAGATCCCAAATAATCCAAAACAAAGATATAAACTTATGTCTAAAGACATGCCTAAAGGTGGTGAATTAAGTTTGGACATGATGTACAGAACTTGTGGAACTCAATTAAATATTGATTACAGTTCTGAAAGTGATTTTACAAAAAAATTTAAAATAGTTAACTCTATAGTACCAATTTCAATTGCTTTATTTGCCAACTCCTCAATTGTTGAAAAAAAAAAAAGTAAATTTTTATCTTATAGATCGAAAGTTTGGCAAAATACTGCTAGGGGGGGACTACCAAAATTATTTTTAGAAAAATTAGATTTTGAAAAATACGCAGATTTTGTCATGAATTCTTCAATTCTATTTGTTGAAAAAAACGACAACTATATTTCTGGACAAAATTATAGATTTAAAGATTTTATGAATAGAAAAATAAATGAAGTCAATAACCGATTACCTTCTGATAATGATTTATCTACTCACTTAAGTACAATCTTTACAGAAAACCGATTAAAAAAATATATTGAGCTTAGATCAATGGATACTTGTGGTTGGGATTGTTTGTGCGCAGGTCCTGCTTTTTATGTAGGATTATTATATGGAAATTTAGAGAAAACTTACGATTTGATTTCAAATTGGGAAAAGAATAAAATAATTAACTCTTACCTTGAAGCCCCTCAAAAAGGTTTTAATACTCAGTTAATGGGTAAAGATCTTTTATACTGGTCATCTACTCTTTTAAATTTATCTAGAGAAGGTTTAGAAAAAAGAGATATTCTCAATAAAAGTGGTAAAAATGAGTCTTTATTTTTAAATCATTTACAAAAAGTAATTGATAATAAAACGACTAATGCTGACCATATGATTAATAAATTTTCTAAAAATGAAGATTTAACTGAATTATATGACAAATAATATAATTGCTATTCAAGGAAACGATCCTGTAAAGTTAAATCCATCAACTGATACAAGCATTTTTCTTGCCTATGAAGCTCAAAGAAAAAAATATAAAATATTTTATTACGATCCCAAAAATTTATCAGTAATAAATTCAAAAGTGATTGCCTATGGATCGTTTATTAAAATTAATTATAACAAAAAAAAATTTTTTAAAATATTAAAAAAAGATAAATTGAACCTTTTAAAAAGCAAATTTATACTCATAAGACAAGATCCACCTTTTAATCTAGAATATATTTCCTCTACTTTTATTCTGGATACTATCAAGAATAGAGTCAAAATTATCAATGATCCAACATCTATAAGGAATATCTCCGAAAAACTTTTTTCTGTTAAATATCAAAAATTTATGCCGCCTACTATTTTTTCACAAAATATACAGGAAATAAAAAAATTTATTCAAGTTCATAAGAAAATTGTATTAAAACCTATACATAGTTACAGTGGAAACGATATTTATCTATTGAATAAATTTAATTTAAAATTAATTAAAAAATTAATAAAGAAACATAACTATATTATGTGCCAAAAATATTTATCTAAAATCACTAAAGGTGATAAGAGAGTTTTTTTAATAAACGGTAAAATTGTGGGTGCGATCTCAAGAGTACCAAAAAGAGGCTCATTTTTAAGCAATATGAGTAAGGGAGCGAAACCAATAAATACTAAATTAACAAAAAAAGAAAAAAAAATATCTAAATTAGTAGCTAAGGATTTAAAGAAACTAAATGTTTTCTTAGCAGGAATTGATTTTATAGATCAAAAACTTAACGGTGACATAAATATAACATCTCCCACAGGTCTAAAAACTTTATTTGATCTGTCAAAAATTAATCTAGCTAAATCGTTTTGGAAAGAATTAAAAGCGTGAAAAATTTAACTGATCAACAAAAAGGGTCTTTGATGGCTTTTATAGCAGTATTGTTTATTACACCTGACTCGTTATTTATAAGGCTTTCAAGCGTAGAAACTTGGGGTTTGGTTTTTTATAGAGGTATAATTCCATTTACTGTGGTTTTTTTAGGAATGCTACTTATCTATAAATTAAATTTTTTTAAGATACTTCTTGAAAGTGGATACCATGGGATAATTTATGTTGGAACATTCAGTATAACTAACATCACTTTTGTAGTTTCAATTCAAAATACAAATGTGGCAAACACTTTAGTTATGATTGCGACAGCTCCTATGTTGTCTGCTATTCTTGGTGCAATTTTTTTAAAAGAACCACCAGATAAGAAAACTTGGATCTCAATAATTGTCACCTTTTTAGCAATAATTTACATTTTCTTTGACTCATTAAAAATAGGAAATTTTTATGGGGATATTTTAGGGTTTATAACTGCAATAGGTTTGGCCGTTGGTGCTGTTACAATCAGGTCAGCAAAATCAAAAAATTTAGTTCCAGCTGCAGTCGTTGGAAAGTTATTTGTTGCTACTTTTGCTCTTTTTTTTATTGAAAGCTTTGTTTTGATTGATAGAGACCTGCTAATTGTACCCTTAATGTGTATATTATGTGTTGCAATACCATTTGTTCTGGTCACTATAGCTCCAAGATTCATTCCTGCTGCAGAAGTAAATTTATTTTTCCTGCTAGAAACTATAATTGGTCCAATCTGGGTTTGGCTGATAATAAAAGAACAACCAAGTATTGAGACCCTTCAAGGTGGAGTTGTTATAATTGTCACTATTGCTGTACATTCATTTTTGAAGCTTAAAAATTCTTAAGCTTGTCACAATTAAGACTTGATTTAATAATACATCGCAAATAATTACTGCAAATCTTATGAATAAAGTTTTAAAAAACTCTTGGGCATTATTTTTAGGAATGGGTTTTATTATGATGGCCTATGGCTTTCAAGGCTCCTTACTAGGTGTTAGGGCTGTTCAAGAAGAGTTTAGTTTAACAGCCACGGGATTTATGATGTCTGGATATTTTGTAGGATACTTTGTAGGAGCTGCTACAATACCAAGTATTATTTCGAGAGTCGGTCATATAAGGGTTTTTGCAGCTTTTGCATCTTTAGCCTCTTTAGTAATTTTAGTTCATTCTATTTTAATAAATCCATTTATATGGTTTATTTTAAGAGTCCTCACAGGAATAAGTATGGTTTGTATCTATACAGTTGCAGAGAGTTGGTTAAATGATAGATCAAGTAATAAAAATAGAGGAAGTGTACTATCAATCTATATGGTAATACTTTATGGTGCAATGGGAATTGGCATGTTTTTGCTTAATTTTAGCAGCCCACAAAATTTTCAACCTTTTATTCTTGTTTCTGTAATCACGTCAGCTGCTTTAATACCTATTTTATTGACAAAGAAAAAACCCCCAACATTCAAAAGAATCGAAGCAATGTCTTTAAAGAATTTATACGAAGCATCACCTTTTGGTATGGTGAGTTCTTTTTTTTATGGGACAATTCAATCTGCTTTATTTACTTTGTTAGCAGTTTATGCAACTTCAATGAATTTCACTATTTTAGAAATTTCAATTGTAACATTTCTTTTAGCAATTTCTGGTGCAGTTTCGCAATTTCCAGTTGGAAAAATATCAGATATGTATGATAGGAGAAAAGTTATTGTATTTGCCACTTTTGGTGCAGCTATTTTTTCTATTTTAGCAATAATTGTTTCAAGACAAATGTATTTACCTGAAGGTCTAGCAACAAGTAAGACTTGGTTTTATATTTTTTTAATACTTTTTTCATTTTGTAGTTTACCTATGTTTTCATTAATTTTAGCTCATACAAATGATTATATTCCAAAAGAAAAATTTGTCGCTGCAGGTGCTGGTCTTCAATTCGTTTTTGGTCTAGGTGCTATGAGTGGTCCATTTTTATGTTCAATATTTATGGATTTAGTTGGATCAAATGGATTTTTTATTTTTTTATTTTTTTTCCATTCCATAATTGGAATTTTTGGCATTTATAGAATGAAAGTAAGAGCTACTGTTGATAACCCAGACTCACAATTTGTTGCTATGCCACAAACAATTACACCAGCAGGTATTGAGCTAAATCCCACAACTGAACCTATTGAAGAACCTATTAAAGAAGATGAAAAGATAATTTAAATTAAATTATCTATATGTTTAGACATTTTAGATAAAACTTGTTTTTTATTTAATTTATCTGTTCGAATCAAAATTGCATCTTTTACTTTAACGAGAGGGCTATTTTTTCTTTTTTTATCCAAACGAGTTCTTAGAGCTAGAGATTTTCTAACATATTTAAGAGGTTCTTTTTTTTTAATGTCTAACCATCGTCTGAAACTAGCTATTTTGATGTTACATTTAAAATAAAATGCTAAATCATATTTTGGGTTTTTTACGAGAATCTTACTTGCAATATCTCTTCCTTCCACACAAATTTTTTTATTTTTTTTTATTATCTTTTTTTGAAACTTGTTAACAATTTGTCTAATTTTTCTATTTTTTGCTAAAATAGCAACATGATTACTTATTTGCTCAGAGTGTAAATTTTGCTTCGATATATTTTTATAAGAAACTGTGTCAAATTTTTTTTTTAGGTATAAAATAGGATTTTTAGGTTTGTCTTTAAGAATTAATTTACTTCCATACCTATAAAGCAGACCCGAATTAATCAATAATAGTTTATATTTCTTGGAAATTAATTTAGCAGCGGTACTTTTCCCGCTAGCTGACTCTCCATCGCAAGCAATTATAAGTTTTTTAAATCTAATCACTTAAGTTTAATAATGTTTAGAATTGTGTAATGCAAAAAAATTATTTCAAATATCTTTACTTTTTTCGTAATAATCACCCATAGGTTGAAACTCAATTTAGTCACTGAAATAAATTTTTTTATGTAAGTTATTATTGAAACATTGGATTTTCTTTGCTCAAATAAGAATTTTAAAAATGCCTAAAAAAAAAAATATTAAAACAAAGACAAAAAAAAATTTTGCGGATAAAAAGAATGGTCTTGCAAAGATAGCAACTATTACCACAAAATCTTTGAGTAATGCATTTATAAATTTCAAAAAGAATCAAGAAATTAAAAAAATAAAAGAAATCAAATTAAAAAAACTTCAAGAAAATAATGAAGTTTTAAAAGAAAAGAAAGATTTAAAGATTTTAGAGGAAAAATTAAAAAAAGAGGATAATAAATTAAGATCAAAAGAAGATGAATTAAGAATTAAAGAAAGAGATTTAAAATCTAAGGAAGAAAAACTTAGAATTGAAAATGAAAGATTGATCAAAAAAGATGAAAACCTGATTTTAGTTACCAACGATCTTAGAAATAAAGAAAAAGAGTTAAAATTAAAAGAAGAAGAACAAAATCGTAAGGATATAGATTTAAAAGTTAGAGAAGAAGAACAAAAAAACTTAGAACTTAAAGAAAAAAGAAAAAAAGATAGAGCCTTAAAAATTATTAAAGAAGAAGAAGATAAACAGAAACAATTGGAATATATAAAAATTAAAGAATGGGAAGAGAAATTTGACAGAGAACAGAAAGCAAAAGAACATAGGGAAAATTTAAGAGAACAAAGACTTAGAGAAAAGGAACTTGAAAAACTAAGATCTTATGAAGAAAAACAAAATCCAGTCGAAAATAATTTTTCATCTGGTTTAGAAAAATTTACAGTGGATAAAACTAAAGAGAATTAAATATTAATCTAATAATTTAATTGTGTCTCCAACATTTATTGTTTCTGATGACAGTATTTGGCACCTTAAACCACCGCGTCTCAAAAATTCTTTCAAAATATTTTCTTGATTTAAAATCTCTGTCAGATGTCTACAAGGTCTACACAAATCAATACCTTCAAGCTTAACAGGTCCTATTTGTAATTTTTTACCTATTAGATCGTTTAATTGAATACCTTTTGTTACAATATTTCTCCTAAAATCTAAATATGGAATATTCAATCCGTATTTAAGATTATAGTAATCTATATTTTCAGACTCAATTAACGTTAATTGAGAATATGGATCATTGTATTCGCTGAAATGTCTATCACCTAAAATACCTTTATTTGCTAAAACCTTTATGGAAGAAACTTCGTTTATTTTTTTATTATTTATATCTGTTAAACCTATTTTGAAAACTTTTGACATAATTTACTAATTTTAAATATAAATATATAATCTAATAACTAATGAATAAAGTAAATGCTAATAAATTATGGAAAATAATTCAGGAGGCAGGTGATCATTTAAAAGGTCAATTACCTGATCACCCAAATCATCCCAAAGGAAGAAATCCATATGCACATGTAGCTCTATGTATAAAAGAAAAATTTCGAGCAAGTTATAAAGATATATCTGATGAGAAATTGAATGAGGTAATTGATTACATTGAATTTTTAAAAAAAAATCCAAATTGACTATTTCTGTTTAGGAAAATAATCTTTTAATTCACCCTCTCTAAAAACATCTGCTGTACAACAATGAAGCCCTCCTCCAAAAGCGTAAGCATCTCTTAAATCCACTGGTACAACTTCCATGCCAAGTTTATCTAATTGTTCAGCTTGATACTTTTCACTTTTTTCAACACAAACTGTTTTTGGATCTAAAACTAAAACATTCATTG
>MDTD01115124.1_pt1 | contig 12361 bp, 13 predicted proteins | sample 811221 | NCBI WGS metagenome assembly MDTD01 (sample SAMN05326646, study PRJNA326480) | marine metagenome | isolation source: seawater | place: Pacific Ocean: South West | collected 2011 | reverse complement strand
GCTTTGATAGATCATCCTTGGCATGGAAAAACATGGGTCAGGTTTGCTTTAATACTTCAATGGCTTTTTGTTCAAATAGTTTATTTATCAATATTAAAAAAAAATTTGAAATCTAAACCATAAGGTTTTTCTTGATATATTAAATATCTTATTTATTAAATTTAATGTGTTTAATCTAAACTTTAAATGTAAATTTTTTATGGCCTGTATACGAGAGAAATATTGTAACTAACATTGATATAGCTTGAGAGATATAAATATTAATACTAAAAATTGAGATACATAACCATAAAACAAAAATACCAACTATTCCTTTTACACCATAAACAACATAAGATCTTAAGTATTCAAAAAACCAATTAGTGTTAATTGTCTTAAATACAAACTTTTTAAACATTACAAAAGCAAAAGTAATATTTACAACATTATTGATAATACCAACTCCAATTATTCCTATGGTTTCAAAAAATATGAAATAATTTAATAATCCAGACAAATATCCAAATACAGTATTTATGAAACCTACAATTACAAATCTTTTTGGGATTTTATTTAGTAGATCAATTAAAAATTTCATTAATAAATAATTAAAATTTATTTATTTTATAATTAGATTTTAATTCCTCTTTTTGTGATTTTTTGTTTTAGAGATTTTATTTTAGAATAAGGACCTTCAATATTATCAATATTTAAAGGATCACCTTTTTTTAAATCTTTTAATAATACCTCACCATCTAATAGTTCTCTACATGAAAGTTGTCCTTTTTGTAATGGAATTGCTAAAAAAAAGTTTGTATTCAAATTTTTATTATTAATTTCAAATCCTTTCTTTAGATCTTTTTTAGCATAAACACCTCTAACTAATTTATCTAAATATTCAGTCTCATTTCTTGATATAATCCTCCTTTCATCAGAAGATGGACCACACATTTCAACTGCTTTATGAAATGATTTAAACCATTCATCAATTTGATGAGGTAATGAATTATATTTTGAAACCTGAGCATTTTCAAATTCTATATCGATATGCCTTTCCCAAGTTCTTACACCTTTTGCATAGGATACATGCATAGATGTTGACCAATCTGTATATTCGTGCGTTGAAAAACCTATTACATTTTCAGGGTATCTATTTTTTAAATAGTCTATTTGGTTCAGCATAAGTTCAGAATCTTCCGAAGGGTATAAAGATACACAGTGATTTATTGCTAAATCAATTTTTCTATTTTTGAAGAAAAGCACTACATCATCTAAATCTTTTTCTGACACACCCCCAGTAGAAACAATTACAGGCTTTTTTGTAGAAGCAATTTTTTCTATCAAAGGCCAATCATTACAGTCAGAGCTAGCTATTTTGATTATCGGAAAATTAAATTCTAAACATAAATCTACAGATTTTTCATCGAAAGGTGTGGCCATCGGAATGCATCCATTTTTTTTAATATGGTCAACTAAAATTTTATATTCATTTTTACTAAGTTTTGTTTTTAATGTTTTTTTAATATATCTTTCATCTAATTTTTTATAAGAATCATGAATAAAATTATCAACATCTCTAAATTGTAATTTTATAGCTGCTTTAATTTTATTAAATCTTACTACTTGACCATATTCAGATATGATTTTTTTTCCTCTTACTACAGATCCAAGATGATTATTGGCCAACTCAAGTACAAATAAGTTATTAAATATTGATTTTGAATTTTTCATAAATTAAATTTCATGAGTTTTATCAAACCTTTTAAAGTTTCGTCAACTTTTGAATTATCAATTTTTGTAACTATACCTGTTTTATACTCAAAATAACTTTTAATTAATGGTATCATTTTTGGAATTCCTCCAGATAAAATAATTTTATTTATTTTTGGTTTATTAATTTTTGATTTAATTAGTATTTTTATATATTGCTCACAGTAAGATTTTAGTAAAATTGTAGAGAATTGTATTAAATCATTTTTATTTTTATTAGAAATTTTAGTCTTTTTTATACTTGAAAAATTTAGATTTATAATTTTATCACAATCTTTAAGGTCATTGATTGATATTTTTTTTATCATATTCCATAAATAATTTTTCTTTTTATATAATTTATCTATTTTCTTTGAAATTAAACTCAAAGATCTACCAGACGGGATATGTGTTATACAATTTAAATTATTGCGAAAATAAACTCTTTTTTCAAAATTATTATATTTAATTTTATCTTTTAAAATAATTTGAGAACCTGTGCCCATATTTATCAATAATTGATTATTTTTTAACTTTGACCCCATAAAAGCAGCTTGAAGATCTCCATAACCACCATATAAATTTTTTTCTTCTTTATTAAAATTAATAGTACCTATTAAATTTTTTTTACTGTTGACAATTTTATTTAAAAATTTTTTTTTATTTAAAAAATTTTTGTTATTTAATTTATAAAAACCAGTGGATTGTGCATATGTTGAATGAAGATTTCCAAAATATTCTCCACCTTTGATACATAATATTTCACCAATACCACACAAATATTCTTGCTTAATTTTATAATCTTTTCTTGTGAGCCAATTTACTACTGGTAGACCATCTCTTGGCTTTAGTCCTGTTAAATTTTGAAAATTATTTTTTTTAAGATATTTTATCATTGTATTAGAATTTTTTTTTGTATACCTCCAGCTAAAATAGTTAGATAATATTTTTGTATTTTGATCGTAAAGTGCAAAGCCATGCATTTCACTACAAACTATTATTTTTGAAAATTCATATTTTTTTGAGTAGTATTTTAAATGTTTTATCAAACTTAAATAAAAAAAATTGGGATTAATTTCTTTATTTCCAAAGTGATTGCTTCCTTTGGTTTCAAATTTATCTATAATATTACCAGAATTTAGAAAAGCAGCTGATTTAATTCTTGATGCTCCAAAGTCAATTGCTATATTTTTTTTCATTAAAAGCTTTTAAAAAAATTTTATTTGCTTCAGTTAGATCATTAATATTTTGCTGATTAAGTTTTTGATTATAAAATTTAATATATCCAATTTTTTTTGGTACTGTTAATTTGATAACTCCATTGAGAGTTTTTTTATCCTTTAACATTATTTTATTAAGATCTTTTAGATTAATTTTTTTGATAATATTGTGATCATTTTTTGTAATAAGTTTTAGGGCTAGTTCTAATATTAATTTATATATTTGTTTATCAATTTTAAATTTTTTTGAGCACAAGATTGTCTCGACACACATTCCAATAGTCACAGCTGTTCCATGAGGAAGGGTGTGTTTGCATAATATTTCAATAGCATGTCCATAACTATGTCCAAAGTTCATTGACTTTCTGATATCAAATTCATACTCATCATTTTCAACTACAGCTCTTTTTATGAGAAGAGAATTTTTTATAATATTGGTTAAATTTCTTTTTTTATATTGAATTGCTCCATCTATATTTTCTCTAAATTTTTTAACAAAATACATCCCACCAGTTAAATGAAGTCTTAAAGCCTCACCCAAACCCGAAAGCAAATCTTTTTTAGATAATGTTTTTAAATAATCAATATTTATTATAACTTTTCTTGGTGCCGAAAATAAGCCTGCTAAATTCTTAGCTTGACCAAAATTTATTCCAACTTTACCACCTATGCAACTATCTGTCATTCCAAGGAATGTTGTTGGCATATATTCCCAATGTAAACCCCTTTTATAAATCAAAGATGAGTATCCAACTAAGTCTTGAATTATTCCTCCTCCAATCCCATAAATTTTGTCGCTTTTAGAAACATTATTTTTAACAAAAAAATTTAAAATTTTATTAATTGTATTTAAATTTTTATATTTTTCTTTAGCTACAATTTTTATTATTTTTTTATTTTTTATGTTACTTTTAGAAAAATATTTACTAAATATATTTTTATCAATAACAACAATTGAATTTTTCTTACTTATTAGACTGATTATTTTTTTATAACTATTATTAATTTCAACATTATAATTTCTAGGAAATGATTTTATTTTTAAATTTTTTTTTTAAAAAATTATTTGTGTTTACAGTTAAAGATACATTTTGAATTTTAAATTTCTCTATCATAAACCAAAGGATCCATTAATAGATATACCACCATCAACAATAATCTCTTGTCCAGTAATCGATTTAGTTTCATCATCTAGTAATATTTTAACAATTCGAGCAATATCATTAGGTAAAATAATTTTTTTAAGTGGTGTTTTAGATTTCAAAAAATTTATTTGTTTTAAGGTTAAATTGTTTCTTGTCATCTTGGTATCAACATAACCTGGAGAAACAGCATTTACTGTAATACCCTTGGGACCCAATTCTACTGCTAAGTTTCTGGTCAAACCTAGTAAAGCGTGTTTTGATATAGAATAAATAGCTCTTTGGGATCTTCCAACTCTTGAGTAAAGAGATGTAATTATAACTATTTTACATTTTTTTTTAGCTTTGATGATTTTTTTTAATAATTTTTTAAGTATTTTTATAAAAGATATAAAATTTATATTAAAAATTTCTTGTATTTCTCTATTGCTTAAACTTAAAAAATCTTTTGGATTATTCTTTGCTGATACAAATATTATATTATCAGGAACAAAATTAGTTTCAAAATTTTCAACTTGTTCTATGTTTCCTAAATCTAAATTTTTTGAGTTGATTTCTAAAATTTTATCTTTATTTAAAACTTGTTTAATTTTTTTTCCTATATCACCAGATGACCCAAAAATGATTGTTTTTTTTTTTAATCTTGCCATTTTTTAATTATCATTATTTCATTAAATGTTTTATTACTTAATAGTGGTGTCATTTCTTCAAGAGGTGGAGTTTTGAGTTTACCTTTACTATCTTTGTAAGACACAATTCTTGGTTCAAATAATTGGTTTTTATCAATATTAACCTCACAAATTAGAGCTTTTTTATAATTAAGGATTGATTTCATTTTCTGTTTACAGTCCTTAATATTTTTTATTCTAAAATATTTAAAATTGAAAGCATTTGCAATTTTTTTGAATGATGGAAAAGTTAATCCACTGCTTTTTCCACAACCTATTTCTCTCCCATTAAAATAATTATGCTGTGTCTGCCTGATTGAGTGATAACCCTCATTATTTAGTATAAAAATTTTAGCTGGAATTTTATTACCTGATATTGTCTGTAATTCCTGCAAATTCATCATTATACTTCCGTCACCTGTTATACAGATTAAATCTTTTTTTTTATTGCTAAAATATGCTCCAACAATTGCTGGCAAATCATAACCCATAGAAGCACACCCTTTGTTAGTAAACATTCTTTGATTTTTTTTCAATCTTGCTGCTTTAAATGTTATGACAGCAGCAGTTCCATCTCCTGTTATTATATTTGAATTTGGTTTTATCTCATCAAAAAGATTACAAATAAAAGCGTAAGGATTAATATGATTTTGATTAAATTTTAAATGTTTTTTTTGTAAAATATTAAATCTTTTGACGTTATTTTTACACCACTTTAAATATTTTTGATGCCAAGGGTTATAAAAATCTTTATTCTTAGAATTTAACAATTTTTTGATGAAACCATTAATTTCTGTAACTATTTTTAAATTTATATTTAAATTTTTTTTATTAATTTCGGCTTGGTCTATATCAATCATAACTTTATAGGCTTCTCTAGCAAATGATTTAAAATTGTATCCAATTTGTCTAACATGCATTCTTGCACCCATAATTATCAATAAATCAGAATTTTGAATATTAAAATTGCCAGCACGTTCTCCATCTAGACCAGGTCTACCAGCGTAATATGGATTATCATTTTCAATCAAATCATGTGAGTTCCAAACCGTTAAAATAGGAATTTTGAGTTTTTTAATTAATTTTTTAAATAGGTTGAACGAATTTGAAAATCTAATTCCATTTCCAACAATCATTATAGGTCTTTTGGAATATTTAATTTTTTTTAATAAAAATTTTAATTTCTTTTTTTGATACTGTGAATTTTTTTTTTCATTTTTCTTTTTACTTTTTTTGAAATTCTTTAAGAACGTATTTTGTATATCTAATGGAACCTCAACCAATACAGGTCCAGGTCTACCGGTTGTGCTAATATCAATGGCCTCTTCAATTATAGAAACTGTGTTCTGAACTTTACTTATAGTAAAATTTTTCTTTGTAATTGTTCTTGATATCGATCTTATATTAGTTTCTTGATCACCAAATTGTCTTAGGTTTTTTAAATTTTTGTTCAATGATGTCATGTCAGAGCTTTTAACTTGACCCGCAATTATTATCATTGCTACTGAGTCTACATGTGCTCCAAAAATTCCATTAAGAGCATTGATTGAACCAGGACCAGTTGTTACCTGAACAATCGCTGGTTTTCCGGATAATCTATAATAAGCATCTGCAGCCATTGCACATGCTTGTTCATGATGACAAAAAATCTTTTTAATTTTTTTATTCTGATACAAAGCATCATTAAGAAACATAGCACCACCACCCGTGACCATAAAGCAAGTATCAATGCCTTTTTCTACTAATTTTTGAAAAATTATATTGGATACATTCATTTTTGAACTGATAATTATTAAAGTATTTAAATTTAGTTTGTGTAAATTATATTAATTATAATTATATTTATTAAATTGGTACATTAAATAATAAGTTTGATAAATAAATTATTTTTAAAATGAATAAAAAATTAACATATAAAGCTGCGATATTAATAATAGGTAATGAAATATTATCGGGAAGAACTCAAGATACAAATACATCAACACTAGCAACTTGGCTAAATTCTATTGGTGTAAAAGTTGATGAAGTAAGAATAATACCTGACATAGAGGAAAAAATTGTTGCCACATTAAATTTATTAAGATCAAGATGTGACTATGTTTTTACTACCGGAGGTATTGGACCAACTCATGATGATATTACAGCTCAATCAGTGGCAAAAGCTTTTGGTATTAAATACGAAATACAAAAACAAGCTTATAAAATTTTAGAAGCATACTATAAACCAGGAGAATTTAATGAAGGTAGACAAAAAATGGTTTGGATGCCTCAAAACGCTAGTCTTATATTAAATCCCACCAGTGGTGCCCCAGGTTTTTATATTGAAAATGTATTTTGTTTACCAGGAGTTCCATCAATTTTAAAATCAATGCTTGGAGGGTTAACAAATCTTATTGTTGGAGGTGAACCAATCTTAAGTCTAACTATTAGCTTAAGAACTATTGAAAGTGAGATAGCTAGTTCATTAACAAAAATACAGAATGAAAATCAGGATGTAGAAATAGGTAGCTATCCTTTTTTTCAAGCTGGAAAACTTGGTGTATCAATTGTAATACGTTCTGAAGACCAATCCAAAATTGATAATTGTAACTTACAAATTTTAAATTTTGTTAAAGAAAAAAATATTGAAGTAGTAGATAGATAAATGCTTTATTTTGCATACGGAAGTAACCTTAATCATTTTCAAATGAAACGAAGATGCAAAGATAGTGTATATTTAAAAAAGATTAATCTAAAGAATTTTAGATTAACATTCAGAAGTAAATATAGGGCAGCTGATATTGAGCATAAGAAAAATTCAATTGTACCTGGAGCTTTATTTGAAATTTCTAAAAGTGATGAAAAAAAACTTGATGTGTATGAAGATTTTCCAATTCTTTATAAAAAGTATTTTTTTTATTATTATGGAAAGGAGGTTATGACTTATACTATGGTAAAAAAATCTCCTTTTAGATTTCCAACTGAAAGATATTTAAATATTGTAAAACGAGGATATAAAGATTGTGATCTTGATTTTAAATATTTGAAATTTGCTTTATTTAAAAAATAAAATTTAATTATTTATGAATGATTTTTTAATCAAAAATAAAAAGAATATATTATATTTTTTAATATTTATTACATTAATCTCTTTTGTTGATACATTAAGAAAAGGTCTTTTAAATGGCTGTGATTTTCAATGGCAGCCTTCAGTTTTGTTCTGGGATGGAATTAATCATTATCAAAAATTTATTAATAACGGCAAATCAGATTTTTTATGTCAGGGTGGAGAATATGCACATTTGTTCCATGTAATTTTATACCCATACACTTTATTTGAGTGGGAAATAGCAAGAATATTATGGCTAATAACTAATGTCTTTTTTGCTTTCAGTATACCTTTTTTATTATGTAAATATTTAAATTTATCCAAATATAAAACATTTATATTATTACTTATTTTTTTAACATGCTATCCAACAAGAATGACTATTAATTATGGTCAACAAAGTTTATTTGTTTTATTTTTTTTAATTTTACCTTTTATCTTTAAATCAAAATTCGCAATTTTTTTATCAGGATTTTCAAGTATAAAATATAGTACAGGATATATAATTTTTTTAGATTTTTTAGTAAAAAAACAATTTAAAAGTTTTTTTATCGCAACAATACCTTATTTAGTTGGATGGTTAATTTATTCTTTTTACACAAATAGCAATCTAATTGTAAATTTTTTTGAACCACTTAATTGGTCTTTAAATAAGCAGTATGCCAGAGATGGAGATATTTATTCACTTCTTCAAATCTATTTTATTGATAGCCATCAAGTTTATATGAAATATTTATCAATTATTTTTATATTTGGTTTTAACACATTTATTTTATTTAAAGTTAATAAATTAAAAAATGAACTTTTAAAAATGTCATTAATATTCATTTGTCCCTTGCTATTTTTTCCGCATTCTAATTATGATTATATATTACTGTTCCCACTCGCATGTTATTCACTACTTAACATTAATACTTTCTTAAATAAGATAAATTTTTATTTTGTAATTTATTTTTTTTATTTTAGTAGGTTAATTAAACATTTGTTGGATTTAGATTGGTTATATCAGCCTATTTTACTTACTTTTATGTTAAGTTTAATATTTGTTAATATAAAGTTTAATCCAAAAATTACTTAAAAAAATATGAGATCATTATTAATTATTGGAGGAACTGGTTTTTTAGGCCAGTCTTTTTTTGATTACATAAATAAAGGAAAATTAAAAAAAATAAAATTATCTAAAATAATAATAATTTCTCGAAAAAAAAAAAAAATTAAAAGTAAAATTAAAATTTCATATATCAGAAAAAATATAGTAACTATAAAAAAAATACCTATTACAGATTATATAATTTATGCAGCTAATTCAGCTATAAATTCAGAAAATATAAAAGGTATAAATAATTTTAAAAAGCTTTTGAATAATAGGCATAAAAATACAAAAATACTATTTACAAGTTCAGGAGCAGTTTATGGAAAAAGAAATTTTAAAAAAAAATTTAAAGAAAACGACTCAATTAATTTTAAAAGTATATCTAAATTTAAAGGATATAAAAAAGGATATGCTAAGTCCAAAATTATTATTGAAAATGAATTTAAAAAATTAGGAAAAAAAGGTTTTAATGTTTCTATAGCTAGATTATTTTCTTTTATAGGTCGAAGAATATTAATCAATAATGATTTTGCAGTAACAAATCTAATTAATCAGGCCAAAAGCTCTAATAAAAAACATTTATTACTAAATAGTTCAAATGATGTTTACAGAGCATATATGAATGCTGAAGATTTAATAAATTGGTTAGTAACAATTTTGCTTCACTCAAATACTAAATGCAATATTTACAATGTGGGATCAGATGAACCTGTTACAATTAAAAAATTAGCCAATGTCATATCTAAAAAATTCAACAAAAAAGTTTCTATAATTAATAAAAAGAAATTAAAAAATAACCTTGATTATTATGTTCCATCGATATCTAAAGCAAAAAAAGAATTAAACTTAAAGCTTAATTTTAAATTTAAGAAATCTATTGAGCAATTACTGAGATTTAAGTTATAAGTATTTATCTTAATTCATAAAATAAAAATAATTTTTTTTTGAATTAATATAAGAGTAATTTATTTTAATAAGTTAGATTATAATTTTAAAATTTAATGAAAAAAAAGTATAAAATACTTATTACTGGTGGAACTGGGTTTTTAGGCTCAAATTTAGTAAACAAGTTATCAAAAGATAATAAATTTAAGTTGTATCTTTTATGTAGAAAATCTTCAAATTTCCAAAGAATAGACAAAAGCAATATAAAAAAAATAAAAAAGATTAATATTGAAAACAAAAACCTTAATATTACTTTTAAAAAAAATAATTTTGATGCAATTGTTCATTGTGCAACAAACTATGGATTAACTAAAAAAACTATATCAGAAGTAATTCAACCCAATTTAATATTACCGATGCAATTATTAGATCTTGCAAAAAACTATAAAATCAAAGCTTTTTTAAATACTGATACAATACTTAATAAAAATGTTTCAAATTATTCTCTTTCAAAATATCATTTTTCAGAATGGTTAAAGCTCTTTTCTAAGGATTTTTATTGTACTAATATTAAAATTGAACATTTTTTCGGTGCTCAAGATGATGATACTAAATTTGTAATCTCAATTATAAAATCTTTTTTAAATAATTCTAAGAGAATAAGTCTTACTAAAGGCACACAAAAAAGAGATTTTATTTATATTGATGATGTTGTTTCTGCAATGAAAAAAATACTACTATATTCCCTGAAGAAAAAAAGAGGCTATGATATTTTTGAAGTTGGATCTGGAATTAATGTTTCAATTAAAAGTATAGTAAAGCTCATTAAGAAACTATGTGATAATAATTTTACAAAATTAGATTTTGGTAAAATACCGATGAGAAAAAATGAGTCCTTTGATGTTAAATTAAATCTAAAAAAATTACATAAATTAAATTGGAAACCAAAGTATAGTTTGGAAGAATCTTTGAAAAAAACAATAAAATATTATAAACCCTGATTAATGAAATATTTTATAACTGGTGGCTGCGGTTTTATAGGAACAAATCTTGCCTTAAGTTTAGGCAAAAAAAATTATAAAAAAATATTAATTCTTGATAACTTATCTAAAATTACTGCAAATAAAAATTTGTCTATTCTTAAAAAAGAAAATATTTCTTTTAAAAAAATAGATATTGGAAAATCCAAACAAAAAATAGAAAAACTAATTAAGCAGCATAAACCAAAAGTAATTTTTCATTTAGCTGGACAAGTTGCTATGTCAACATCATTAAAAAAACCAGATTTTGATTTTCAAGGCAATGTCCTTGCTACAATAAATTTATTAGAAAGTATTAGAAAATTTTCAAAAAAAACAATTCTTATATTTTCTTCCACAAATAAAGTATATGGTGATTTGAAAAATTTTAATTATATTGAAAAAAAAACACGCTTTATAATTAAAAATAATTTTAAAGGATTTTCTGAAAATAATTATTTAGACTTTAAAAGTCCTTATGCGTGCTCTAAAGGGAGTGCCGATCAATATGTTTTGGATTATGCTAGAGTGTTTAATCTCAATACAATTGTTTTTCGACATTCATCAGTTTATGGGGGAAGACAGTTTTTTACTTACGATCAGGGTTGGGTAGGCTGGTTTTGTGCACAAGCAATCAAACATAAGCTTATCAAAAAAACTAAGTTTTCGATTTCTGGAAATGGAAAACAAGTTAGAGATCTAGTTCATATTGAAGATATAACTAGATTATACAGATTGTCATTTAAAAATTTCAAAAAACTAAAAGGTAATGCTTATAATATTGGTGGTGGCCTAAAAAATAGTCTTTCAATAATTGAGTTAATTAATTTCTTGGAAAAAAAACTAAACATAAAATTAAATTATCACAAAATTAATAATAGATTATATGATCAAAAAATATTCATTTCAGATAATAAAAAAATTTATAAAGATTTAAAATGGAAGCCAAATATAGATTATAAAAAGGGACTAGATCAAATGTTAAAGTGGATTAAAAGTAGTAAAATTTATAAAAATGTATAATTTTAATCTTTCTATTATAATTCCTTGTTTAAACGAGAGTAAAAATCTAACAAAATTAATTCCAGAAATTAAATCATGCATAGGGAAGAGGTTTTCATTTGAGATATTAATTATAGATGGAATGAATGTAGACAAAAAAACTAAACTAATTACAAAAAAATATAAGGTTAAATATTTCAACAGAAAAAATAATAATGATTATGGTAACGCTGTAAGATTAGGAATAATAAAGTCATCTGGAAAATATATAATATTTATGGATGGAGATTACTCACATCAACCAAAATTTATTATGAAGCTTTACAAAGAAAGGCACAATCATGTAGTGATAGCATCTAGATATGTCGATGGGGGAGGAACCGATAATGGTTTTATTGCCGAATTTCTTAGTAAAGTTTTAAATATTTTTTATAATGTTGTTCTAAATTTAAATCTAAAAGATGTTTCAAATAGTTTTAAGTTATATGAGGCAAAAAAAATTAAAAAATTAAATTT
>MDTD01171230.1_pt1 | contig 12363 bp, 14 predicted proteins | sample 811221 | NCBI WGS metagenome assembly MDTD01 (sample SAMN05326646, study PRJNA326480) | marine metagenome | isolation source: seawater | place: Pacific Ocean: South West | collected 2011 | reverse complement strand
GTGGGCACCTTAATATTTTAGAAATTTTCTTAAGAAACTTAGAATCTAGAAATTATTTATATGAAACATCAGCACACTTTGCCTCTTTATTGGCTTTATTATTATATTTACTAATAAACAAACATTTTTCAAAATCAAATATCAAAGCTTACTGGAAAATATTAATCTATGCGACTGTTCCTGCTATTCTCCTTGGTTTTGTTATCAAATTTTACGATGTAAATTATATTAGTTTAGAGTTAATTGGATACACTTCGATCGCTGGAGCAATATTACTATATGTTGCAGATAAAGCGAAAAAATTTAAATTAAAAATCAAAAATAAAAGTACCAAATTTATTATAGCTGGAATTTTTCAATGTCTAGCTTTTTTACCAGGTTTTAGTAGAGCAGGAAGTTGTATAATTGCATTCAGACTATTTGGAGAGGATAGAAAATATTCATCTATTTATAGTTTATATATGGGCATACCTATAATTTGTTTGTCTTTTTTTTCCAATATTAAAGAATTTAATAATTTTATCATTGATAAAAACCTATCTGTAATTTTTGTTACTACATTTTTTGCAGCATATTTTACAATTTCTTTATTTATTAAAGTGATAAATAAAATTGGCTTTACACCTTTTGTAATTTACAGAATTTTAATAGGTATAGTCTTATTGATTTATGTTTACTAAACTTTATCGATAAACTTTTTTAGGTACTGTGAGGTAATAATCTTCATATTTGACAGATCTTGGTTCAATATTTCAGTAACTAATATTTGACTTCCTTCTGATATACTATCGTGAGAAAGAGTTACATACTGATCGTATGTGAATAAAGGTTTTGGAAATTTTTCTAATAATTTACCTTGAAGGATAGCCATAAAAGAGGGCATAGAAAAAAACCTTTCCTTTTTTTTTAAAGACAAAAATATATGACTCAAGATTTCCTTAAATGTGAAAATTTCATTACCAACTGCAGCAAGATTCAAATTTTTATATTTATCAAAACTATTTAACAAATTAAAAATTAGTAAAGACAAATCATTTACATATATTGGTTGAAATTTTGTATTTCCACCTTTTATGAGTGGAAGAAATGGTAAATATTTTGCCATCTTACCAAATAAATTAAAAAAATTATCCTCCTCGCCATAAACGGTACTTGGTCTTATGATAATATAATTAGAATTATTATTTTCGATAAATTCTTCACCCATTTTTTTGCTGATAAGATAATTAGACTTTGTTTGAAAAGTTGAGCCTAAGCTTGATACATGCAAAAATGGTTTATTAAAGAGTTCGCAATAACCAGCAATTTTTTTTGGTAATAAAAAATGAGCTGTTTCAAATGATAAACTATTGTTTTCATAAAAAACTCCGATTAAATTTATTACAAAATCAGAATTTATGATTAAATTTTTTATTTCATTAAGATTATTGATATCAAAATTTATTACTTCTATTTGACCTATATCTCCAGAAAGTATGTTTCTTTTAACTTTGCTAGCATTTCTTACTGGGCAGACTAATTTATTACCATTTTGTAGAAGTCTTTTTGTTAAACTTCTTCCAATAAAACCAGTTGATCCGAAAACTAAGATATTTTTGTTTCTCATTAGGATAAGTATCTTATATAAATATTAGTCTTAAGATGTCAAACTATCAATTATTCCAAAATGACCTACCAAAAAATATTTTAAAAAGCTTTAAAACTTCAATATCTATTGATACTGAGACTATGGGGCTAGTTGTGAAGAGAGATAGGCTGTGTCTTGTACAAATTAAGAATAATAGTGATGGTAAATATTATTTAGTTCAGATAGCTGATAAGCTTGAACCAAAAAAATGTAAAAATCTAAAGGCTCTTTTAGAAAATAAAAAAATATTAAAAATTTTTCATTTTGCTAGATTTGATATAGCAGTAATAAAACAGTATTTGAAAATAAATGTTAAAAATGTTTTTTGTACTAAGATTGCATCAAAATTAATTCGAACTTATACTAATAAACATGGTCTTAAAGATTTGGTATCAGAATTTTTAAAAATTGATATTGATAAAAAAGAGCAATCATCTAACTGGAGTAACAAAAAGTTAACAAATGATCAAATTCAATATGCAATAAATGATGTCAAATATCTTGATGAAATATATAGGGTTTTTAATTCAGAACTTAAAAAAAAATCATTATTAAAAGAGTATAAAGAAATTTTATCTTTTTTGGAAACAAGAGTAGATTTAGATTTAATGGGATGGGACTTTGATATATATGCTCATTAAAAATTGGATTGTAATATAGTAATATGAGCAAAAAAAAAATTTTTACTATTGGTAAAGATATAATAGAAACTGAAATTAAAGGACTGAAAGCTTTAAAAACCAGTTTGAGTGATGATTTTTCAAAAGCTGTACAGCTAATTTTAGAAAATAAAAAAAAAATAATATTTACAGGCTTAGGTAAAAGTGGATACATTGCTAGAAAAGTATCTTCTTCATTCAAATCAACTGGAATATCGTCTTTATACCTTCATCCCTCAGAAGCCAGTCACGGCGACTTAGGGGTCATTGATAAAGGAGATATACTAATAATAATATCTAACTCTGGGGAAACTAATGAAATTTCAGACATAATTAATTTTGCTAAACTGAAAGGTGTTAATATAATTTCAATAACATCTAACTCTAATAGTGTTTTGTCTAAAAACTCAAATATAGTTTTAAAGCTTCCCAAACATACTGAAGCTGACAAACTAAAAATCATTCCTACAACTTCAACCACGATGGCTCTTGCAATGGGTGACGCGCTGTGTTGTGCAGTGTTAAATTATAGAAATTTTGATAAATCCTCTTTTAGAAAGCTTCATCCTGGTGGCAAACTTGGAAAAAACTTGAGAACTTTATCTGATATTATGAGTAAAGATTTACCAATTGTTCACATTAATGAAAAAATTTCTGAGGCTATATTGGTGATGACAGAAAAGAAATATGGATGTGTAATTGTATGCAATCAAAAAAATGTAATATCTGGAATAATAACTGATGGTGATCTAAGGAGATCATTTAAAAAAGGATTAAATTACTTAAATTCTTGTAGAATTAAAGACATCATGAATTCTAAACCGGTGACAGTCAAAGAAAATATTTTAGTTTCTGCAGCAATAAATTTAATGAACAAAAAATCTATAACTAGTTTGATAGTGTCTGATAAACTGAAACCTATAGGCATAGTTAATCTTAAGGAATGTACTTTAAGTGTATAAATTACTGAATATTAAAAATTTTCTTTTTTTTCTAATTTGTATATCTCTTTCAATGCAAGCTTTAATAATAATCTTTAATAACAAGTCAAATAGTTACCTCAAATATAATAATAACTCTTTAGATAGATTTGAAACTATTATGTTCAATAAAGATGGTAATAATCTTATTAAAGCTGATAAGTTAATTTATATTGATGATGAGCGCACACTTCTGAAAGGTCAATCTAGTTTAAAAAATGATAATTATGAAGTTAATAGCTTTGACATTTTAATTAATTTTAATACCGGAAATGCCGAAAGTAGTAACAAAACAAATTTAATCAATAAAACAACAAATGTTGAGTCTGAGGGTTTTAAGTTCGACAATTCTTCAAATATGATTAACTTCATTGGAAATACTGTTGTCCTTTTTTTAAAATGAGTAGTTTATTAAAAATAATTACTGTTTTATTCATAATATGCCCCTGCGTATCCTTTGGTAAAGATGTTTTGAAAGCAAAAGAAGGTATTACTTGGGACTCTGAAAATAAAGAGTATCTTGCTACAGGTGATGTAATTTATCAGAGTGACGAAATAAAGATATCAAGTGATTTACTAAGAGCTAAATATGAAATAAAGGATGATAGAGAAGTTTTTAATGAGATTGAAGTTAAAGGAAGTATAGAAATTTTTTATAATGATGAAATTTACTATTCAGATTATGGATTATATTTTAAACAAAAAAGTTTAATCGAACTTTATGATAACGTCAAAATAGTATCTAAAGATAGAATTCTTAAAGGTGATAAATTGATTATAGATCTCAAAAACAATACTAGAACTATGAGCGCTTCAAAAAAAGAGAGTGTTGTTGAAGTATTTATAAATGAATAATGAAATACAATTAAAAAATATCAATAAAAAATTTAAATCAAAGATTGCTTTAAACAAAGTTAACTTATCATTTGATCAAAAAAAAAATTTATGGACTTCTCGGACCTAACGGTAGTGGAAAAACAACATTGTTTAATATTATCGCTGGTTTTTTAAAACCTGATAGTGGTGAAATATATTTAAATGAAAAGAATTTAATAAATTATAGCCTAAATGATAGAAGTGCATTTGGTATATCTTACCTACCTCAAGAGGCTTCGATATTTAGAGACTTAAACGTTTACGAAAATATTTTATCCATAGCTCAATTATTTCATAAAAAAAATGATGCAAAATTAGTTTCTAACAAACTAGTAAAACTATTTTCGTTGGAGAGATTTATTGAAACCAAAGGCAAGCTTCTCTCAGGGGGAGAAAGAAGAAGAACTGAAATAGCTAGAGCTTTGGCAAGTAATCCAAAATATCTGTTGTTAGATGAACCTTTCGCAGGTATTGATCCGATTGCTATTGAAGATGTTAAAGATACGATTTTAAAATTAAAAAATAGTGGCATTGGAATTATTGTAACTGATCATAATGTCAGAGAGGCTTTAAAAATTGTTGACTATGCAAATATTATTTACAACGGAGAAATAGTTAAAGAAGGAACACCAAACGTTATTATAAAAGACGAATTTGTGAAAAAAATCTATCTTGGTGAAAATTATGATAAGCAATAAAAAAAAAATTTTTTTTAAGGGTTCCTATTTTCCTCCTGGAGATAAATCAATAAGTCATAGAATAATTATTCTAGGAAGTCAGGCAGTTGGTAAATCAATTGTATCAAATTTACTAGAAGGAGAAGATGTAATAAATACTATTAAAGTTATGTGTGAACTTGGAGCAAATATAAGAAAAAAGGACGATAAATTTATAATTTATGGGTTGCCTCCAGGTTCATTGTTTCAGCCAAAGAAAAAGTTAGATTTTGGAAATTCAGGTACTGGAATAAGGCTAATTGCTGGTTTGGTATCTACAAATAACATTAATGCAGTTTTAATTGGAGATAAATCATTAAACAGTAGACCTATGAAAAGAGTTACAGAACACTTATCTAGACTAGGTTCAATTATCAAGTTAAAGAATAATTTTTATCCTCCAATCAATATTAAAGGCGTAGGTAATGCTATACCTTTAAATTTTGAGATTAAAATTCCATCAGCTCAAATAAAAAGTTCTATAATTTTATCATCTTTAAATACTAATGGTCTTATTAAAATTAAAGAATTTAGTTCTACAAGAGATCATACAGAAAATATGCTTAAGTCGATGGGCTATAATATAAAAGTAAAACATGACAAAAATTTTAGATATATAGAATTAAAAAATGATAAGTCGCTAAAACCAATTAAATACCAAGTTCCTGGAGATCCATCATCTGCAGCATTTTTAATAACAGGTGCATGCTTATTACCAGGATCTAGACTACTTGTTAAAAACATTTTGTTTAATAAGACTAGAATTGGATTTATTGAAACTTTAAAATCCATGGGAGGTAATATTAGAGTTATTAAAAAGAAAAAATTGAATAATGAAACTGTTGCTGACATATTAATTGATCAAAAACGAAATTTGAAATCTGTTATAGTAAAGTCATCAAAAATACCTCTTCAAATTGATGAAGTACCTATACTCTCAATAGCAGCATCATTTGCTAATGGCATTTCAATTTTTAAAGGTTTAAAAGAGCTTACAGTTAAAGAAAGTAATAGACTTGATTTAATTCATAAAAATTTATTGAAAATGGGTGTGAAATCTGAAGTTAAAGGATTTGATTTGTATATCCATGGAAATGATAAATTAAAAAAAGGTAATGCTAAAATTACACACAATCATGACCATCGCATAGTCATGGCTTTTTACGTAGCGAACTTAATATGTGAAAAACGTAATATAATTAAGGATAAATCATGTGTAAATACTAGCTACCCTTCTTTTTTTAAAGATATGACAAAACTTTTAAATTAATTTCCTTGAAAAAAAGAAATAAAACTTTAAAACGACCTAACAATTTGAAAGGCAAATTATGAAATATGATATCTAATGAAGAGTATAACAAACTGTTAGAACTACAATTTGATTCAAAAAGTAATATATCTGCAAACAAAATAATATCTGGAACTATTCTTAAAATAAGTGATTTACAAGTTACTGTTGACATAGGTTACAAAAGTGAAGGTCAAATACCAAAGGAAGAGTTTATTAATACAGGTCATTCTGATGATTTAAAGACTGGTCAAAAAGTTGAGGTTTTTATTGAGAAATTAGAAGATAAAGAAGGCAATATTAAAGTATCTCATGAAAAAGCTATTAAAATGAAGTCTTGGGAAAAACTCCAAAAAATATTCGATAATAAGGAAAGAGTGAAGGGTTTTATAGTCGGCAAAGCAAAAGCTGGATTATATGTAAAGATAATGGGGACAAATGCTTTCCTTCCGCTAAGTCAGATAGATGTTAGGCCTGTAAGAGATGTTAGCCACTTAATCAAAACAGAGGAGACTTTTGAAATTCTTAAAATGGATTATTCAAAAGGTAATATTGTTGTATCAAGAAAAGCAATTCTCGAGGATAAACAGAAAGAAATAAAAAAACAGATTTTAGAAAAGTCCAAAAATGACTCAGTTGTAAGTGGTAAAGTAAAAACATTCACTGATTATGGAGCATTTGTTGATTTAGGAGGTATCGATGGATTGGTACACTTAAGTGATATTTCATGGAGTAGAATTGGTCATCCTTCTGATGTTCTTGAAGTTGGAAAAAACTATGAGTTCAAAATCTTAAAAGTATCTGACGACTCTGATAAAATAAGCCTAGGTTATAAACAACTAAAAGATGATCCTTGGGATAACATTGAAAGTAAAATCAATCTTGATGAAATATATGATGGAAAAATTACACATATCACTGATTATGGAGCATTTGTTCAGTTGACTAACAAGGATTTAGAGGGATTGGTTCATTCTAATGATATTAGTTGGACAAAAAAAAATATTCATCCAAACAAAATTTTAGAAGTTGGTTTTAATATTAGAGTTAAAATTTTGGAAATTGATCAAGAAAAGAAGAGAATAAGTCTTGGAATAAAACAGACTGAGCCAAATCCATGGGAAAATATTTTGAATGAGTACAAAAAAGATCAAATTATTGAAACTGAGGTAAAAAACATAACTGAGTTTGGTGTATTCGCAAAGCTGGATGAAAATATAGATGGTCTTATCCATAAGAATGATCTCTCTTGGACTGACTCAAATGGTGACAGATCATTAAAGAAATATCAAAAAGGTGAAAACATTAAAGTCAAAATACTTGAGATCGATCCAGAAAAAGAAAAAGTTAGTTTTGGTATCAAACAGTTATCTCCTGATCCTTTTCATGAATATTTTAAAGATAAATCAAAAGGAGATGTTGTATCTGCTACAATAACAAAAATAAACAACAACGGTATCGAAGTTGAAGTTGATAGCTTCATAGAAACAACAATTAGAAGGAAAGAACTTTCAAAAAATAAAGAAGAGCAAAATATATCTAGATATAATGAAGGTCAAAAGATAAATGCTAAAATCAGTTCAATTGATCTAACAAATAGAAAGTTTGCTCTTTCAATACGTCAACTAGAGATAGATGAAGAACAAAGTTTGTTAGAAAAATACGGATCTAAATCCTCTGGATCTGTCTTAGGTGACATTCTTGGTAAGGCTTTGGATGAGGACAAGGACTCCAAAGAAAAATAAGTCAGATCTTTTAAAAATATTCTTAAAAACAGAGACTGACTTAACTCCTAAAGTTAATGAAGCTATTTTTAATAGATTTTTTGATATTTTAGAAAAAAGTATTTCCGACCATATTTCTATAGAACTAAGAAACTTTGGGGTTTTCAAACTAAAATTTATGGAGTCAAGATATGGTTCTAATCCAAGAAATAAAAAAAAAATATATATTCCTTCTAAATGGAAAGTTACATTTAAAGCTAGTGAAAATATAAACAAGAAACTTAATGAAAAAATTTAAATCTTTTATAGCCTTAGATCTCAAATCAAATCAACAAAATATTAATATTGTGAAAAAACTATCCAGTTATGTTTATGGTTTTAAGGTGGGCTATAGGTCTTATTATAATACCCGGTCCAAAGAATTAATTTCAGAAATAAAAAAGACTAAATGTAAACTATTTTTAGATTTAAAACTTCATGATATTCCTAACACAGTTAGTTGTGCAATAGACTCTTTGTCGAAAATTAATCCTGAGTTTCTAACTTTACACATATCAGGAGGCAGCGAGATGATTAAAGCTGCAGTAAATTCTATAAAAAAAAATAAACTTAAAACTAAAATTCTAGGAGTAACTTTACTTACTAGCTTAAATGGGAAAGACAGTAAAAAAATATACAATGAAGAAAATACAAAAAAACTCGTAAAAAAATTTGCAAAAATTGCTAAAAGTGAAAATTTACATGGTCTTGTTTGTTCAGGTGAAGAACTAATTGCTATTGGGAAATTAAGTAAATTAATTAAAGTAATACCAGGTGTTAAATTATTTGGAAGAAAAGATGATCAAAAAAGAGTTACTTTTGCACATAATGCTTTACAAAATGGTGCTAGCTTTGTTGTAATAGGAAGAGAGTTAATAGAGAGTAGAAATCCTGAAAATCTTTTAAAAAAATATGTCGAACAACATAAAAATAAAAATTTGTGGACAAAATAATCCTGCCATAATTAATCACTGTCTTGATATGAATGTTACTTATCAAGGATTAATTTTTTATGAAAATAGTCCAAGATATATTGATATCGAAACACTATCTCTTATTAACCAATATTTTAAATCACATAAAGATAAATTTGTGGGTGTTTTTGTAAATCCTACAATAGATGAGATAAAAAAGAAATTAACTGTTTTTGACTTTGAAATAATTCAGCTCCATGGAGATGAGACTCAAAATTTTATCAATAAAATTAAAAGTAACTTTAATAAAAAAATTTATAAATCTATTACTCCAGAAAATTTTGAAAAAACAGACTTAATTAATGTAGATCAATACCTCATCGAAGCAAAACCCTCTTCAAGTCAAATGCCTGGGGGTAATAATAAAACATGGGATTGGTCTGATTTTAAAAATATAAAAAAACTTCCATTTATTTTATCAGGAGGTCTAAATATCACTAATATCAAAAAAGCAATTAACTTAACAGGTGCAGATTTTGTTGATATAAACTCTGGTGTAGAGGAAAAACCTGGTGAAAAAAGCCTTACTTTAATAGATGGTATTATTTCATCAATTCATAATTAATGAAAAATTATCAACAACCAAGCAATATAGGAAGATTTGGCGAATTTGGTGGTATGTATGTATCGGAAACTTTAATGCCCCTTTTGTTAAATTTAGATGACTCTTATAAAAAAATTCAAAAGGATAAAAAATTTCAAAAGGAATTAAATCATCTTTTTAAAAACTATGTTGGAAGACCTTCCTCGTTACACTACGCTAAAAATTTATCTAAATTTATTAATGGACCAAAAGTATATTTTAAAAGAGATGAACTGAATCATACAGGGGCTCATAAAATAAATAACTGTCTAGGACAAATACTTCTTGCAAAAAAAATGGGCAAAACAAGAATTATTGCTGAAACGGGTGCTGGACAGCATGGAGTTGCAACTGCCACTGTTTGTGCACTTTTTGGACTTCCTTGTTATATTTATATGGGCTCAAAAGATATTGAGAGACAAAAACCAAATGTTTTTAGGATGAAACTCCTCGGTGCAAACATTATACCTGTTGAGTCTGGGAGTAAGTCTTTAAAAGACGCAATGAATGAAGCTCTTAGGGATTGGATTAAAAATGTTAGAGATACATTTTATATTATTGGCTCTACAGCTGGTCCCCATCCCTATCCTAAAATGGTAAGAGATTTTCAATCTGTAATTGGAAAGGAAGCGAGAGAACAAATTTTAAAAGTTGAAAGTAAATTACCAGATTATTTGATTGCTTGTGTTGGAGGTGGGTCAAATGCCATGGGTTTATTTTACCCTTTTTTAAATGACAAGAAGGTAAAAATTATAGGAGTTGAAGCGGCAGGTCGAGGGGCTAAAACAGAAGAAACAGCTGCAACTATGACATCCGGTACACCAGGTATTTTACATGGTAGCTATAGTTATGTCTTACAAGATAAAGATGGTCAAATAAAAGAAGCACATTCAATTTCTGCTGGTCTCGATTATCCAGGAGTAGGTCCTGAGCACTCCTATTTAAAAGATATTAAAAGGGTTGAATATTTTGGTGTAACCGATAAGGAAGCCCTTAAAGCATTTCAAATATGTTCAAAATTAGAAGGAATCATTCCTGCACTTGAACCCTCTCATGCCCTAGCCTATCTGATTAAAACATTTAAAAATAAACATAAAAACAAGGTTGTTATCTTAAACTTGTGTGGAAGAGGCGATAAAGATTTATTCACGGCGGCCAAAGCAATAGGATTTGATGCAGATGAATAATCTTAACTCTCTTCCTGAGAAAAAAATACTATCATTATTTATGACATGTGGGTTTCCTACTCTAAATCAAAGTAAAAAGATTTTTAATGAAATATTATCTCATCAACCAAATATTATTGAGTTTGGACTTCCCTTCTCTGATCCGATGGCAGATGGGCCTATTATCCAAGAGGCGAATAAACTTGCGCTAAGATCAAAACTATCAACTCAGCAATCACTTAATTTAATTAAAGAGTTAAGTAAATCTAAAAAAAACACTTCATTTGTAATAATGTGTTATTTAAATACTATTCGTAAATTTGGATTAAATAAATTCATTAAAAATATTAAAGGTATTGTGGATGGTATAATAATTGTTGATTTACCGTATGAGGAAGAGGGTGAAATCAAAAATTTTTTTTCTAAAAATAACATTCATCTAATCAAATTAATCTCTCCAATGACAGACAATAAAAGAGCTCGAAAACTTTTAAAAAATTCAAAAGGTTTTATTTATTATATTTCAGCAACTGGTATCACAGGTTCAAATAAATTAGATTACAGAGAAATAAATAAAAATGTTCAATCAATAAAAAAAATTTCTTCTGTTCCCGTATTAGTTGGATTTGGTATAAAGTCTAAAAAAGATGTTATTAATATATCAAAAAAAACTAAAGCAAATGGAGTTATAATTGGCTCAGCTCTTATTCAAAAATATTTTGACCTGAAAATGGATTTCAATAAATATCTTAAGAACCTTAAAAAATTTATTAAAGAGGTAAAAGTTTAAAAATGAATTGGTTAACCAATTTTGTTAAACCTAAACTTAGCTCATTAGTTACTAAAAAAGACTCACCCTCAGATCTTTGGACTAACTGCAATAAATGCAACCTGATGTTATATAAATCTGAACATAAGGATAATTTGTTTGTTTGTTCTCATTGTGATAATCACATGAATATAGATGTAGAAAATAGATTAAATAGTTTATTTGATAATAAATCATACGAACTTGTCAATATACCATTTGAAAACAATGATCCTCTAAAGTTTAAAGATCTTAAAAAATATACAGATAGAATTAAAGCAGCACAAAAAAAAACTAGCCAAAAAGATGCAGCTATTGTGGCAAAAGGTAAGATTGGAAATATAGATGTAGTTGTTTTTATTTTGGATTTTAATTTTATGGGTGGCTCTATGGGCCAGTTTGTTGGTGAGGCTTTTAAAATATCTTGTGAAATGTCTGTTGAACTAAAATGTCCTTTTATATCAGTTTCGTCCTCTGGTGGTGCAAGGATGCAAGAGGGAATTGTAAGTTTAATGCAGCTGCCAAAAACTGTTGCAGCTTTAAATATGTTAGACCAACATAAAATTCCCTACATTAGTGTACTCACCCATCCTACAACAGGAGGAGTAAGTGCATCGTTTGCTATGCTAGGAGATATTATTATTGCTGAAAAAGGAAGCATGATCGGATTTGCTGGAAAAAGAGTTATTGAAGAGACAATTAAAGAACAATTACCTGAAGATTTTCAAACTGCCGAATATCTTCTGGATCATGGAATGATTGATATGGTTGTGCATCGAAAAGAGTTAAGTCAGACAATTGCAAAAGTTTTATCCTTCGTAAAAAAATAAACGCTTGAAAGATCCTATTTTTCAAAGACTTCTAAATCTTCACCCTAAATTTTCAGATTTATCTTTAGGGAGAATTAATAAACTTTTAAAAAG
>MDTD01129360.1_pt1 | contig 12363 bp, 8 predicted proteins | sample 811221 | NCBI WGS metagenome assembly MDTD01 (sample SAMN05326646, study PRJNA326480) | marine metagenome | isolation source: seawater | place: Pacific Ocean: South West | collected 2011 | reverse complement strand
TGATATGACCAGCTTGAGGTGTATCATCCGGTATTCGAGATATATCACGATATTGGCGAATATTTCTATGGCAATCAGAACCGCCATGAATGCCCCGAATGTCGCCAGGATGTCGTTGATATTGAGCAGCATGTAGGGTTCGGTCGTGACGCGCTGGTACAACACCCAGATGACATCAAGAATACCCCAGATGATGACAAGGGTCATCAACACCGCCAACACGCGGACAGAAAGACGTATCAATGCCCACAGCCGTCTGATCAGGGGGTCGTCCAGAGGCTCTTTGCATAACTTTTTATCAAAGAAAAACATACGCCTTCCAGTTTGGCAGATGGTTGAAAAGATATGACAATACTTACTATAAAGGTATGTCACCCGGACAGGTTGTTGTCAATTGAAAGAAGATACAGCGATTATGACATGTCTTGATCCTTCTTCTGTGGTATGTGTATGATTCCTGTTCACCCAACAAATTTTGTTCGAGAGGATACACACATGGAGACTTTGCTTGATAAGCATTGGCATCAAATAGAAAGTGATGAGGTTTGCAAGCTGCTGAGCGTGCAACCGGATAAAGGCCTCGATGATTTCGAGATAGATCGACGGCAGAAGAACTTCGGCGCGAACGTCATCACCGGCAAAAAAGGAAAGACCGACCTTGAGCGGTTCCTGCTGCAGTTCCACCAGCCGTTGGTATACATTCTCATCGTCGCAGGCATAGTTACCGGTTTCCTGGGCGAATGGGTCGATTCCGGTGTCATCATGGCCGTTGTTCTGGTCAACGCCGTCGTCGGCTATATTCAGGAATCCAAGGCGGTCAAAGCACTTGATTCCCTGTCCGCCAGCATGGGCACCGAAGCCATGGTGCTCCGCTCCGGGCAAAAAGTCAGAATCCCGGCGGCAGAAATCGTACCGGGCGATATCGTTCTGCTCCGTTCAGGAGACAAGGTCCCGGCCGATCTCCGTATCGTGTCGGGCAAGGAGCTGCGAATCGACGAATCCACCCTGACCGGCGAATCCCTTCCGGTAGCCAAAAACGAACAGGCCGTGAACCGGGAAACCGTACTTGCGGAGCGAAAAGGCATGGCCTTTGCCGGTACGCTGGTCAGCTACGGACAGGGCAAGGGCGTTGTTGTCTCCATAGGCAACAAGACGGAGATCGGTCGCATATCGGGCATGATCGATTCAGCCGACGAACTCGACACGCCCCTCACCAAAAAAATTACCCGCTTCAGCCACATGCTCCTGATTGCGATTATGGTGCTGGCCGGTGCCTCCTTCGTTCTCGGCCTGATGCGCTCCGAACCCATCAGTGAGATTTTCATGGCCGCGGTCGCGCTGGCTGTGGGCGCCATCCCCGAAGGCCTCCCGGCAGCCGTGACCATCATTCTGGCGCTGGGTGTTTCCCGCATGGCCGAACGCAAGGCGATCATCCGCAAACTGCCCGCCGTGGAAACCCTCGGCGGCACCACTGTCATTTGTTCGGACAAGACCGGTACCCTCACGGAAAACCAGATGACGGTTCAGGAAATCCGTAGCGGCGGACATTCGTATATTGTCTCCGGCACCGGTTACGGCAGCGAAGGAAGCGTCACACCGGCTGACGGTAGTCAGGGCGACAACAAGGCCCTCGATGAGTGCCTCCGCGCAGGCCTTCTGTGCAACGATGCAAAGATTTACATGAAAGACGGACGCCCCATGGTGGAAGGCGACCCAACCGAAGGCGCGCTCATTGTCTCGGCTGAAAAGTATGGTTTTGATCATAAGCAGGAGCATGAAGCGTTCAAGCGGGTGGATGAACTACCCTTCGAGTCTGAGTGGCAGTATATGTCCACGCTACATGAGCTGGAAGAAGGCCGGATCGCCTACGTGAAAGGCGCGGTCGAAAAGGTCCTCGGCTGCTGCAAGGAGATGATGCTCCCGTCCGGTGAAGTCGTCGAACTGGACCGTGATGCCATCATCGCTGCCCAGCACGAGATGGCCTCCAAGGGATTGAGGGTGCTCGCCTTTGCCAGAAAGAAAGTGCCGGCCAACGAGCAGCTTATCCGTGCCGATGCCTGCATGGGCATGGAATTTGTCGGCTTGCAGGGCATGATCGATCCGCCTCGCGAGGAGGCCAAGGCTGCCATTGCCGCCTGTCAGAATGCCGGAGTCAGGGTCAAGATGATCACCGGCGACCACGCCCTGACAGCAGAAGCCATTGGGCTTCGCCTCGGACTGCGGGCCCCCGGCTGTGATATCGGCAAGGACTGCCCGGTAATGACAGGCCGCGAGATAGCGGAACTGAGTGACAAGGAGCTCACCGAAAAAGTATCTGACATTCCCGTCTTCGCTCGCGTATCGCCCGAGCAGAAGCTGCGCCTTGTCATGGCCATGCAGAAAAACGGCGACGTCTGCGCCATGACGGGCGACGGCGTCAACGATGCCCCGGCCCTCAAACAGGCGGACATCGGCGTTGCCATGGGCATCACCGGCACCGAAGTGGCCAAGGAAGCTGCCGACATGGTTCTCACCGACGACAACTTCGCCACCATTCAGGCCGCTGTCGAGGAAGGACGCGGCGTGTTTGCCAACCTCGTGAAGTTCATTGCCTGGACGCTGCCCACCAACGCGGGTGAAGGACTGGTCATCCTCACGGCCATCCTGTTCGGCGCAACACTGCCCATCCTGCCGGTCCAGATTCTCTGGATCAACATGACAACAGCCGCCTGCCTGGGAATGATGCTCGCCTTTGAGCCCAAAGAACCGGGCATCATGGATAGAGATCCACGCGACCCGGACAGACCCATTCTGGACAAGACCATCCTACGCCGAATCGGCATCGTCAGTCTCCTGCTGCTGGTCTGCGCATTCGGTTTGTTCAAGTGGGAACTGGTCAACGGAGCAACGGTGGAGAAGGCCCGGACCATGGCCGTGAACGTCTTTGTGGTGCTCGAAGCCTTCTACCTGTTCAACTCACGCTCCTTCAAGCGCTCTCCCTTTGAACTCGGTTTCACCACTAACAAGTGGATACTGGGCGGCTTCACCACCATGATGGTGCTGCAGTTGATCTTCACCTATGCCCCGTTCATGAACACCCTCTTTTCCAGCGCGCCCATCAATCTGCTGGACTGGATAAAGATACTGGCGTGCGGACTGGCCGTGTACTTCATCGTCGAATTCGACAAGAAGCGGACATCGTCCGACATATAACAGCAAAACGTCATAGACTTGCCACCATTGTACTCCTCCCCTCGCACCACTAAGTGATGAGGGCGGGAGTACTTCTGACTGAGCGCACGCAGGGGATTTACCCTTACCCCCCTTGCGTAACCGATGGGAGTTTGTCATTACCCGATTATGAGACACGGAAAACGATCATCCATCATCGCATGCCGAACCATTCCTCTTTTCACGTTGAAAGGTATGACATGCTTCCTGATCGCCATGCTCCTCTCTCTTACCATTACCCACTCTGCCCTGTCCCGCTCCCTCCACCTTGTCACCGAACCCTGGGAGCCATTCGTCTATGTCGAGGACGGGCAACCCACCGGAGTGGATTTTGAGGTCGTCCGATCCGTATTCGAGCAAATGGGTATCGATATCCATGTCGAGTTTCTGCCGTGGAAACGCTGCCTCAACATGATCAAGGAAGGTGAAGCTGACGCCCTGCTCGACGTTTCGATAACCACCGACAGGCTGGCCTACATCCTCTTTCCAGAGGAACCCCTTTCAAACAGTAATTCCAACATCTTTTACCTGAATAACAAACCGCTCACCTACCATTCCCTGGCCGACCTTTCCGGCATGACCATAGGGACCCAGTTCGGGTATTCGTATTCAGCCGATTTCGACAAGGCAGACAATTTCACCAAAGAACCGGTCAGCGACATAGCCTTCAACATACGCAAACTGATGGCTGGAAGAATCGATGCGTTCATTGCCAATCGAGTCTTCGGTGAACAGGCCGTTCGCGCAAAAGGACTGCAAAACGTCATTTCCTTCGCCCCAACTCCGATCAGCGGAGGCAACCTCTTCATAGGTTTCTCCAGAAAACGCGCCACAGCGGATTTTGTGCGTCAGTTCGACCAAGCACTGCAGGAGTTCAAGAAAACGCCGGGATATGCCGCCATACGCGAACGATACGGTCTTCCTGTGGAGTGCCCCTCATCCAAATAGAAAGGCAGCCCCATGTATTAAGGACTGCCTACGCATTACTCCACCATCACGATGATTGTTACTGTGGAGGTGAGCTGACGGCCACAGCGGCAGCAGTTCCGTGGGCCGCCTGAGCCGACATGCCCTCATTTTCCAGCAATGGCTTTGCACCGCTCCGACAGCGGGGACAAATGGTTTCGTGGATCAATTCGTCCCAAGGGCCTTTCCAGTCGCAATTGACGCACTGATAATGCATTTCTTCCTCCTGGTTGAGCATGTGAAGAGACCCCGCCTGACGGCAGGGTCTCATTTTCATATTGGTAATTGACTACTGGGCAGAAGTGCTTTCTACCGCGATTTTACGGGCATTCCCTTCAACAACTTTGGTTCTCGGCATGGTGATGCACAATACGCCCTTGTCGAGCTTGGCGTTGATGTTGTCCCGATCAGCATCCTTGGGAACATTGAGCACCCTGCGGAAAGAGCCATAGGAACGCTCCACCCGATAGTACCCTTTGTCTTCGGTCTTTTCCTCATGCTGCTTATGGGCGGAAAGGACGAGCATGTCGTCACGCAGTTCAACGCTGAGGTCTTTTTCGTCCACGCCGGGCAGGTCGACCTCCACCACGTACTCCTTGTCCGTACCGTACACATCCACGCTGGGCTTGATCGCAGCTTTACTCAGGCCGCTGCCAGGCCACTGATGCATGCGTCCCGGCGACGGAAGGCCGAAGCCCGAAAACACGGAATCAACCATACGATCAAATTCAGCATGGAACTGGTCCAGCGGAGAAGGGGTCCTCTGTGCCATCTCCCCGGTTTGGGTGACCGGAAGATTTTGCTCTTGTTCGTTTTCTTTTTTGAACCAATTCCAAGGGTTCAACTTTGCAATAGTCATAGCATCCTCCAAGGAAGTTAAAGGTTAACTGAGTACGCATTGAATAAAGCAGACACGTCGCAAGTCAAGATTTTGCAAAGCCTATTACTAAAATTTTTTAACCAGTTTTTTTTGAATGTTAGGAATGCAAATTTTAAAAATTTAGTTGTGCTTGGTGCATCGACTATCCGACCGCAAAGATGCCCCTCCTCTAGATGCACCCTGTACACTCTCCATGACGCACCCGAAACCCGACCGTATTGTTAAAGTTGAAACCAATTTCACTATTCTAGTTGAGATATAGCTAATTTTTGCTACGCTGGTGCGGAAAATCTTTAACGGATTGATTTAACCGTTCAGTAGGCAACCTTTAATTCGATGTATAATCCGAGATAAGGAGTCATTCGATGGTAAAAGGATCAAAAGTTACAACCAATGATGCAGGAATCCCCGTTTCAAGTGATGAGTTTTCATTGAGCGTCGGAGCCGACGGCCCGATTGTTCTCCATGATCACTACCTCATGGAGCAGATGGCCAACTTCAATCGCGAGATGATACCGGACCGTCAGCCACATGCCAAAGGATCCGGGGCATTCGGCCACTTTGAAGTAACCCACGACGTCAGCGCCTACACCCGGGCAGCGCTCTTCCAGCCCGGCACCAAAACCGATGTGCTCACCCGATTCTCCACTGTTGCCGGTGAAAGCGGCAGCCCTGACACATGGCGTGATGTGCGCGGGTTCGCAGTGAAGTTTTACACCAGTGAAGGCAACTATGACATGGTCGGCAACAATACGCCGGTCTTCTTCATCCGTGATCCCATGAAATTCCACCACTTCATCCATTCACAAAAGCGTCGCGCCGACAGTGGACTCCGAGATGCCGACATGCAGTGGGATTTCTGGACACTCTCCCCTGAGTCCGCCCATCAGGTCACCATTCTCATGAGTGATCGCGGTATTCCAAAGAGCTATCGTCACATGAACGGCTACACGAGCCACACCTACATGTGGGTCAACGCCAAAGGAGAAAAGTTCTGGGTCAAATACCACTTCAAGACCGATCAGGGCATTGAAACCCTCACCCAGGAAGAAGGCGACCGTATCGCCGGTGACGATGCCGATTATCACCGCCGTGATCTCTTCGATGCGATCAGCAAGGGTGACTTCCCCAGTTGGACATTAAAAGTCCAGATCATGCCTTTTGAGGACGCCAAGACCTATCGATTCAACCCGTTTGATCTGACAAAGGTCTGGCCCCATGAAGACTATCCGCTGCACGAGGTTGGCAAACTGACTCTCAATCGCAACCCGACCGACTTCCATTCGGAAATCGAACAGGCCGCTTTTGAGCCGAACAGCATGCCCCCTGGGATCGGCCCCAGCCCAGACAAAATGCTCCTGGCCCGCCTGATCTCCTATGCGGACGCCCACCGCGCACGCCTCGGCGTCAACTACAAGCAGATCCCGGTAAACAAGCCCATCGTACCGGTCAACAACTACAGCAAGGGCGGGACCATGCGTATCGACAAGGTCTCCGACCCTGTCTACGCCCCCAACTCCAAGGGCGGTCCGGTTCCTGACGCTGAGAAGTACCCGGAACAGACTGGCTGGGATGCCAGCGGCGAATTCATTCGGGCAGCGTACACGCTCCGCAAGGATGACGATGATTTCGGCCAGCCCGGAACACTGGTACGTGAAGTGATGAACGACGCACAACGCGATGCACTGGTGAACAACGTCATCGGTAGCCTGGGCGGTGTCAGCAAGCCGGTCCTGGAACGCGTCTATGAATACTGGACCAATATTGACGCTGAAATCGGCAAACGCATCAAGGAAGGTAACGAGGCCAAGTAACACCCCTCTGCCACTTAAAGGGTGCCAGTTGCTAGACACTGGCCGAATGCCAACAAAAAAGCCCCGGGGGGACATCCCCCGGGGCATACTTTCGCATTCGCCAATCGGATTGCTTATTGGGCGGCCTTACGGGCAGCCTCAAGCCATCCATTCCATTTATCCTGATTGTCGGCGATCCACTCATCCACATGCTTGGCAATGTGCTTGTCGGTCTTCTCGCCTTCATTCATGCGGGTATTCTGCTCGTTGATGTCGATTAACGGCAGCTCAAACACTTCCATGAAGCGCTTGGCAGCCGGATTGGCTTCCATGAACTTCTTGTTGGCGACAAGACGGATATCGGAAACCACAAAACCCAGCTTGATAGGATCTGATACCGCACCATCGATGCCGGAAACAGTCATCCGCTCCTTGGCCGGAGCCTGCGCTTCGGTGGGAACGATTTCCGGGACACCAATCCACACGACATCCTTGCCGGGCTTCAGCTTGAAGATCGTCCAGTTGGGAGCCCAGGTATAGAAGAAGACCGGCTCGCCAGCCTTGAAGGAGCCGAGGGCATCAGCCATGCCCGCCTCATAGGAGGCCTTGACCGGATTGATGTGGTCATCAAGATCATACTCCTTCATGTGGTGGGTAATGATATTTTCACATCCCCAACCCGGAGGACAGGCGGTCAGGTCGGCCTTGCCATCACCATTTTTATCGAACGCCTTTTTCACTTCATCACGCTTGAAATCATCAAGGGTCTTGATGTTGTACTTTTCAACATGTTCCTTGCTGACAAGATATCCCTGCAGACCACCGGCTTTGACCACATAGCCAACCGCGTCAGCCTTTTCGTAGAAGTCTTTGGGCAGCTGGCTGTTGTGATTGGGAAACCAGCCATTGGTCCAGTAATCCACATCACCCAGCGCTACGGTCTTGTAGAAAATGGGGTTCTGCAGGTCTTTTGGCTTATCCACTTCATATCCAAGTTCTTCCAGTCCACGACGGAACAGTGCTTCCTGAAAGAAGCCGGTGTTCCAGGTGGCACGAGCAGGCTGAACCGTAACCCCTTTCCCGGGTTTCATGTTCATTGCCATGGCGCTGGACGCCATGATGGTAATACAAAGTACGGCAAGCAAAAAACGACGCATACACTCTCCTTGATTGGGATTGGTAATATTCCCCTGCCAATTGCGTATGGCAACGGGAAACGGTCTGGCGTCTTTTGCCAGACCTATAAAAAAGGGAGCGCATTTCTGCGCCCCCCTTGTTCATTTATGTAGTGTGGGAGCTACTTGGCAGCCTTGCGAGCGGCTTCGAGCCAGCCCTGCCAGGTGTCCTGGTTGGCTGCGATCCATTCATCCACATGCTTGGCGATATCCTTCTGGGATTTTTCGCCTTCGTTCATGCGGGTGTTCTGGGCTGCGATATCCACCAGCTCAAGTTCGAAGTTCTTGAGGAAGGTGGCTGCTGCGGGATTGTCCGCGAGGAATTTCTTGTTGGCGACGACCATGATGTCGGCAACAACAAAGCCCGGGCTCAGGGTTTCGGTGACAGCACCGGTAACACCGGTTGCGACCATGCGATCTTCACTGCCCTTCTGGTCTTCCGTGGGGATGATCTTGGGAACATTGATCCACATGACATCCTTGCCGGGCTGGAACTTGAAGACAGTCCAGTTCGGAGTCCAGGTGTAGAAGAAGACAGGCTTGCCGGCCTTGTATTCGCCAAGAGCTGCGGCCATGCCAGCTTCGTAGGAAGCCTTGACCGGATTGATGTGATCACGCAGGTCATACGCGTCGAGGTGATGTTTGATGGTCTTTTCGCAACCCCAACCCGGAGGGCAGGCGGTCAGATCGGCTTTGCCGTCACCATTGGAATCAAATGCTTTTTTAACTTCGGGTCGTTTGAAATCATCAAGGGATTTGATGCCGAACTTTTCCACTTCTTTTTTGGAAACCAGGTAACCCTGCAGACCACCGGCCTTAACGACGTAGCCCACTTTCTCGGCCTTTTCGTCAAAATCCTTGGGGGTCTGAGAATCATGCATGGGGAACCAACCGTTCACCCAGTAGTCCACATCACCGAGGGCGACGGACTTGTAAAAAATCGGGTTTTGCAGATCCTTGGGTTTATCAACGGTATATCCCAGTTCCTCCAGACCACGACGGGCCAGGGCTTCCTGGAAGAAGCCGGTGTTCCAAGTGGCGCGACCGGGTTTCAGGGTCACACCTTTTCCAGGTTTCATGTCCATGGCCATGGCGCTGGACGCCATGACAGCGATACAAAGTACGGCAAACAAAAAACGACGCATACACTCTCCTTGGTTACTATTTACCCACATCCTGCGCCTCCTCAACGAAGCACAGAATCAGTCAATAGCCCTTATGGCTACGACAGGTTAAAAAAAGGGAGCGCATAAATGCGCTCCCTTGTCCTTATTTCATCTTGGAAGCTACTTGGCCGCCGCCTTGCGAGCAGCATCAAGCCAAGCATTCCACTTGTCCTGATTCTTGGCGATCCAATCGTCCACATGCTTGGCGATGTCCTTGTCGGACTTTTCACCTTCGTTCATGCGGGTGTTCTGCTCACTGACATCCGCCAGCGGCAGGGTGAAGTTCTCCAGGAAGGTGGCAGCAGCCGGGTTCTTGGCAAGGAACTTCTTGTTGGCAACGACGGTGATGTCATACACGACAAAACCGGGACGAAGCGGATCGGAAACAGCACCTTCGATACCGGAAACAGTACCTTCGGTGTCGCCTTCTTCAGGCACGTTGATCCACATGACATCCTTACCGGGCTTCAGCTTGTACACGGTCCAGTTCGGGGTCCAGGTGTAGAAGAAAGCCGGCTTGCCGGACTTGTATGCACCCAGGGCGGAAGCCATTCCGGCTTCGTAGGAAGCCTTGATCGGCTTGACGTAATCCTTGAGGTCATACACTTCCATGTGCTTGGAAATAACCTTTTCACAACCCCAGCCCGGAGGGCACGCGGTCAGATCGGCCTTGCCGTCGCCATTGAGGTCAAACGCCTTGATAACTTCCGGGCGCTTGAAGTCTTCGAGAGACTTGATGCCGAACTTTTCCACTTCCTTCTTGGAAACGAGATATCCCTGCATACCACCGGCCTTGATGATCGGGCTCAAAATGGAAGCCTTCTCATGGAAGTTCTTGGGCAGCTGAGGGTTGTGCAGCGGGAAGTTGCCGTTGCACCAGTAGTCGATGTCGCCCAGGGTGATGGTCTTGTAGGCGATGGGGTTTGTCAGGTCTTTGGGCTTCTTGACATCATAGCCAAGCTCTTCAAGACCACGACGGGCAAGGGCTTCCTGGAAGAAACCGGTGTTCCAGGTGGCACGTGCAGGACGCAGGGTAACGCCGTCGCCGGGCTTCATATCCATGGCCATGGCAGTGGACGCGATCATGATCGCGCACAGAGCCGCCAGGATGATTTTGGTGAATTTCATGTATCCTCCTAGGATTACTGTTTGAGTTATTTTCTCTGCGCCATGGACTGGGTGATGCGGTCAAGCACGATAGCCATGAGGACAATGCCCACGCCACCGACAACAGCACGCCCGATATCAAGGGTATTCAACCCGAGAATAACAGGGGAACCCAACCCACCGGCACCAATGAGCGCGGCGATGACGACCATGGAAAGGGCCATCATGATAGTCTGGTTCAGGCCGGCCAGAATGGTCGGCAGAGCCAGGGGGATTTGTACTTTCATCAGAACCTGCCAACGGGTTGCGCCGAAGGCCTGGGCCGCTTCGACCAGCTCGGGGTGAACCCCGCGGATACCGAGGCTTGTAAGCCTGATGATAGGTGGCAAGGCAAAAATGATCGTGGCAAAAACACCGGCGACGTTACCCACGGAGAAGAGCATGACAATGGGAACGAGGTAGACGAATGCCGGGGTGGTCTGCATGGCGTCCAGAATGGGACGCAGAGTCATTTCAAATCGATCGCTGCGCCCGGCCATGATGCCGAGAGGCACACCGAACAGGGTACAAATGACAACCGATGAAAGGACCATGGCCAAGGTGATCATGGTGTCTTCCCAAAGGCCGAGAAGGCCGACAAAAAACATGGCGGCTGCCGAGAAGATGGCCAATCGCTTGCCGGAAAACTTCCATGCGGCAAAACAGACAACGGCGATGATGATAAGCGGATGAATGGCGTTCAGCCCATGCTCGAAGCCGTTGAGCAACTGCTCGACAGGCCATTTGAGCATCTGGAAGACATCACGGTAGTTGTCCACCAACCATTCAACAAAAACCGAAACCCATTGGTCTAGGGGGATTACTACGTCTTCAAACATGTTTAGTTATCTCCTTCGGTATGAATGGCTTCTTCGGTCCGGTGCAATGTCCGCAGGAAGCGGTTCTTCGAGACAACGCCCTTGAAGACATTGTCCTCATTCACGACCGGAATGGGCCAGGTTCCATCAGCAAGCTGGGGCAGGATTTCCTGCATGGACTCATCAGCCTTAACTGCGCTTGCTTCGCTCAGGAAGACCTGCTTGAGGGATTTATCCGGCAGATCGGCTTCCAATGCGTTTCTGATACCTTCGGAGGAAACGACACCGAGGAAACGGTGACGGGCATCCAGTACAAAGCCGTGCTCACGTTCGCTACCGCTGAGAATTTCGTGGGCAGCGCGCAGGCTTCCTTCCTTCTTGACAACGATTGTCGGGTGCGTATCACGCACGATGTCGCCAGCGCTGATAACGTTGGTCGGATCGACTCCGCGGAAGAATGCGCGGACATAATCGTTGGCGGGGTTCTGTAAAATCTCGTCCGGTGTACCGACCTGAACGACCTGGCCGCCTTCCATGATGGCGATACGGTCGCCGATGCGCAATGCTTCGTCGAGGTCATGAGAGATGAATACGATGGTACGTTCGTCTTCTTCCTGCAACTTGAGCAGCTCATCCTGCATTTCGGTACGGATGAGTGGATCGAGTGCCGAGAAGGCTTCGTCCATAAGAAGAATTTCCGGGTCGACGGCAAGCCCGCGGGCTAAACCGACACGCTGCTGCATACCGCCACTGAGCTGGCTGGGGTATTGATCTTCCCAACCTTTCAAGCCGACCTGTTCCAAGGCCTGCATGGCGCGTTCATAACGCTTTTCTTTTTCCACTCCAGCCAATTCCAGGCCGAAGGATGCGTTATCAAGTACAGTCTGGTGCGGCATCAGCGCAAAAGACTGAAAGACCATGCTCATGTTGTGCAGGCGGAAACGGACCAGTTCATCCTGATCCATAGCTGTAACGTCCTGGCCATCGACCAGGACGCGGCCTGAAGTCGGCTCGATCAGCCGATTAAGCATTCGCACAATGGTCGACTTGCCCGAACCGGACAATCCCATGATAACGAATATTTCACCGGCTTCGATGGTGAAAGACGCATTGTCTACACCAACTGTCATGCCGGTTTTGTCAAGAACGGACTGCTTGTCATGACCATCCTTGAGCATTCCAAGAGCCTTATTCGGCTTGTTGCCGAAT
>MDTD01045818.1_pt1 | contig 12364 bp, 13 predicted proteins | sample 811221 | NCBI WGS metagenome assembly MDTD01 (sample SAMN05326646, study PRJNA326480) | marine metagenome | isolation source: seawater | place: Pacific Ocean: South West | collected 2011 | reverse complement strand
GCCCGCGTCCACCGGCAGCAGCATGAGGAAACCAAGGGCAACAACAGCCCGGTTCATGGCATATCCTCCCGGCATTTCGCGGCCTGCGGTGCCCCCGGTACAGTGTCCGCCAGCCGTGCGCAGTCTTTCCCGGCCCGCTTCCGCACCTGATCCCCAAAGCGCGGAAGGCCACGTTCGGCGACGATCGCTATCGCTTCCTCGACCGGGATCCGGGCGATGCCCTTTTCGCGGTCCACCCATGCCAGTTCCTCGAACGCGCGGCGCTGGCGCGCTGCGAATGCCTTGTGATCGCCGCGCGGATCGCGCTGCAGGGCCGGCGAGGCGGCATTGCCTTGCGAGGCGCGGCCTTCCGGCTGCCATGGCGGTTCCGCGCCGAAGGTGAGGCGCAACAGGACAAGCGCCACCACGAGGAAGAGGACAAGCCCGCCGGCAAAGACCAGCACCGCGCGCGCGTTGACATCGCGGGTTTCATGCGGGCGCGCATTGTCAGCCATGGCGCACCTCCCTCTGGACAGCGCAAAGGAGGGCAGGACGGGTGAGGAGAAGTCCGAACAGCAGCGACCAGAGGCCGGCCGCCGTGTAAAGGGCAACCGCTTCGCCCCACAATTCAGGCGATGGCGTAACCGCAAGCGCAGGCCGCAAGCGCCACAGGGTCGCCAGCACTTGCCCGGCGAGGACGCAGGCCGCCAGCATGGCGATACCACGCCGCGAGCGCTTCACGCGGACCGAAAGGAAACCCGCGAAGGGCAGGGCGAAGCCGATGGCGACGATGAGCCAGAGAACGATGCGCCATCCGCCCTCGACGCGGTGCAGATACCAGCGCGCCTCGTGCGGCAGGTCGCCGGCCCAGATGACGAGCCATTGCATGTAGGCCAGATAGGCCCAGATCAGCAGGAAGCCGAACAGGATGCTGGCGATATCGCGCCCAGCCGTGGAACCGGATTCGCCGCCAGGCTCCCGCGTCACCGGCCTCCGCCACGTTGTCACCAGCACCGCGAGCGCACAGGCCGACACCGCCTGCGATGCCATGACCAGCACAGGATGGATCGTGGAGATAAAGCCGGGTTCCAGCGACATCATCCAGTCGGTGACAAAGAAGAGCATCGCCACCGAATGGGCGATCAGCGCGGCGGCGGCGCCCCCCTGGTGGCGCAGCCGGTGCGCCGCTTCCCCCGGTGCCGTCCAGGTCAGCACGAGATGGCAAAGCCCCAGCCAGAGCGCGGCACAAAGGGCGAAGCGCGCCATGAAGAAGGGCAGGTTCAGATAGGCGAGCTTGTGGCGCACCGCTTCCGGCAGGTTGCCCGTATCCCCTTGCGCCCAGGGAAACAGGACGTCCGCGCCCGCAAGCAGCGGCAGGTGGAAAAGCAGGGCCAGTGGAATTGACCCGGTCATGGCCCTGAGCGCGGGCAGCAGGGCGCGGCCCCAGGCTCCCCCGGTGAGAAGATGCACAAGCAGCAGCGTCATGGCGCCGAGCCCAAGGCCGAGAACGAAGCTGGATGCGGTGAACCAGCCCGCCAGAAGCCCGTCAGGGCCCGCGAACACGGCCGCCAGAAGCAGCGCAAGCCCGGCCACGCCGGTGATCGCGGCCGCGATGGCGGGCCAGGGCCGGTTGCGCGGCCGGATCATGACGCACCTCCCGCCGGACCCAGGCGGTCGCGCAGACGTTGGGGCAGGTTGTCCACCGGCGCGTGGCGGGAATACTGCAGCGCCCTGATATAGGCGACAATGGCCCAGCGGTCGTCCGGCGGCACGCGTGATGCATAGGGATACATCACGCCGTAGCCGTCGGTGATGACGTTGTGGAAATGGCGGTCCGGGGCGGAACGCAATGCCGGCTGGTGAAAGCTGGGCGGAGCCGGAAAGCCGCGCTGCACGATCATTCCGTCGCCTTCACCGGTGCTGCCATGGCAGGGCGCGCAGAACACGTCGAAGCGCTCCTGTCCGCGCCGCAGCAGGTCGGGCGTGATGGCGAACGGGATCCTGTCCGGGACCGGCGACAGGTCGGCATCGCGGGCAACCGTTCCTGTTACGGGCGTGCGTGCCGATGCGCCGTCGGGGAACAGGCCGCTGGCCTCCAGCGGGTCATGGCGTGGCGCATCCGCCATGTCCTGTTCGCAGCCGGAAACGAGAAGCGCGCAAAGAAGGAGGGCGGCCGTTCTCATGGGGCCACCTCCGTCACATCCCGCGCACCGAGACGGCGCAGCAGGGCGCCCGTTTCGTCGCGGTCGAATACCGGATCGGCGGCCTCGACCAGCAGGCAGAAATTGCCACCGGATTCCGCCGAGAGCAGCGGGGAATGGAAGACCGGGTGGTAATATTGCGGCAGGCCGTTTGCCGCCAGCATTCCGAAAAAGGCCGCCAGGGCCGCGCCAAGGATACCGCCTTCAAAGGCAAGCACGATGAAGGCCGGCCAGGAATGCAGGCCGCGCCCGCCGGCATTGATCGGGTAGTCCACGAGGACGGAATAGAGGATGAGCCCGTATGTTGCACCCGCGCCGGCAATCGCCCCCGCGAGGACGAGATAGGGCAGGCGCGTCGGCGCCATGCCCAGCGCCTCGGCAAGGCCGTCGACGGGGAAGGGCGAAAAGGCATCCATGCTCCGGTAGCCGGCAGTGCGCAGGCGCCGCACCGCCTCGACCAGGGGCTCGGGTCCGGAAAACGAGGCGACGATGCCGAAACAGGTCATGGCACCGCCTCCTTCCGGTCGTGCGCCAGTTCCTCTACCTCGAAGATCGTGATGGCGGGCAGGATGCGCACGAACAGGAAAACGAGTGCGAAGAACGTGCCGATGGAGCCGAACAGGATGGCGAAATCGAGCCAGGTCAGCCAGCGCTCGTTCCAAGCCGCGGGCAGGAAGCCGCGGCTGGGTCCCGTCACCACGATCACGTAGCGTTCCAGCCACATGCCGATGTTGATGACAAGCGAGATGGCGAAAAGCGCCTTCATGTTCAGGCGGATGCGCCGGAGCCAGAGAAGCGGCAGCACGCCGGCATTGCAGGCGAGCATCGCCCAGAAGAGCCAGCCATAGGGGCCGAAGGCGCGCTCCCACATCATGGTGCGCTCGTAGGTCTCGCCCGAATACCAGGCGAAGAAGGCTTCCGAGAGGTAACCGTAGGCCACCACGAAGCCGGCCGCCATCATGATGCGCGCCGCGCTGTTCATGTGGCGCAGCGTGATGAGGTCCTTCACGCCGAAGAAATGGCGCAGCGGCACAGCGATGGTGATGACCATGGCGAAGCCCGAATAGAGTGCGCCGGCCACGAAATAGGGCGGGAAGATCGTCGAGTGATAGCCGGGGGTAATCGCGAAGGTGAAGTCGATGGACACGATGGAATGGACCGAGATCACCAGCGGCGTGGCCAGCGCGGCCAGCAGGAAATAGCTGGCGTTGAAGCGCGCCCAGTGGAAGGCGGAGCCGCGCCAGCCCAGCGCCAGGATGCCGTAGAACCAGCGTGCCGCGCGGCGTTTCGCCCGGTCGCGCAGCACAGCGAGATCCGGCAGCAGGCCCATGTACCAGAACAGGAGCGACACGGTTGCATAGGTGGCAATGGCCGCGAAATCCCAGACCAGCGGGCTGCGCCATTGCGGCCAGTGCATGTGCGTGTTGGGCAGCGGCAGCATCCAGTAGAAGAACCAGGGCCGCCCGAGATGGAGGATCGGGAAAAGCCCTGCCATGGCCACCGCGAAAAGCGTCATCGCCTCGGCGAAACGGTTGATCGAGGCCCGCCAGGGCTGGCGCAACAGCAGGAGCACGGCCGAGATCAGCGTGCCCGCATGGCCAATGCCGACCCACCAGACGAAATTGGAGATCATCGTGCCCCAGGCGACGGGAATGTTGATGCCATAGGCACCGACACCCGTTGCGATGAGATAGACGATGGCGTGCAGGAAAACGAGCACGAGCAGGAAAGCGGCCAGGAAGGCCAGCCAGAAATGGCGCGGCAGGCGCCCGGCCAGCACGACCGAACTGATCCGCCGGCTGATCTTCTCGCGGTCGTGCAGGCCGCGCAGGACCGGAAACCGCTCCTCCTTGCCCGGCGCGTCAGCCATCGGCCGTGTCCTCGCCCTGCGGCTTCGCAAGATCGGGATGCGGGTTTTTGATCTCCGCCAGGTAGGTCGTGCGCGGCCGCGTGCCGAGATGGGCAAGCAGCGCGTAATCGTGCGGCGCGGCCTTGTCCGCGACGACGCGCGCATCCGGGTCATTCAGATTGCCGAATGAAATCGCCTGCGCCGGACAGGCCTGCTGGCAGGCAGTGACCACGTCACCGTCCGCGATCAGCCGGTTGTCGATCTTCGCGTCGATGCGCGCCCGGCTGATGCGCTGGACGCAATAGGTGCATTTTTCCATCACCCCGCGCGAACGCACGGTGACATCCGGGTTGCGGCCCGCCTGCCTGAGGTCCGCATCCTCACCGAAATCCTGGTAGTCGAAAAAGTTGAACCGGCGCACCTTGTAGGGACAGTTCTGAGAGCAGTAGCGGGTGCCGATGCAGCGGTTGTAGACCTGTGCGTTCAATCCGTCATGGGTATGCACGGTCGCGTTGACCGGGCAAACGACCTCGCAGGGCGCCTTCTCGCAATGCATGCACGGCACCGGCTGGAAGTGGGTGCCGGGAGCCTCGGGCGGCCCCGTGTAATAGCGGTCGATGCGCAGCCAGTGCATTTCGTGGCCCGCGGCACATTCCTCCGGCCCGACGGCGGGAATGTTGTTTTCCGCCTGGCAGGCGCTGACACAGGCCATGCAGCCGATGCAGGCCGTCAGGTCGATCGACATGCCCCAGGCTTCCTGCTCGTATTCCCATTCTGGATAAAGGGATTCCGGCTCGGGCTCCGGTTCCGGCAACCGGCCCTCGCGGAGGTCCGCCAGCGTCGCGGTTCGCAGGATGTCGCGCCCCTCCATCCGCTGATGGTGCTGCGTGGTCACGAGATCCATTTCACCGTCGCTTGGCTCGATGGCCGCGCCGGTGGCCAGCCAGGGGCTGCCAGCCTGGCGGAGCGGATAGGCGTCATGGCCGCGTGCATCGCGCGTGACCGTCTGGTCGCTGCTGCGGATGTGGCCGAGCGTCAGGGTGACCGTGCTGTCGGGTTGTCCCGGAACGATGAGCGCGGGCGCGGCCAGCCGCCTGCCGTCATGCGAGATGGTGATCGCCTGCCCATCGGAAATCCCGAGCGAGCTTGCCGTTGCCGGCGAAATGAAGGCGCCGTTGCCCCAGACGGTCCTGGTGACGGGATTCGGCAATTCCTGCAGCATGGCGCAATTGGCATGCCGCCCGTCCCCCAGGAAGGGATCGGCGACAAAGCGGATGTCCAGTCCGGACGTCCGCCTGTCCCTGCGAAGCGTCTCCGGCCTGCGTCCGGCCGGCCGCACATCGGCCGGCGTCGCGGCACTGCCCTCTAACACGCCCCGCTTGAGCGCATGCTGCCATTCATCATCGTCAAGCGCCTGCCAGGTCTCCCGGACCAGGGCGCGGGCATCGCCGGCCGGTTCCGGTGACAACACGGCCAGCATTTCCGGCAGCGTCTTTCCGCCGAAAAGGGGACGGATCATCGGCTGTTGCAGCGATGCGGTTCCGTCATGGCCGCGCAGATCGCCCCAGCTTTCCAGATCATGCGCCGCCGGAATGTGCCAGTCGGCCAGCACGGCCGTGTTGTTCCGGTAGAGGCCCCAATGGATGAGCAGGTCGAGGCCTGAAAAGGCCCCCGCAGCATCGGCATCCACCGGCGCGGTGGCAACCGGATCGTGCGCCAGTGCCAGGACGGACCGGATCTGTTTCTCGCGTATCGCTTCGCACAGGTCGGCAAGGTCGCCGTCGAAACGGAAGGCACCGGGCCGCTCGATCAGCTCGACTGTATGGCCGAGGCTTCCGAGCGCCATGTTCGCGGCCAGCGCGGCGGCATGGACGTGGGCGCTCTGGTGCGAGCCGGCCACCACCAGCGCGTCGCGCCCGGCAGCGCGCATGTCCTCCGCCATGATGCGGATGAAGTTGGCATCGACCGGAAGATCGCCGGGAAGCGCCTCGCCCGCCAGGGCGGAGGAGATGGCGGCGGCGGCCGCATCCGCATGGGATGGCCGCATTGCAAGGCGGTGGTCGGCGGCGGCACCCGTGATGGTCGGCGTCGTCTCCAGCACGTAGAGCCGGTTCATCCCGTCGCCCTGCTTGCGCACCCGCCTGTTTGCGGTGAAGGCACGGGCATGGGCAAGCCGGCCTGCGCCTTCTGCCAGAAAGTCGCTGTCCAGGCTGAGGATACGGCTGGCGCGGTCGAACCTCGGCAGGACGGCAAGGTCGCGGCCGAAGAGATGACGCGTCGCCTCGCCTTCACCAGGGGTTGCCAGCGTGTCGTGCATGAAGATGCGCAATGCCGGATAGGTTTTCCGCAGGGCCGAAAGCTGGTGCAGGACCGTGGGGGATGTCGTTGGTTCGATCAGCAATGCCGCCGAAGCGCCCTTGTCGGCGGCCATTTGCGCCCTCAGCCGCGCGGCGTCCGCCAGGAAGTCGGCGAACGGCGCGGTCGCACCGCGCTTCACCGGCGTGCGGGACCGGTCCGGATCGAACAATGTCCACACCGCCGCCTGCATGACCGCATCCGTTGCACCCAGCGAGGACGGATGGTCAGGATTGCCTTCCACCTTGACGGGCCGGCCTTCATGCGTCTCGACCAGTGCGCCGATGCCGAAACCCTGGCTGGAAAGCGTGGTCGCATAGGTGACCGGAATGCCGGGGACCAGCATTTCCGGCTGATCGACATAGGGGAGTATGGCCTCGGGGCGGCTGCAGGCTCCCAGTCCGGCCGCAGCGGTGGTGGCCGCCATCATCTTCAGCAGGCTGCGCCGCTCGATGCGCGGCGGTCCGTACTCCGTCAGCGGCGAGGGCGCCGTGCTGTCGCCGCTGCCGTCAATCTCGTCGAGGCTGCGCCAGGGTCTATCGGTGGCAGACATAGCAATCGGTCATGGTTTCGGGATGAATGTTCTCCTCCTTCATGAGAAGCGCGCGCAGCCGCGCGATGTCGTCCGGTGGCTGCCAGCCGGTCTCGAACACGGCCTCCTTCGGTCGCAGGTTCGGTTCCGGGTCGCGATGGCAGTCCAGGCACCAGCTCATCGTCAGGGGTTTGGCCTGCCAGGTCATCGCCATCCGGTCGATGCGGCCGTGGCAGGTGGTGCAGCCGACCCCCTTGTCCACGTGAATGGCGTGGTTGAAATAGACGTAATCCGGCAGGTCATGGACACGGTTCCAGGCAATCGGCTTGCCGCTGGAAAGGCTCTGGCGCACCGGCGCCAGCATCCCGGCATTCGTCCAGAGCTGCGAATGGCAGGTCATGCAGGTTTCTGTCGGCGGAAGTCCGGCAAAGGACGAAGTCTCCACGCCCGTATGGCAGTACCGGCAGTCGATGCCGAGTTCGCCGGCGTGATGCTTGTGGCTGAAGGGAACCGGCTGGGCGACGACCCTGTCCGTGCCGGTTACAAGCGCCGAACGCGGCAGGGCCGCGGCCACGGCGATGAGCACAAGCACGAGTGCCGCGCCGCCCCACAGGACGAAACGTGCGATGCCGTTGAAATGTGGTCCGAAAAGCTGGCTCATCCCCTTCCGTCGCGCGCGATCACGAAGGGCCAACTGGCCAACGTCCCGATTGTTCCCGGCGGGATGGCTGCGGACAGGCTTCCACGGCCGCTCACATGGATGAATGTTTCAACCGGCGTGGCAAACGTGATCGACGCAAGCCGTTTTGCGGACACTGTTTCGTGTCAGCGTCCGGCATTGACTGGAAGAGGGCGAAAGACACCATGGCATTCGACGATATCAGGGTACTGGACATGCGCTGCAACCATTGTGGTTCCAGGAACCGCCTGACCTTCGATCATGGGAGCGACAATTGCAGGCTCGATTGCTCGCATTGCGGCCGCACCATCGGCTATATCGACGCCATCGGCCGCTACGGCTTGCCTGACGGCAACGATGCGGCGCACGCCCTCCCGTCCTGGATTCATGGCCGTTTCCGGCCGGAAGCGGAAGCCTGACCAAACGAACGGGGTGGAATCCACCACCCCGTCATGGACGCGTGATTGCGGGCGCCAACGCCCCTGCGGGACGTCTGCCAGCGTTGTCAGCGGCTCTCGTCCTTGCCGAACAGGTGCGGATAGTAGTCGTTGCGCAACCGCAGCCGTGGCGCCAGGACCCAGGCGACGGGAACCGTCAAGGCAAACGCCGCCACGATCACTGCCGGCATCGCGTATTCCAGATAGGGCCGCAATGCCGGGATCGACAGGACCAGCGTCGCCAGGCTGCCGAACAGGACGGCGTTGACGGGAAGGGCGAGCATTCCGGTCATGAATGTGCGTGTACGCATTGTCTTGACTCCGTTCTGTCTTCGCAATTGAAACGTCCGGCCTGCCGGGCAGGTTCCGGCGGACGGGATCCTTGATGTCAATTGAATGCAGTCGCCACGAGCGCTACCGCACCGCCGGCGAGCAGCAGCCCGAGGCTGGCCAGCACACCGTCACGCGCAAGGATCGCCGTGGCGAAGGCGGCCACCGCGCCGCCCAGCACGGACGACGAAAAGGGCACGATCTCCAGGAAAGGCATCGCAAAGCCGCAGATCATGCACAGAAGCTGAAGCAGGATGCGCGCCGGCGGCCGGACCATGAAGGCAAGTCTCGGTCCTGTCAGCCGGTCCACGAAGCGGGCCGGGCGTCTGAGCGGCCGCAATGTTCGCACGAGTTTGCGGCTGCTCACCTTCTGCCTCAGGATCCAGCCGGGGAGCCACAGGCGGCGGCGCCCGGCGATCATCTGAAGCGAAATCAGCCCGATGGTGATGCCCATCACGCTGGAAAGCCCCGGAATGCCGCTCAGCGGTGTGACGACCACCAGTGCCGGAAGCAGGATCAGCGCCGCATGCGATGTATGCCCGAGCCCGTCGAGAACCTCGCCGACCGTCGTGGTTTCGCCGGTCGCGGCGGCGCTGGTGCTGTCGATGATGTGGAGAAGGGGGTGGGTATCGCTCATGACCGTCTTGTCAACCGGCCAGGACCGGGCAGGATCGCTTGCGGCCGGGCGGGATGGTTCAGGCCCGCCCGGCCGCAGGGGCGCGTTCAGCATTCGGCGCGGTAACGCCGGCCGTAACGGTCCTCGTAGATGCACATGCCGGGCTCGCTGGCGCGTCCGATCAATGCGCCGGCCGCAGCGCCGACCACGCCGCCGACAACCGCTCCTTCAACCGCATCGTCGTTGACCGCTGCGCCGATGGCTGCTCCCGACGCGCCGCCGACGGCCGCGCCACGTTCCGTCGCGGTGCATCCGGCCAGTGCAAGCACGCCGAGCGCTGCAAACAGGGCATTCTTCATGTCGCAAACTCCTCTCTCGGTGACATGGCGACCAACACCGCAAGGCGGGAAATGTTTCATTCGGCTTTTCACGAGGGCCGACCGGCAGGCGGAACCCCGGCCTGGCTCCGGCATTGAATGGAAATGAACCGCGCCGCCTTCCGGCGCGGCCTGCAAGGGAGCAAGGCTGATGGCGGCGAGACCGGTCTGGAAAGGGCAGTTGCGATTGTCGCTGGTCTCGATTCCGGTCGAACTGTATTCGGCGAGAAAGACCGCGTCGAAAATCTCTTTCCGCCAGATCCACGAACCGAGCGGCAAACCCGTGCGCTACCAGAAGGTCGTCTCCGGTGTCGGTCCGGTGAAGAACGAGGACATCGTCAAGGGATATGAATATGGCGACGGCAAATACCTGCTGATCGATCCCGAGGATGTGAGCGAGATCCGGCTGGAGACGAAGAAGACGCTCGAACTCGTGCAATTCGTCGATGCGTGCGAAATCCCGCCTATCTATTTCGACAAGCCCTATTACATGGTTTCCGCCGATGAACTTGCCGAGGACGCTTACCGGGTCGTGCGCGATGCCCTGCGCGAAACCGGAATGGCGGGACTTGGCCAGTTGACCATGCGGGGCCGCGAATATCTGGTCGCCGTTCGCCCTTGTGGCGACGGAATGCTGCTGGAAACCCTGCACTATGCCGAGGAAATCCGTGATGCCGAACCGATGTTCGCGCAGGTCGAGGATCTGAAGGCGGATGACGAACTGCTGGAGGTCGCCACGACGCTGATCGAGCGCAAGTCCGCCCCGTTTGACGCCACGGTCTTTCGCGACAACTACGCCGAGGCGCTGCGCGATCTCATAGACCGCAAGACGAAGAGCAAGGCCACCGGGCGGGTGGAACTGGAAAAGGGCGGCGGCGACGGCGGCGGTCGCGAGAACGTGGTCGATCTCATGGCCGCGCTCAGGCAGAGCGTTGAGAAGACCGGCAAGAAGGGCAAATCATCCTCCGGCAAGGGCAGCAGCCGCTCGCGCAAGAAATCTGCCTGAGGCCGCCGTCAGCCGGTCCAGGCGCCAGGCGTCATATCCGAAGCCCCTTATGTCGCAAACAGGCCCACATTCCGTGTCACTTTGGCATTGATAGGATTTTCCAATCGCCTGACGGAACACCGTTATTGATCCGGCAGGGCGATCCCGCGACAATTGTCGCTTCACAGGGAGGAATCCGATGCCTAAGCCCGGTCCGGCCAGCGATATTGTGGAACGCACGCGCGAGATCGTCGCCGGTCATGCCGGGCGTCTCGGGCCGCTCCTGCCGATCCTGCATGACGTGCAGCACGCTTTCGGCCATCTGCCGGACGAGGCGCTGCGCACTGTCGCCGACGGGTTGAACCTGAGCCGGGCGGAAGTGCATGGCGTCGCCAGTTTCTACCATGATTTCCGTGACGCGCCCGCCGGCCGTCACGTCCTGAAGATATGCCGGGCGGAGGCCTGCCAGGCATCCGGTGGCGATGCCATCGCCGAGCGTGCCGCGTCGCGCCTGAAGATCGCCTTCGGCGAGACCACGGCCGATGGCGCGGTCACGCTGGAAGCCGTCTATTGCCTCGGCCTGTGCGCCTGCGGCCCCGCCGCCATGATCGACGGAAGGGTTGCCGGGCGCCTTGATGACGCCAGGTTGGACGCATTGCTCGCGGAGGCAGGCCAATGACCGTGACGGTTTACATACCCCGCGATGCCGCCGCCCTGGCCCTGGGCGCCGACGAGATCGCCGAAGCCGTCGCCCGCGAGGCGAAAGCCCGCGGCGCGGAAGTCGCGATCGTGCGCAACGGTTCGCGCGGCATGGTCTGGCTGGAGCCGCTGGTCGAGGTGGAGACGGCCGGGGGCCGCGTCGCCTATGGGCCGGTTGCCGCCGGTGACGTGGTGGGGCTCTTCGATTCCGGCTTTCTTGAAGGCGGCGATCACCCGCTCGGCCACGGCCAGACGGAGGAAATTCCCTTCTTCAAGCGCCAGACGCGGCTGACCTTTGCCCGCTGCGGCCTCATCGATCCGCTGTCGCTGGCCGATTACGAGGCCCATGGCGGCCTGGCCGGGCTGAGGAATGCACTGGACATGGACCCGGCGGCCATTGTCGCGCAGGTGACCGAATCCGACCTGCGCGGGCGCGGCGGCGCGGGCTTCCCGACGGGTATCAAGTGGAAGACCGTGCTGGAGGCGCCGGCCGACCGCAAGTTCATCGTCTGCAATGCCGACGAGGGCGACAGCGGCACCTTTGCCGACCGCATGATCATGGAGGGCGATCCCTTCGTGCTGATCGAGGGCATGGCGATTGCCGGGCTTGCCACCGGCGCGACCATGGGCTTCGTCTATCTGCGCTCCGAATATCCCCAGGCCATCGAGGTGATGAACGAGGCGGTACGCCTGGCCCGCGCGGCGGGCATCCTTGGCCCGGATGTGCTGGGTTCCGGCAAGGCCTTCGACATGGAAATCCGTGTCGGCGCGGGCGCCTATGTCTGCGGCGAGGAAACCTCGCTGCTCAACTCGCTGGAAGGCAAGCGCGGCGTGGTGCGCGCCAAGCCGCCGCTGCCCGCCATCGAGGGCCTGTTCGGCAAGCCGACGGTCGTCAACAACGTCATTTCGCTGGCGTCCGTGCCGGTCATCATGGAGAAGGGCGCGGCATACTACCGCGACTTCGGCATGGGCCGCTCGCGCGGCACGATCCCGCTGCAAATCGCCGGCAACGTGAAGCATGGCGGCCTGTTCGAGACCGCCTTCGGCCTGACGCTGGGCGAGATCGTCGACGATCTGGCCGGTGGCACGGCTTCCGGCCGCCCGGTCAAGGCTGTGCAGGTGGGTGGGCCGCTTGGTGCCTATTTCCCCCGCACGCTGTTCGACACGCCGTTTGACTACGAGGCCTTCGCGGCCAGGGACGGATTGATCGGCCATGCCGGCATTGTCGTATTTGACGACACCGCCGACATGCTCAAACAGGCCCGTTTCGCCTTCGAATTCTGTGCGATCGAAAGCTGCGGCAAGTGCACGCCCTGCCGCATTGG
>MDTD01199079.1_pt1 | contig 12365 bp, 10 predicted proteins | sample 811221 | NCBI WGS metagenome assembly MDTD01 (sample SAMN05326646, study PRJNA326480) | marine metagenome | isolation source: seawater | place: Pacific Ocean: South West | collected 2011 | reverse complement strand
TTGCTCTAACAGAAGGCTAGCAGTTTGTGGAGAACAAAACGCGCCACCACCAGTTGCGATGACTTGTGGTTCGGAAAAAATCAACGTTGAAATGGTTCTGTATTCCAATTCTCGGAATTTTGCCTCTCCCGCCAAATCAAAAATTTCGTTAATGGTTATGCCGGCATCGCTAACGATTTTCTGGTCGCTGTCAGTGAAATTAAGATCTAGAAATTCAGCGGTCCGCCGCCCAATAGCAGATTTGCCACTTCCCATTAAACCGACCAGCACCAATGACCGATCAAGTCGCCCGACAATGTTGGCTGCTAGTTGTGCAGTGTTAGTAGAAGACAGACTGGCTTTTGTATGTGAATGTTTCATAACGAATAGCATAACGGGCCAGGGGCTTGAGGCCAATAGACCTTCAATTATTGGTCAGTTTGGCCAAATATTATATAAATATAATAGGATTGGTGACTTTGCCCAATTGCCGACATAATGTTGTCATAATGACCACTTTTTTGAGCAAGATATTTAAAAACCATGGAGACCAAAAAAAATGTAAGTTTGTGACTAATGGTTGATTACCACTGGTCTATTTTGATGACGAATGACAACAAACAGAAAAAATAAGCAGAAAGCCTAAAACAAAAAATTACATAAAAACATTGGGGGAAATATGACACGGATCGCAATTTTATTTTTTGTTCTGACTGGTGGGGTCGCAATTGGTCTTGTTGTTTTATCGAACTGGCAAATACCAGCTCCAACTACCGCAATTGACAAGGTTATTCCAAATGAAAAATTGCCTAACTAAGCATAAGTTCCCCCTGTTGGTATTGGTGTCGAAGGCGGCGCCCTACGTCTTAATGTTCGTTTTTCTGACTGGATCGACAATGGTGTCTTCGGTAGCGCAACAGAATGCGCCAATCAACCTGCTTACCATCGCACCGGTAAATACAAATGTTGATAGTTCCAGTGCCCCAAACAGCATCGACCAAGCAGTTGAACGGGCGCTGGTTGTTGATGGCTTAGCTGCCAACTCCAAAAACAAACCACAGATCGAGGAAACAACGAAAGCGCGCCAAATAGGGGAGTCGACAGCAAATGCGCTGCAGGGGGGCTTATCACCTGAATATCCTGACGCAAAGGCTTTAAACTCGGCTACGATAGGGGGAGTTGAGGAAAAGACACCAGACAAGAGTGATAATGATCCTACCGCAATACCTGTTGATGGTCTGCAAACCCAAGATGTAGAGACAGATCGCAATGCTCCTGTCGATAGGATAGACAGCGGTGGGTCAACAAACAGCATTTATGGCAGTGCAACAATTGGTCGTCGCAAGATCTCAGATGTTGGCCTCGCTGCGATCGGTGTTGGAAATCTTGGAGACGGTCAGCTTGATAGTCTAATCTGGCGTGGCACGTCCGCACGCGATGCGATTTTTTTATTGCAAAGGGGAGCGGTACGGACTCAATCGCAAGCGATTAATCAGCTTGCCTATGAGGTGGTGGCGCGGCAGTCTATTCCGCCAAGCGGAGCAAACAATGTTGCTGCTGATCTTGTCGAGGCGCGACTGGTGTTTTTGGCTAATGGCGGTCGGTCTAGCGATCTCGCCACACTTGTTTCTCAGCTTCCCAGCACTAAAAAATGGTCCACTTGGCGTCGCTGGCTTGCCGAGCATTATTTGATGACTCGCGACGATAGTGCGGCATGCGATATAGTTAGCAGTGAAATCACTCAGACTCTGGAACCGTTTTGGCATAAATCCAATGTGATCTGTCAGGCGGTTCAGGGCAATTTTGGAGGGGCCAGGTTTGCTGCAGATATCTTGGCGGCAAATGGTGTTGAAGATCCCATTTTTTTTGACCTCGTAGATGAGGTGCTTGATAACAAACCGGCTGGTGAAGTTGATACTACGAGTCTCAACTCGGTGCACATCGTGTTAATGGATGTTGCAAATCGTGCCATCCCGCTTGAAGGCTTGTCAGTTCTTCCAAACCAGATGACTGAAACTGTAATGAAATTAAAATTTCTTGGGCCCGATGCACGTATGGTCTCTACTTTTAATGGGCTGAACAGCGGATTGATCTCGCATCGGCAGGCAGGTAAGCTATGGCGCAATGCAGGCCCGTCAAATGATGATTCGCAAATTGCCATGGCTAGTCTTGATGTTCATGCCGATGCCCTGTCAACCGTACTGGCATGGCGCGCGATTGATGCGGATAGACGGCCTGAGCGACTGTCTATGGTACCAAAGGCTCTAATGGCTGAGATAAAAGCTGGCAATGGTGCAATGATGTTGCCGCTGTACGCTGAGTTGGTGCGCAACGCCCTTGCCGATGAAGCAGTGGCGTCTGCAATGCGATTTGATGATCTCGATGTCGCTCCGAATCTGGCTTTTATGATGGCTATCAACCAACCAAATGATACGACGAACTTGAATACTTTCGGGAACACCGGTGATGCACTGCAGGTCGCTAAACTCCTCAATAGCTTAGGCGATGGGGCAATGGATAGTGATGTGCTCAGCTACCTTGAAATATGGCATTTGATGCCAGTTCTTGATGCTGCAGGTTCTGGTTTTAACGAGATTGACTGGCTTGAACTGGTCAATCAAGGGCTAGGGTCAAATCAGTCATTTATGAATCTGTCACCAGTACTTATGAGAGCTATTACCACAGCAGCCAAAAACCGCCATGTTGCGGAAACTGTGCTATTGGCTAACTGGTTGTTGCATGATGTACCCCTTCATCAGGCCAGCCCTTCAGATCTTGCGTCCGTGATAGAGGCACTCGATCAAATCGGTCAGTCAGAGACTGCTAGAGTGTTCGCTCAGGAAGTTTTAAAAGCGCATTTGATGCAGCGACTCGTTGAAAAGATATCCGATGGTACACAAAGTTAAAGCACCGAAATCTGTCAACGCACCTGATCCGCTAATTGACGTATTTCTTCAGGCTATTTCAGCTATGCGAGCCGCGTCGGTTAATACATTGCTGGCTTATCGTCGGGATCTACTCGACTGTCAGGTTGGTCTTGAGACTAAGTTAAAAACCTTGTCTAGTTGTGATATAGAAGATTTGCGCGGGTTAATCGCATGGTGGCATCAGCGTGGCTTAACACAGCGCTCAGTGGCGCGACGTTTAAGCGCGATACGTCAATTTATGGCATGGGCGGTTGAAGATGGTGTGAGGCAGGACAACCCGACCAGATGGCTCGACAACCCTTCGCTTCCTTCGCCCGTTCCAAAAAGCTTGAGTGAAGCCGAAATTACCCAACTAATAAAAATGGCATCAAGACTGGAGCCAAAAGCAATATCTTTGCAGACGCTTGCCATGCTCGAAATTTTATATTCGACGGGCCTCCGCGTGTCTGAGCTGGTTGGCTTGCTGGTAGCTCAATTCAGACGTAATCCACAAACAATATTGGTGGCGGGCAAAGGTGGACGTGAGCGGATGGTTCCGCTCGGGGAAACTGCCAGGCAGGCCGCGTTAGTTTGGATTGAATGCCGGGATGCCAATACCGCATTTGTGCAGTCTGTTTTCATGTTTCCTTCCCGCAGTGGTGGCCAGATGAGCCGCCAACAATTTTCCAACATACTTAAAAAGCTCGCGCTTGCCGCTGGCATCGATGTTGGACGGGTCAGTCCACATACATTGAGGCATTCCTTTGCGACCCATATGTTGAACCGCGGTGCTGATTTGCGAAGCCTGCAAAGTTTGCTTGGCCATGCTGATATTTCAACAACACAAATATATACTGCCAGCCGTCCTGAGAGGTTGGCTGGTCTTGTTACTTCAGCTCATCCGCTTGCCAGTCGACGACAAGATAGATAGAGTGTTTCATCAAAATGGAAACGAGCTGGAATGAGACATTTTCTTGATTTTGAAAAACCGATTGCTAGCCTAGAGGGTAAAGTCGAAGAGCTGCGCCATATGAGCTCTGATGGCAGCATCAACATTGCTGATGAAATTGGGAAATTACAGACCCGTATTGAACGCGAGCTCAAACAAACCTACGAAAAATTGGGTGCTTGGGAAAAAGTGCAGGTCGCTCGCCATCCCGATCGACCCAAAGTTACCGATATTTTTGACCAACTGTTTGACGATTTTACCCCACTTGCTGGAGACCGTAATTTCTCTGAAGATCATGCTATTGTTGGCGGCATGGCAAGGTTTAGAGGTCAATCTGTTATGGTGATGGGAACAGAGAAGGGCCGTACAACAGAAGAACGAATTAAACGCAACTTTGGCATGGTTCGCCCTGAAGGCTATCGGAAGGCCGCAAGACTAATGGATATAGCTGGTCGTTTTGGCTTACCGGTTCTCAGTTTTGTTGATACTGCAGGCGCTTATCCGGGGCGTGGAGCCGAGGAACGTGGGCAAGCTGAAGCTATTGCAAGTGCAATCCGGTCCTGCCTAAAATTGCCGACCCCGATGGTAGCTGCGATCATTGGCGAAGGAGGATCAGGCGGCGCGATTGCGCTTGCCACGGGTAATCGGGTGGTGATGTATGAACATGCGATTTACTGTGTGATTTCACCTGAAGGCTGCGCGTCAATTCTGTGGCGTAGTGCTGATCATGCACGTGATGCTGCCGAGGCGATGCGGATTACATCTGATTGGATGCATAAGCTTGGGGTTGTTGATGCCGTAGTTGGTGAGCCGGTTGGTGGAGCGCATCGCGATGGAACAAGGGCGATTGAAGCTCTTGGTGATGCATTTGCCATTCAGTTAGATGCGATGTCTGGAATGGACTCTGCGGCGTTAATTTCTGATCGCCATGACAAATATCTGCGTCTCGGTGATAGAAGTTTGGGGTGATCCTTAGCAAAAAGATCCCCCAACAGGGATTATGTCAGGGGTATATCTTCCGTGTTGGACCTATGACTGGGTTAGTTTTTAGTGATGGGATTGCTTTGCGGGCGTTGAAAGTGGCACTTAAACTAAGGGCGCTATGAATAATTGCGTCGCCATCGTTGGCTTCGGCTAGAATCTCGCCCCAAGGATTAATGATTATTGAATGACCGTAGGTTTTCCGACCATCAGCATGGATGCCGCATTGGGCGGGAGCCACGATGTAGCAGCCGGTCTCAATTGCCCTTGCCCGCAAAAGCACATGCCAATGAGCTTTACCGCTTATTGCGGTAAAAGCGGAAGGCACCAGAATAATCTGTGCTCCATCTAATGCAAGCTGCCGGTATAAATGTGGAAAGCGCACATCATAACAAATGGTCAAACCACAGGGTACATTGTCGATATGGGCTATTACTGGTGAGTGGCCCGCGGCAAAGTTTGCCGACTCCTGATAGCTCTTCCCATCGCCAATATCTGCATCAAACATATGGATCTTATCATAATTTGCAACAACTCTGCCATCAGGCCCGAATAGTATACTTCGGTTAACAAGCTGTTTGTTGTCCCGCCGCCTTATCATCAATGACCCGGCGAGCAGCCAAATATCAAATTCTTGTGCAATATTACTGAGCCAAGATTGGCTATAGCTGTCATCGTCCCACTCGGCGTTGAGGATTAGCTGCTCCCGGTTGGCAGCGAGATAGCTCGCACATTCGGGCAGCACAACGAAGCGCGCTTTAGAGGCGGCTTCTGCGATTAATGGTCGAATATGTTGCAACGTCGCCCTAACGTCGTCGGTAGCACAATATTGGAGGGCGGCGACGCTCAACATGGTATTCTAGGACGCCAATACGAGAAGTTTGTCGAGATGGCCTGACTGATCGAGCCGAAACAAGTCATCGCAACCACCTATATGATTATCATTGATAAAAATTTGTGGAACCGATGTTTGGCCATTTGCACGACTGCGCATCGCTTTTCGTTTCTCAGTGCTCAACGTCACGTCAATTTTTTCAAATTCAACATTTTTAGCGGATAATAAGCCTACCGCACGAATGCAAAATGGACAGGCCATCGCAGTGTAAATTTCAACCTTTGCCATTCTTGTCTCATCTGGTATCGAGGACAGCTAATATTATTTTCAATGGCTGATACCATACCGTAAAATTCGTTTCCTTTCATAGCTTCATTTTTTTATGGTTGCTAAACGTTAGTTTTTGTAATTAACGCTTGCTGTTTTCTTCTCGGACTATACAAATTGCGACTTATGAGCGAGCGGTTACAAAAATTATTTGACATGCGTGCCTTACGCCGGAACCGGCAGCGGGCGGCGGCGTCATATGAGAAGTTCTCGTATCTGAAAGATGAAGCTGCTCTCCGGCTTGCTGATAGGGTCGATTTAATGCGGCGTGATTTTGATATATGTCTAGATCTTGGGTCTCATGATGGCCGCCTGCGGCAGCACCTGGCTCCGCTCAACAAAATAGGGACCATAGTCCATAGCGATCCAGCCGCTAATTTTTCTTATAATTTTTTACCAAATAGCATGAATCCCATTGCATCGCCGTTTGCCGTTCATGACTTTGCCGTTCTTCCGTTCGCCGATGCCAGCTTTGATGCAGTGTTTTCCTGCCTGAATCTTCATTGGGTTGACGATTTACCTGGTTTGATTTTGCAGATACGTCGCACGCTGCGCCCAGATGGGTTGTGTTTGATAAATCTACTTGGTGGGAATAGTCTTTTTGAATTGCGTGCGGCGTTGATCTCAGCTGAGCAGGATATTACCGGCGGGTTTAGCCCTCGTTGTGCGCCAATGGCAGATATTCGCGATATTGGCGGTTTGCTTGCTCGTGCTGGTCTTGCTTTACCCGTTGCAGATAGCGACCGTTTGACTGTTAATTACCCCAATATGTTCGAGTTGATGACGGATTTACGTGGGATGGGGGAGCAAAATGCATTGCTTGGCCGGTTGCGCAACCCAACAAGACGGACCGTTTTCTTGCGTGCGGCTGAGATCTATCAGGACAAATTTGGGCAGACTGACGGTTTGATCCCGGCCAGTTTTGAGATTATTACCCTCACCGGTTGGGCGCCGCATGATAATCAGCAAAAACCTCTGCGTCCTGGATCGGCTAAAACACGTTTGGCAACCGCAATTGGTAGTAATGAAATAGACCCTGGTTCAACTGGCTTATAAAAGATCCTGCAAGGCTGAAATAAGAGGAATATCTGCGGCGGGCATTGGGTAGTCACGGAGCTGCTGCGGTCTAACCCATTTCAATGTACCGCCTTCTATTGATTTTGGGGTTCCTTGCCACCGACGGCAAACAAATAACATCATCAAAAGATGGAAAGCGTCATGATCATCCATGGCATCATAATTATGGCTAACAAAATTTAGCGGGGCTAAACAGGAAAGGGTGGTATCAATGCCCAATTCCTCATGCAGTTCACGGATTAATGCATTCTCGGGTGTCTCACCGGCCTCAATTTTTCCACCCGGAAATTCCCATAAGCCAGCCATCGACTTGCCAGCAGGTCTTTGAACTAGTAACACCCGACCATCAACATCAATCAGAGCGCCAGCACTAACGAGCAGCATTACGGGTCTAACTCCTATAATCGGCGTTGATCGAGATATACCCATGCGTTAGATCGCAGGTCCAAACCCGGGCTGTACCATCACCGGTGCCAACCGTAACCTTTATATCAATTATCTGATTTTTCATGTGGGCTGCGATTGGGGTTTCATCATAATTGGCCACACGCATTCCATCGCGTGCTACCGGATAACCACCAATATCAATGCTAATGTCATTGGCTGAAATTCCAATACTCAATTTGCCAATTGCCATGACAATTCGGCCCCAATTTGCATCTTCACCAGCGATGGCTGTTTTCACAAGCGGTGAATTGCCAATGGCTAACCCTATTTGGCGCGCGGTTGCCTTGTTGTTTGCTCCAGTCACATCAATTGTGACAAGTTTTGTTGCGCCTTCCCCATCACGTACAATTTGGATTGCGAGATCGCGCATTACCGCTTCAAGTGCAGTAATGAAATCATTTAAGGCGGGGTCATGCGGGTCGGTAATGGGTCGATTTGCAGCAGTGCCGCTTGCCATCAAAAACACGCTATCATTGGTTGATGTGTCACTGTCAACGGTGATGGCATTAAAACTGTTATCATTGGCATCGTGAAGGCACCGTTCCAACACTGGCGCAGACAGTGCCGCATCAGTTGCGACATAACAGAGCATGGTAGCCATATTTGGTGCAATCATGCCCGATCCTTTTGCAATGCCGCATAGCGTAACCTCAACCCCTTCGATGATGCATGAGGCATGGGCACCTTTGGCAAAAGTATCTGTTGTCATAATGGCATTGGCGGCGGCATGCCAGTTTGCCGTTTGGTTGTCAACAAGACTAGAAAAATACGGAGCAAGCACTCCCACGTCGAGGGGCTCGCCAATTACGCCGGTCGATGCCACCATAATGGCATTGATATCACATTCAAGAATAGGGGCAAGAGTACTAACCATATCGTGAACTGCCTTGTTACCAAGATTGCCAGTAAAGGCGTTGGCATTGCCAGCATTGGTAATGATGGCCGCTGCCTTGCCAGTTTCAGCTATCGTCTGACTCCAACAAACAGGAGCAGCTGCAGTGTCGGACTTGGTGAATACGCCAGCAACGTTGCTGTTTGGCGCGAGGGTAATTAGTAGCAAATCATCACGCCCTTTGTAGCGCGCGCCACTTGCTGCGGTGGCGAGTTTGATCCCAGAAATTTTTGGTAGGTCGGGAAATCTCTTGGGAGCTAAAGGCGAACGATTCATGACATAGACCTTTTATTTATCCTTCTCAGCTGCCTTTACATCTTGTCTAATATCGTTAAAGCTTCGCAGACTGATTTTTTGTTTTGCTCTTAACTCTTCAAGAACCCGGCCAAGAGCTTGTGTCGACAGCGTTTGTATTAGTTGGTCGCGCATTGCGTCAATTGTTGGTGCAGGCGCGGTTTCCTTCGCTTCGACTTTAATCACATGCCAGCCAAATTGGGTTTGCACAGGTTTTTTAGTAAATTTACCTATCTCCAGTGTAAAGGCAGCGTTTTCAAAGGCCGGTACCATCTGCCCACGGCCGAATGTACCTAGTGAACCGCCGTTTGGCCCGCTTGGTCCTGTTGACTTACTTTTTGCTAGTTCGGCAAAATTAGCGCCGCTCTCTAGTGAATCAATAATTGATATTGCTTCGTCTTTGGTTGCAACAAGAATATGCGCTGCAGTAACCTGTTCCCGTGATGCGGTATCTGCGGCAAAGATTTGATAGGCCTTTTCAACAGCCTTTTCGTTGACGTCATCAGCGATTTTATCACCAATCCATGACTCAGCCAAAACGCGGTCGGCGGCTGTTTTCATGGCTGAAACAATTTCTTCTTTTGTGTCGTATTTTTCGGCACGTGCTGCATTTGCGGCGATTCGAGAATCAACCATATCAGCCAAGAGTTGGTCAAAATAGTTTGCCATTGGGGTTTGACGAAATTGAGCCGGCAACCGTTCTGCCTGTCGCATCACCTCATCAAGCCAGATTGTTTCACCATTTAATGTCCCTACGGGAATCCGATCTTCTTCCGCCTGAACTATATTGACTGTTCCTGCAAAAAGTGTGGCGCCGACGACAAGGCAGAAAAGTTGATGGGGAAAAGTAACGTTTCGCATGCGTAAACCCTCGAATTAAAAACGCGCAGTGCCTGTCTCTTTTGGCAAACTAGCAGTTGTACTTGAACATTTCATAAAGACATCGCCTTTGATTTAAAAGCTACATCATGGAGGTTAGTGTTAGCGAAGCTAAATGTCGAGAGCAAGCCCGCACGAGACAAAAGCTCCAGAAAAGATGACGCAAAAACTTCTATTTCTATTGTGATCAGTAACTTTTGTTTGTCTTGGATTAAGTGGAAAAGCGCGCTCAGACAATTGACAAAATTCCCGTCTAGACCTATGTCCATTCAGTAGCTTATCGCGGCGTCTTAAAGCTGTTGATCGGCAGGCTGTTTGCCGTATAGCTGGGGAGTTAGAATGTTTAGTTCTTTTGCAAAAAACCTTTTTGGCAGTTCTAATGACCGTGTGGTGAAGTCCATGCAGCCACTTGTTCAGCAAATTAATTCCCGCGAAGTTGACTTTGCCAATCTTGATGACGATCGCTTGCGTGCTATGATCACTGATATCCGCCAGAAAATAGGTGATGGTGCGCCAAAAGACAGTTTTCTGGTTGATGTATTCGCGCTGGTTCGTGAAGCTGCCAAACGTACGTTAGGTCAGCGCCACTTTGACGTGCAGCTGATGGGCGGAATAGCCCTTCATCGGGGCCAAATTGCCGAGATGAAAACTGGCGAAGGAAAAACTCTTGTAGCGACATTGGCTGTTGTCTTGAATGCGCTTGATGGACGCGGTGTTCACGTTGTGACGGTGAATGACTATCTGGCATCGCGTGATGCGTCATGGATGAGCCAAGTATACTCTTTTCTTGGTTTGACAGTTGGATGTATCATCAGTGGACTCGATGATGATCAGCGTCGCGCTGCTTACGCTTGCGACATTACATATGGCACAAACAATGAATTTGGTTTTGATTATTTGCGCGATAATTTGAAGTTTACCCTTGATGAGATGGTTCAGCGCGATTTTGCATTTGCCATCGTCGATGAGGTGGACTCAATTTTGATTGACGAAGCTCGCACCCCATTAATCATATCTGGTCCGACTGAAGCCAGTGCAGAGCATTATCATCTAGCTAACCAGATTGTACCCATGCTGGAGGAGGAAGATTATGACCTTGACGAAAAGGGTAATAGTGTATCCCTAAGCGAAGCCGGCATTGAACATGCTGAAACTTTACTCCGTGATCGTGAGGCCATTGGTGAGGCAACGTTATATGATATAGAAAATGTTGGGCTGCTTCATCACATCAATCAGGCATTGCGGGCACATCGGCTATTTGCACGTGATACACATTACATGGTCAAGGCTGGGCAGGTTGTCATTATTGACGAATTTACCGGCCGAGCTATGGAGGGCAGGCGCTTTTCTGATGGTTTGCATCAAGCGCTCGAGGCAAAAGAAAGTGTAGAGATTCAGGCTGAGAATCAGACACTTGCATCGGTCACATTTCAGAATTATTTCCGCATGTATGACAAATTGGCTGGCATGACTGGCACCGCCATGACCGAGGCAGGCGAATTCTCTGAGATTTACGGCCTTGAGGTAACGGCCATTCCGACCAACCGCGATGTTGCGCGGTTAGATTACGATGATGAAGTTTATCGCACAAGCAGTGAGCGCGACGAAGCGGTTATTGAGCTAATTCTTGAGTGTCAGTCCCGCCAGCAGCCTGTGCTTGTGGGAACAATCAGCATTGAAAAATCGGAGCGTCTCTCAGCAGAATTAATTAAGCGAAAGATTGAACATAAGGTCCTAAATGCTCGATTCCATGAGGAGGAGGCGAAAATTATTGCCGATGCAGGTGTGCCGGGTGCGGTGACGATTGCCACAAACATGGCTGGGCGTGGTACAGATATCCAGCTTGGCGGTAACCTCGACATGCGGCTCGAAGCTGCAAAAGCCGATAACAAGACGCTTACCGATGCGATGCGGAGCAAGATAACGAAAAGCGTCGAAACCAATAAAAAAGTAGCACTGGTGGCTGGAGGTCTTTATGTAATTTGCACTGAACGCCATGAGTCGCGCCGAATTGATAACCAGTTGCGAGGTCGGACAGGGCGCCAGGGTGATCCCGGCGCGTCAAAATTCTTTTTATCTCTGCAAGATGATTTGATGCGAATATTCGGATCAGAAAAGCTGGATGGAATGCTCGTCAAGCTTGGTCTTGAAGATGGTGAAGCAATCATGCATCCTTGGATTAATAAAGCTGTCGAAAAAGCTCAATCAAAAGTTGAGGCACGTAATTTTGAAATTCGCAAGCAGCTGCTGAAATATGATGATGTAATGAATGATCAGCGTCGAGTTATTTTCGACCAGCGTAAAGAAATTATGCGGTCTGATGACGTACATGAAACAATCGTTGATATGCGTCGTGAAGCGGCGTCTCTAATTGTTGAACGCGCCATTCCAGCTGGTAGCTATAATGAGTCTTGGAACGCTGAACAACTCAATGAAGACGCTCGCCGCGTTCTAGGAGTTGAGGTTTCAGCGGCCGATTGGTTTGCCGAAGATGGCATTGCTGAGCCAGAAATTGAAGCCCGGTTGATTGATGCTGGAGATCGTTATATGGCTGAAAAAGCGGTTCGTCTTGGTACAGATATCATGCGTATGGCCGAAAAAAACTTGTTGTTGCAGGTTTTGGATCAGCAATGGAAAGAGCATTTATTTACTCTAGATCAATTGCGTCAGGGCATTACTTTGCGGGCGTATGCACAAAAAGATCCACTGAATGAATACAAACGTGAAGCGTTCATGATGTTTGAGATGATGCTCGCAAATATGCGCGAGACGACAAGTATGGCTCTATCGCATGTTGAG
>MDTD01083307.1_pt1 | contig 12365 bp, 8 predicted proteins | sample 811221 | NCBI WGS metagenome assembly MDTD01 (sample SAMN05326646, study PRJNA326480) | marine metagenome | isolation source: seawater | place: Pacific Ocean: South West | collected 2011 | reverse complement strand
TAGACATTAATCCTGGCATCTCTTTTTCAGCAATATCTATTGCTTTTCTGCCATCTGTTGCTAATTCTATATCTTTAACCTTGTATGGCAAAGATTCAATAATTGGTTCAGTTAAAATTTCAGTCATTATATCTCCTATATTTTTTTTAGTAGGGCATCAACCATATCGGTTTTTTCCCAAGTAAATTCTTCAAGTTCTCGGCCAAAATGTCCATATGCAGCTGTGTTTCTGTAACGAGGCTTCTTTAAATCTAAGTGTGCTACAATCTCACCAGGCCTAATTGGAAAAACATCTCTTGCCAATTTTGTTAAGATTTCATCATCTCTTTTTCCTGTACCTGAAGTTTTCACATAAAACGATGTAGGTTCAGCAACACCTATCCCATATGATAATTGGACTTCACATTTATCAGCTAAATCGGCAGCAACTATATTTTTAGCTATATATCTAGCCATGTATGTAGCACTTCTATCTACTTTTGAAGGATCTTTTCCTGAAAAAGCACCACCACCATGCGGAGCATATCCTCCATAGGTATCAACAATAATTTTCCTCCCTGTCAAGCCAGTATCCGCTTCTGGACCACCATAAACAAATCTTCCGGTGCCATTTACAATAAAATCTTTATCGTAGTCAAATCCATAAATATTTAACACTGGCTCAATAACATGTTCAACAATCTCATTTTTAACAAACTCAAGTTCTTTTTCTTCAGTCCCATACTTATTTAACATATCATCGTGTTGTGTGGCAATCACTGTTTTTTTTATGGTTGTTGGTTTTCCATTTTCATAGTCAACAGAAACTTGTGATTTCCCATCTGGCCTCAACCATGGCAAGGTACCATTTTTCCTCAGTTCAGTTAATTTTTCTGTTAATCGCTGAGCAATTTGTATGGGAAGTGGCATTAATTCTTTTGTCTCTTTGCAAGCAAAACCAAACATCAAACCTTGATCTCCGGCTCCTTGACTGGAGACATCACTTGAATCTACTCCTTGCGCAATTTCTGGACTTTGTTCGTGCAATTTGGACAATACTTCAACTTCATCAGGGTCGACACCACTGTTTCCTATGTGGTAACCAATTTCTCGAATTGTATTCTTAACCACTCTCTCTACATCTATGCTTGCAGTAGTTCTGATTTCACCAGAAACAACTACTAACCCTTTCGTAGCCAATGTTTCACAAGCAACATGAGCATCGTTATCTTTTGATAAAATTTCATCCAATATGGCATCTGAGATTGCATCACATGCTTTATCAGGGTGCCCTTCAGTTACAGATTCCGAGGTGAATAAAAATTTGCCCATATTTAAACCTTTATCTATTTATTCCATTTAAATTTTTGACGGTAAACTTAATTATTTTTATTAAGAATAGTGAGTTGATTTAATACAAAATTCTCTGTAAATCTTTGCTAATTCTTGCAACATTTCTATGGATGATTGAAAATTATAGGACATAATATGTTCAACATTTAATCCAACTGGTACATGCAAATTATTTTTATTGATGTGGCTTAAGATCTCATTGAATACTTCAATAGCAACATCTAACGACCTTTCTTTCATTGATCCAGGACGACCATTAAGATATCGCTCAGTATCTTCTGGGATTTCAACACCCAACCATTTTAAAAAATCAATATTCCTTTGAGATGATACTGGCGCAAAACTCAATAATAGTCTTCTAGGGAAAGTTTTTAGCTCGTCACATCGCTTTTGGTAGTTTGAGATCATTTTATTAATATTGTCAGAGTGATATATAACTTGAGTTGTAAAAAATTCTGATCCATGATAGCTCTTATCGATCAAATTTTTTGACTCATTGCTCCTACTTGGAATTGAAATTCCACCGCACAATATATTACAGCTATTATTATTTAAATTTTTAGTAATAGCGTCTAACGTTTCATTGACTGTTGGTCCAGGATATTTTTTTTTGCTCGATTCGCCGCCCACAATAATTAAATTTTCAATTTCAAATTTTTTATACGTTTCTTCTATCCAACGCATCTGCTCATTGTAAGATGTGTGCACAGATACCCTATTTACAATGGCTTCAACGCCTACTATATCTTGCAGTAACATGCCAAATTCTCTGGGTTCTCCTCTTCTTTGATTTGAAACTGGTCTCTCTCCACGTTCGATTTCATCATGGACTTCTGGAATATTAATTGCATCAATATGAGTTTGTGATAATAGTGAACTAATTGTTTCAGCATAGGAATTTAAAGTACCATCTTCCTGACGTGGTGGCAAAATCTCATATGCAACAACTGGCCTTCTTGGTTTTTTAATTTTATCTCGTATTCTCACAAAACAGTATTTTTTAATGCACTAAAATATATTGAACTTGGGTGGGAAAAGTACCATCCACATACTGATGAGGTTGGGTACATTGCCCTAGTTTCCGTTAAACTGATACCAATTTGGTTCTCCACATTTAATAATTTCCATATTTTATCTTTCTCTTCATGATCAGGACATGATGGATATCCTGGCGCTGGTCTGATACCTAAATATTTTTCTTTAATAAGATCATTATTATCTAAGTTTTCATTTTCACAATATCCCCAATCATACTTCCTAATTTTCTCATGAAGCCATTCTGATGTAGCCTCTGCAAGTCTATCTGCTAGAATTTTAACCATGATTGAATTGTAATCATCATGCTCTGATTCGTATTTTTTAACGATTTTTTCTAAACCATGACCAGCTGTTAAAGCAAAAATTCCTATATAATCATCACCATCTGGAGAAATAAAGTCGGCTAAAGAATAATTTGGATTCTTACCTTTATCTATCAACTGTCTAGGAAAAGAAAACTTAACGTTTTCATCGATTAATTCAACCTCTTCGTTATTTGATTTTGCTTTAAAAATTCCATAAACAGCTTTAACTACTAACTGGTTTTTTTCTGCAATCATTTTTAACATCTTTTGAGCATCTTTATAGAGTTTATTTATCTCTTTATTATCTGGCATGTTAAGGATGGATGGATATGAACCTCTAAATTCCCAGGCGTGAAAAAATGGTGTCCAATCAATATAATCCTTTAATGTTTCTAATGAAATATGATCTAAAAACTTTGTTCCGATCTTCAACGGTTTTTTTGGAGAATAATCAAATCTTGGCTTTCTCTTTCTTGCTTCTGATAAAGTTAAGAGTTTGGTATTCTTTTGATTTTCAAAAAATGATTCTCTGATGAGATTGTTTCTTTGATCATTCATTTTAACAAAATCATTTTTTTTCTCAGAGTTTAAAAGTTTGGATGCAACACCAACGGATCGACTCGCATCGTTGACATGAAATACAGAAGATTGATATTTATCGTCGATTTTAATTGCGGTATGTTTTTTACTTGTTGTGGCACCACCAATTAACAAAGGAATGGAAAAATTTTGTCTCTTCATCTCAGAAGCTACATGGACCATCTCATCTAAACTTGGAGTTATCAATCCAGATAAACCAATTATATCTGCACCTATATCTTTTGCAGTCTTTAATATTTTTTCGGCAGGTACCATTACTCCTAAATCCACTACATTATAACCATTACAGCTCAATACAACACCGACAATATTTTTACCTATATCGTGGACATCTCCTTTTACAGTGGCTAGTAATATCGTACCATTGGAAATATTTCTATTACCTCCTTCCTTCTTTTTTTGTTCAATAAATGGAACAAGATGAGCAACTGCTTTCTTCATAACTCTAGCAGATTTCACGACTTGAGGTAGAAACATTTTGCCTGACCCAAATAAATCACCTACCGTATTCATTCCATTCATTAATGGCCCCTCAATAACTTCCACAGGATCCTTACATTTTTTTCGTGCTTCTTCTGTATCCTCAGTTATGAATGTATCAATTCCTTCTACTAATGCATATGTGATTCGCTCTTCAGTTACTAAATCTCTCCAGGAATCATCCTCAATATTTTCTTTTTTTATTCCTCTAAATTCCTCAGCTATTTTGACTAATTTGTCTGTTGCTTCATTATTCTTGTTAAATAACACATTTTCAATAGCTTGTTTAAGTTTTGGCTCAATTTTATCATAAACTACTAGTTGCCCAGGGTTTACAATACCCATGTCCATTCCGCTTTGAATCGCGTGGTAAAGAAAGCACGAATGCATTGCTTCTCTTACAATATCATTACCCCTAAATGAAAATGATAGATTACTTACACCACCGCTTACATGCACATCAGGCATAATAGATTTAATTTTCTTTGTTGCATCAATGAACGCTTTTCCATAATTATTATGCTCCTCTATACCAGTTGCTACTGCAAAGATGTTTGGATCAAAAATAATATCTTCAGCTTTAAATTGAACTTCTTTGGTTAAAATTTTATATGCTCTTTTACAAATTTCTACTTTTCTTTCAAATGTGTCTGCCTGACCTTTTTCGTCAAATGCCATCACAACAACAGCAGCACCATATTTTTTTACAAGACTGGCTTGGCGAATAAATTCATTTTTCCCTTCTTTAAGTGAAATAGAATTCACTATACCCTTTCCTTGTATATTTTTCAATCCCGCTTCAATTACTTCCCATTTTGAAGAATCTATCATGATGGGGATTCTACATATTTCAGGCTCAGAGGCAACTAGTCGTAAAAAACGGACCATCGCTTTTTTACTGTCTATTAAACCTTCATCCATATTTATATCTATTATTTGCGCTCCATTTTTTACCTGCTCTAAAGCTACAGCTAGGGCATCTTCATACTTATCTTCTTTGATTAATCTTTTAAACTTCAAAGATCCTGTAATATTTGTTCTTTCTCCAATATTTATAAAATTTCTTTCAGGAGTAATTACCAAAGCTTCCAACCCGCTAAGTCGAGTATATGAATTGGTTTTTGGAATAATTCTTGGTGACTTATCAATGATGTCTTCTGAAAATTTTTTAATATGATCTGGATTAGTTCCACAACATCCTCCAACAATATTCACTAATTTCGAATCAGCGAATTCAGATAAATAACCTGACATATCGTTAGGTGATTGATCATATTCTCCAAACTCATTTGGGAGTCCCGCGTTAGGATAAACTAAGATATTAGTATCTGCAATTTTGGAAAGAGTATCGATGTATGGCCTAATTTGTTTTGCACCTAAAGCACAATTTAGACCAACTGCTACTAAATCCATATGTCTGATAGAATGCCAAAATGCGTCAACAGTTTGTCCCGATAAGAGCCTGCCACTAGCATCTGTTATTGTTCCAGAAACCATCACAGGAATTGTTTTACCAATTTCATCAAAAAATGTTTGAATTGCATACAATGCCGCTCGGCAATTAAGAGTATCAAAAACGGTCTCAATTAAAAATAAATCAACACCGCCATCATACAAGCCTCTTGCTTGCTCCTTATATGACTCTGCTAGTTGATCAAAATCAATATTTCGAAATCCTGGATTGGACACATCAGGACTCATTGAAGCTGTCTTATTTGTTGGACCAATTGCACCACATACGAATCTCGGCTTTAGAGGATTCTGTGCCGTTATTTCTTCACAAATATCTTTAGCTAATTTGGCACCAGCTAAATTAATCTCGTATGAAAAACTTTCTGTTTTATAGTCTTCTTGAGATATAGATGTAGCATTAAACGTATTAGTTTCTATTAAATCTGCACCAGATTGTAAATATGCAAAATGAATTTCTCTTATTACTTCGGGTTTAGTAATACACAAGATATCATTATTTCCTTTTAAATCACATGGATGATTTTTAAATCTATCTCCCCTGAAATCATTTTCATGTAGTTTATACGATTGGACCATCGTACCCATGGAACCATCAAGAACCAAAATTTTCTTTTTAAGAATTTCTTTTATATTTTGCATAAAAAAAGCCGGAGCTAAGTCCGGCTATTTAAAATCTAGACCTTTTTAGCATTTATTTTAATATCGTGGCAATATGGTACAAAACACGACCTTTAAAATTATTATAAATAAATTATATATTCAAAATATATCTTTAATCTGGTGAGATTGGTCCTGCTGATCGTATTTTATCATCTCCCAAGTCATATTTTTTGTAGTTCAATTGGAATTTTTTTACGAGCTCTCTTGCACTTCGATGATATTCATCTAAATTTTTCCAAGCAGTTTGAGGATTGAGAATATTAGAATCAATATCGCCCAAGGTTTTTGGAATCTTTATTCCAAAGTAAACATCTTTCAAAAATTCAGAATTTTTAATATCACCATTCAAAATAGAAGTTAGAATTTTTCTTGTCATTGGAAGACTAAATCGTTTAGCCCCAGATTGAGCATTTGCACCAACCCAACCAGTATTAACTAAGTATACAGAAACATTAAACTTTTGCATTTTTTCCTTTAATAATTCAGCGTATCTTAGTGGGTGAAGGGTGAGAAAGGGACCACCAAAACAAGGAGAAAATGTTGCGGTTGGTTCTGTAACTCCTAGTTCAGTACCAGCAACTTTTGCTGTGTAACCGCTTATAAAATGATACATAGCCTGATCAGGTGTTAGCTCAGCTACTGGTGGCAATACGCCATAAGCATCACAAGCTAAAAATATAATTGTATTAGGGTGACCAGCAAGACTTGGTTGCCCTTTAGCTGCTATGGAATTGTTAATATGCTCCAACGGATAAGAGACACGAGTATTTTCTGTCTTAGAATTATCTGTAAAATCAATTGCAAACGTTTTTTCATCATAAACAACATTTTCTAATAGTGCACCTTTTCTGATTGCGTTGTAAATGTCTGGTTCCATTTCAGAATTAAGATTTATAACCTTGGCGTAACAACCACCCTCAAAATTAAAAATACCATCATCAGACCAACCATGCTCATCATCACCAATTAATGGGCGCGACGAATCAGTACTTAAGGTGGTTTTTCCAGTTCCTGATAATCCAAAAAATATTGCAGAATTTTGATTATCTTCTTGAACGTTTGCAGAGCAATGCATACTGAGTATGCCTTTTTGAGGTAATAGGTAATGAAGAACTGAGAAGATACCCTTTTTCATTTCTCCTCCGTATTCTGTACCACCAATAATTGCTACTCTTTTTTCCATGTGAAATATGATAAATGTTTCAGAATTCATTCCATAATTTTTATATTGTTTATTTTTGATATCTGATGCGTTAATAATTGTGAAACCAGGCTTAAAGTTTTTTAATTCACTGGATTTTGGACAAATAAACATATTATGAACAAAATGAGCTTGCCAAGCTTTCTTAGCAATAATTCTAACCTTTAGAGAATGATTAGGGTCTGCACCTGCAAAACCATCAAACACATATGTTTTTGAATCACTGGTAGTATTATAATATTCAATTACATCATTATAGAGAGAATCAAAAATATCTTCAGAAATTTTTTGATTTACACTTCCCCACCAAATTTTATCAGATGAACTAGGTTCTTCGACTATGTATTTATCCTTTGGAGATCTTCCAGTATAGACACCAGTATCAACCATAGCTGCACCTCTAAGACCGATCACCCCTTCACCATTTGATAATATATCTGATACCAAATCTGATGAAGATTGATTCCGAAAAAAGTTGTTTAAATTGGTTAATCCCAATTTTTTTAAAGTAATCTTATCAAAATCGTTGATCATGAAGTTTTTCTCCTTATTTTACTTTGCATGAGGATGAGCATCAAAATATATTTCTTTTATCTTTTCTGGATTAACTTTTGTATAAATCTGTGTTGAAGAAATACTACTATGGCCTAACAGTTCCTGGATCGATCTAATGTCAGCATCATTATCTAATAGATGTGTTCCAAATGTATGTCTAAGAGTATGAGGACTCGCACCCTCTCTGCCACCCAAAATTATTTTTAAATATTTGCTTATTATATATTGAACGGTTCGGTTTGCGATTCTTTTTTCTTTTTTACTAACAAACAGAGGCAATTGGGGATTTGATCTCCAACTAAGTCCACGTTTACTAAGATATATTTCAAGTGCTAATTTAGAGGGTGTTCCAAACGGAACAATCCTTTCTTTATTTCTTTTACCAATAACTTTTAAAAGATTTTTTCTGTGATCAATAGATCCAATATCTAGATTGACAAGTTCACTCAGCCTAATTCCCGTTGCATAAAATATTTCAAGAATTGCTTTATCGCGCAATCCTTCAATTGTTGCACCATCGGGAAGATTCATAAGATTATCTATTTTATTCAATTGTATAAAGTTCGGGATGTTATTTTCGACCTTCGGTGCTTTAATAACTAAAGTTGGGTTGACTTTGATTAATTCTGCTTTTAGTAGGTATTTAAAAAAAGATTTTATTGATGCTAATCTACGAGAAACTGTTTTTGGTTTTTTACCTTCTTCATATTCCTTACCTAAAAAATGTCGTATGGTATTTTGATCAATTTTACATAGATCATCATTAATTGATGAATCGTAATTATGTATAAATTTGTTAAATAAATTTAAATCAATCCTGTAAGCACAAACTGTGTGAATTGAATAGTTTAACTCCTGACTAACATATTGTAAAAATTGTTTTATATACCTATCCATAAAATGACCTGAAAGATTTTAATAACAACCGAAACTCCTCTGGTAATGGAGCTTCAAAAATTACCTTTTGATTTAGCAAAGGGTGAAAAAACTGAATACTTCTTGCGTGAAGTGCATGTCTGTGAAATCGTTTCATTTTCGTTCTATAGAATTTAGCAATTTCTGGTAGGAAACCCTTAGTTTTATGTTCTCCTCCTCCGTACTTCTTGTCACCGAATATAGGATATCCCAAATGTGAAGTGTGAACTCTTATTTGGTGGGTTCTTCCTGTGATAGGGTAAAATGATACTAAAGAGCAATGTCTATATTTTTTTTCTACAGTAAAGATAGTCTGCGATTTTTTTCCATCTATCGAAACTTGAAAACTTGTTGGATCTTTTTTATTTCGGGAAATTGGTTCAATAATAGATCCATTATTTTTGCTCCATCGACCCCAAGTAAATCCACTATATTTTTTTTCTACCTCTCGATTTTTGAACTGATCCGCTATAATCTGATGTGCTTGGTTTGTTTTAGCAATTACCATAACGCCCGAGGTATCTTTATCCAACCTATGAATAATTCCTGGACGAATGTTGCCATTTATACTTGACAATTTTTTAAAATGGTGAAGCAAACCATGGATCAATGTTCCTTTGTGTGCTCCTTTCCCAGGATGAACAATTAATCCAGCAGGCTTATTTATGACAGCAATTACTTCATCTTCATATACTAAATCAATATCCATAGGTTCAGGTGTTAAATCTATTTTATTATCCTCGCTATGTGGAGGACACACGGTAATTTGATCATCTTTGTTTAATAAATAGTTTTTTTTATGAAACTCTCCATTAACTAAAACATTTCCAGATTGTATCCATGATTGAATTTTGGATCTGGAATATTGGTTTAATTGAAATGATAGAAACTGATCAAGCCGCTCGCCTAAACCATTTACATTATCAACTTCAAAATTAATCATTGTCAGTTTTTGTTTTTTTTATTTTATTTTCTACAAAAATAGAATACAATAAGAATAATACCATACCTATAGTAACAGATGAATCAGCTACATTAAAAATGTACCAACTAAAATGTTCGCCTATCATAACATGTATAAAATCAGTTACCTTTCCAAAAATAATTCTATCCGTGAGATTTCCTATAGCTCCACTAAAAATCAAGGATAAACCATATCTCATTAAAGGATGAGAATTTCTTTCTTTCCATAACATTCCTAATATAAACACAGTGAGTAGAACCGTCATAATCAATAAAAGTTGACTGCCTCCAGGAAAAGAAAGACCAAATGCCATGCCAGGATTCTCTATATGATAAAATTCTAAAAAATTTTCTATTATTATTTTTTTATTGTGAAGGTCTAGTGATGTTCTTATTGCCCACTTTGACCACTGATCTAGTGCAATAATTGCAACAATAACACCTAAAAGAAACACAAAGCTTTAGAGGTTAAGTTTTTCGTTTTCTTTAGCGTCAACACTCTTAGTTGCGTTAGGTACCTCCAACATTCGTTCTTCTGGTATCAACTCTCCAGTAATAGTACAAATTCCAAAAGTTTCATCATCGATTCTCTCAAGTGCCTTAGTCAAAGCTTTAATATAATCAGTTTTTCTGTTTATTAAATGGTATCCTTTTTCTCTTTCGTAGGAGTCTGTGCCAGCATCAGCCATATGCACGCTATAAACCGATTCCTGTGCAAGGCTGGCGGAACCGCCAATATTGGATTCTAGGTTACCTCTACTATCATCTAAATCATCTGTTAAGTTTTTCAATTTAGCTTCTATGTGTTTCTTAAAAAATGCCAACTTTTTTTTTGAATATTTTTTTTGGGCCATAAAATCTCCTAATTATCTCTTTTTAGTTTAATCTTATAACGCTTTCCATTGATTTCAATTACTTCTTCATAGTCGAAACTTTGAATGCGCTCTTTAATATTATTTGTTAATGTTTCTGACATAAAATATTTTTCAAATTTACCTAAAGCTTCTGCAATTTGCCCATCAAAATCCCATGAGACTTCAATCCTATCTTCAACAGCGTAACCTGCATTTTTCCGCATCGATTGGACCGAACGCACGACATCTCTAACTACACCCTCAAGGATAAGATCTTCATTGAGTTCTATTGATATACCAACTGTAATTCCGTCACCACTTTCTGCCACAAAACCTTCAGTAGCTTGCGTTTCAATAAATACGTCTTTCCTTTCTAATAAATATTTGCCGTCCTCAAGCTGAATATGCCCCTCCTTTTTTAAATCAATAACCATATCGCCAGCATTTTTAGAATCAAGTAATGTTATGATCTCTTTTAATCCTTTTCCATATCTTTGTCCTAGCGTTCTTAGGTTAGGTTTTATGTTATACGAAATGAGTTTATCAGCTTCTGTGATCCTTTCCATCATTTTAACATTCAACTCATCTAAGATTATCTCCTGATTATCTTTAAAAAACTCGGCTATTCTATCATCCTCTATGGCGTACGAGACCTTGTTTAATGGCTGGCGAACCTTAACATTAGATTGGCTACGAGCAGAGCGACCTAGCTCGACACATTTTTTTAGAGCATCAACGTTCATTATAAGATCCATATCAATCCAAGATTCATCTGCGTTTGGATAATCGCACAAATGAACACTTTCAGCTACTTCAGCTTCTGAATTAATTACAAGATTTTGATATATTGTTTCAGATAGAAACGGTAATACTGGCGCAATTGACCTTACAACATTTGTAAGGACATGATATAAACAGGCATATGCAGAATTCTTATCTTGATCATCTTCAGATTTCCAGAACCGTCTTCTATTTCGGCGAATATACCAATTTGACAAATCTTCAAGAAAGATCTCAAAAGATCTCATAAACTGATCCACCCTGTAATCATCCATCGCTTTTCTACCTGTTTTTAAAAGTAAATGAGTTTTTGCAATTATCCATTTATCTAATACTGTTAGGTGATTTTTATGAATTGGGTATTCTTTGGGATCAAAACCATCCACAGAGGCATATGTTGCATAAAAAGAATATACATTCCATAATGTAATTAGTTTTTTTCTTACTTCATTTGCAGGACCATACCCAAACAACATATTTTTTTCTACGTTTTGTAGCGAATACATCCAGCGCATTACATCCACACCCATTTTCTCAGCAGCATCATCGAACCAAATTGCATTACCCCAACTTTTATGCATTTCACGACCTGATTCATCTTTAACCAACGCGTGTCCCAGGAGGGTTTTAAAAGGTGCCTTTCCTTCCATTTCTGCTGACATTGCTAATAATGAATAAAACCAATTTCTAAATTGTCCAGGAAAACACTCTGTTATAAAATCACCAGGAAACCATTTTTCCCAATAGTCACGATCCGTATTATAATGTAGAGTTGAGAAAGGCACAATTCCAGCATCTAGCCATGGATTACCAACATCTTTTATACGCTTACCTGTAAGACCAGTTTCAGGGTGTTTGATCTTTACTTTATCTATCCAAGGTCTATGCGGCGATTTTCCTTCAAATTCTTCCCATCCCTCCACAGAGAGCTCTTTAAGCTCTTCTTTTGATCCTATGACATAAAATGAGCCATCTTCGAAAGTCCATATTGGTAGAGCTAAACCCCAAAAGCGCTTCTTAGAAATCATCCAGTCTCCCATATTGTCTAGCCACTCATGTTCACGCTCATGGCCCCATTCTGGTATCCATTCAATATCATCAACAATAGATTTAATCTTTTCCCTCCAATCCATATTAATGTACCATTCATCCACTAATCGAAAAACAAGTTCATCACCTGATCGCCAGCAATGTGGATATACATGAGGG
>MDTD01039605.1_pt1 | contig 12365 bp, 13 predicted proteins | sample 811221 | NCBI WGS metagenome assembly MDTD01 (sample SAMN05326646, study PRJNA326480) | marine metagenome | isolation source: seawater | place: Pacific Ocean: South West | collected 2011 | reverse complement strand
TTCATCTTGGGGTTCCAGGCACTCTTCTTCTGTCCGAAGTGGATGCCTGCTTCCAGCAGATCCTGTACGAGTTGGTCGGCCATGGGAGACCTTTCGGGCAGCGACACCGGGGGAGGTCGTGGCCCCGTCCCGCCTTGGGCGCTTGGGAACGGATGTGATGCGTCTGCATCAAGGCTGAAATCGATCCGACGTCGTCCACGAACCGGTCGGATCGCCCTGGGAAGCATTCCCGAGGGGAAACGAAAAGTGTACCGGTTCCGGGGGCGGTGGGCAATGCTCTCGTCGCATTCAGCCTTCCGGCAGGGCGGTGCCCAGCCTCGAGGCCGCCTCGAGGACGTGGTACCGCAGGCGGCCCTCCACGATGGTGGCCACGGCCCGTCCCGAGACCGCCCAGCCCCGGAAGGGGCAGTTCCGGCCGCGGGACCGGAAGGAATCGGGATCGATGCACCAGTCCATCGATGGATCGATGATGGTGATGTCCGCGGGGCCGCCGACGGCCAGTCGACCGAGGCCGGTCGAGTCGAGCCCGACCAGGGCGGCGGGATGGATCGTCATCATCGCGAGCATCTCGGGCCAGTCCACGACTCCATCGTCGATCAGAGCCTTCCGGTAGAGCGGCAGGGCGCATTCCAGCCCGACGATTCCGAAGGATGCGGAAGTGAAATCGGTGGCCTTGGTCTGGGCGGGATGCGGGGCGTGATCGGTCGCGAGCACGGTGATGGTGCCGTCGGCGATGCCCTCCTTCAGACGATCGATGTCCGCCGCCGTTCGCAGGGGCGGATTCATCTTCGCCGCGGTGTCGTAGCCGTCGCATGCGGATTCGGTCAGGAGCAGGTGGTGGGGGGATGCTTCGCCCGTGGCGGGTTGTCCCTCGGCGCGTGCCCGGCGAAGCAGGTCCACGCTTCCCCCGCTGCTCACGTGCTGGGCGTGGTACCGGGCGCCGATGTTCGCATTGAGTCCGAGGTCGCGTTCGATCATGGCCTCTTCCGCCGCGGCGGGCCAGCCGACGAGGCCGAGCTTCGTGGCGAGCGGACCGGCGTTCATGACCGCTCCCCGCGTCATGGACGGAACCTGGCAGTGCTGCATGAAGCAGGTGTCGTGGGCGTGCACCGCCTCGAGCACCGATTGCATCATGGCGTCGTCCTCGATCCCGTCACCGTCGTCCGAGATGCCCACGGCGCCGGCGTCGAGCAGTTGCGGAATCGGGGCCTGCTCACGTCCCCGACGCCCGATGGTTCCGCATCCGATGGCCCGAATCCTCGCCAGATCCGCCAGCCGTCCCTGCCGTTCGACGTAGGTGATCCGGTCCGGGGCATCGAGCGCGGGCATGGTGTTGGGCATGCAGGCCACGGTGGTGAAGCCGCCGGCCACGGCCGCCGCCGAACCGGATGCGATGGTTTCCTCGTGCAGCTGTCCCCGGTGGGGGTCACGAAAATGCACGTGGATGTCGAGCAGTCCCGGGCTGACGATGCAGCCCTCGGCATCGATGACGTTCCCCTCGGCGGCAAGGCGGCCGCGGGTTTCGATCTTCGAGACTCGACCGTCGACGATCTCCAGATCGCCGGTTGCATCGAGACCGGATGCGGGATCGATGATTCGCCCGCCGCGTATCAGCACCGTCGTCATGGAAGGGATTGTACCGGCGAAGGCAGAATGAAACGGGGGCCCCCCGATGCGGGGGGCCCCCGGATGATTCAGATTGCCTTCCGAGCGAAACGGCTCAGTTCTGGCCGGAGAACGGGCATCCGCCGGATGCCTTCTCGTCCATTGCTCCAAGGCTGGAGTTCTTGGCGGCCGGCATCATCTTCTTGCTGTCGGTGGGGCAGCAGCTGCTGGCCTTCTGGCTGCAGGAAGGTGCGTCGTCGGAGACGCCGAGGCTGGGCTTGGTGTCCATCATCTTCTTGGAGTTGGCACAGCTGCCGCAGCAGGACTGGGTCTTGGCTGCACTGCTGCACTGTGACTTGCAGGCGCTGGCGCACGAAGAGGCGCAACTGGGGGCGTTGTCGGCAGCGCTCAGGCTGGGAGTGCTGTTGGAGCCGGAATTTGCGCAACCGGCGATGGCCAGAACAAGGCTGATGCCGAGGGTCTTGAGCATGAACTTCATTGATATCCTCCAGGATCGGAAAGGCCTCGGCATCGGGCCGGGCGGTCTTGATTGTCAGAATATAGCAGTCAAAGTTCGGCTCGGCGACGCTCATTCCGTCAGAACCTGCATTCTGATGGAATGAGCACGGATTTCGGTGCCTGTGGTCCTTCTATGGGACCTAAAATGACCGTGATGGGATCCGCCCGCGATCAATCTCCGTATCGGGAACTTCAACGCCGAGCACGGCAGCTGCCGGACGCGCCCGGGGTCTATCTGTTCAAGGACGAGCAGGAACGCGTCATCTACGTCGGCAAGGCCCTCTCCCTTCGCAGCCGCGTCGGTTCGTACTTCACCGCATCCACCGATCTCGGCCCCCGCAAGCAACCCATGCTGGAGCTGATCCGCGGCATCGACGTCATCGAGGCCGAAGGGGAATGGGAGGCATTGCTGCTGGAATCACGGTTGATCAAGGACACCCGTCCTCGCTTCAACGTCATGCTCAAGGACGACAAGACCTATCCGTACCTGGCCGTGACCACACGTGACGAGTTTCCCGGGGTCTACGTGACACGCGCACCGAGCGAGTATTCGGGCGCGAGGATCTTCGGCCCGTTCGCCTCCTCGACCGCCCTGCGTGATGCCATGCAGCTGCTCCAGCAGGTGTTCCGATTCCGAACCTGCCATCTGGACATTCGCAGCGACGATCCCGCGAATCGTCACTTCCGACCGTGCATTCTCAATGCGATCGATCTCTGCACCGCACCGTGTGCGGACCGGATCGACGCGGAGGACTACAAGTCGGACATCAAACGCTTTCTCCGGTTCCTCAACTCCCAGCGTTCGACGGTCATCCGTGAACTCAAGGCGGAAATGGCGGCGGCGTCGGAAGCCCGGGAGTACGAACGTGCCGCGTCCTTCCGTGACCAGCTGGATGCCATCGAGCGACTTTCGGAGCGGGAGACCCGGCGGCGGGGGGACGGCAATGCATGGCAGCCGGAAGTGACGGTCTTCACGACGGATCCGGCGGCCTCACTGCGATCGCTGCAGCGTGCCTTGGAGATCGAGACCCCCATTCGATGCATGGAGGCGATCGACATCGCGCACCTCGGCGGGCGGGACACCGTGGGTTCGAAGGTCTGCTTCATCGATGGCCGGCCGTACAAGGAGGGATACCGACGGTACAAGGTCCGCACCGCGGGCAACGACGACTTCCAGTCGATGCGCGAGGTCGTGTCCCGCCGGTATGCGGATGCCGGAGAGGGCATCGAGCTGTACCCGGACGTCATCCTGCTCGACGGCGGTCGGGGGCAACTGAACGCGGCCCTGGAGGTCTTCGATGCCCTGAAAGTGCAGCCGCCGCAGGTGATCGCCCTGGCCAAGAAGGACGAGGAACTGCACCTGCCGGGACGCACCGAGCCGCTGCGACTCAGTCGACATCACGCGGGACTTCGGATGTGCCAGGCGATCCGCGACGAGGCGCACCGGTTCGCGCAGCACTACCACCACCTTCTCCGTTCGAAATCGGTGGACGGCGGAGGGACTTCACGTCGCTGACCGTCCGCGGATGATCAGGCGGGGCTCGGCAGCACGTCGCTGGTCGGTTCGCCGTCGTCGTCCGAGGCGTTCGCTCCGGTGGGAGGCGACGGAGTCTTCGATTCCGCATTGAGCAGGTCCGCAACGGTCGGCCGATCGATGGTTCCGCCGTCGACCAGGACCTTCACCTCGTCGGACTGGAGCGTTTCGTACTTCAGGAGGGCTTCGGCGATGGCCTCGACCTTGGTCCAGTGCTCGTCGATCATGCGGCGGGTCGCCTCGTAGGCTTCGTCGATGAGCCGCTTGATCTCCTCGTCGATGATGCGGGCCGTCTCGGGCGAATAGTCCCGCTCCGACACGTACATCTCCTGGCTGTCCTGTCCGGAATAGCGGACGAATCCCAATCGCTCCGACATGCCCCATTCCAGCACCATGTGGCGTGCGTAGTTGGTGGCCATCTGGATGTCCATGGAAGCGCCCGACGAGATGTCTCCCGTCTTGCGTTCCTCGGCGATCCGTCCTCCGCACAGCACCCGCATGGTGGCGGAGAGGTAGCGGAGTCCGTAGCCGTACCGATCACGCTCCGGCAGGCTGAAGGTGGCTCCCATTGCCTGCCCCCGGGGGATGATGGTGACCTTGTGGACGGGGTCGGCCTCCTCGAGCATGGCCTGCACGAGGGTGTGGCCGGCTTCGTGGTAGGCGGTCGCGACGCGTTCGCGTTCCTCGATCTTCCGGCTCTTGCGGGCTCGACCGAAGCGAATCTTGTCTCGTGCCTCCTCCAGGTCGTGCAGTTCGACGTGGTCCTGGTTGCCGAGGGTGGCGAGGATGGCGGCCTCGTTGATGAGCGCGGCCAGATCGGCTCCGGAGAACATGGGGGTCCCCCGAGCAAGTCGATCGAGGTCGACGTCCTGTCCCATCTTCACGTTGGCGGCATGGACATCGAGAATCTTGCGACGTCCCACCAGATCCGGCAGCGTGACCTGCACCTGACGGTCGAATCGACCGGGGCGGGTGAGCGCGGGGTCCAGCACGTCGGAACGGTTGGTGGCCGCGATCACGATGACCTGGTCGGACTGCTCGAAGCCGTCCATCTCGACCAGAATGGCATTGAGCGTCTGTTCACGTTCGTCATGGCCACCACTGCTGAAGCCTCCTCCGCGGCGCCGTCCGACCGCGTCGATCTCGTCGAGGAAGATGATGCAGGGCCCGTTCTCCTTGGCCTGCTTGAACAGGTCCCGCACGCGGCTGGCGCCGACGCCGACGAACATCTCGACGAAATCGGAGCCGGAGATGGAGAAGAAGGGGACTTCGGCCTCGCCGGCGATCGCCTTGGCCAGCAGCGTCTTGCCGCAGCCGGGAGGGCCCACGAGCAGGACACCGCGGGGGATCCGGCCACCGAGTCGCTGGAACTTCTTCGGGTTCTTGAGGAACTCGACGATCTCCTGCACTTCCTCCTTGGCCTCGTCGATGCCTGCCACGTCGGTGAAGCGAACCTTGGTGGTGTCCTTCGTCGACAGCCGGTGCTTCGACTTTCCGAAGCTGCCGAGCATGCCGCCGGGACCACCGCCGGCTCCGCGAACGGATCGTGCGATGAGGAACCAGATCAGCAGCACCAGAAGCAGGAACGGACCGATGGTGATGAGCAGCTGCAGCCACACGCTCTGTCCGGTCTTGGCGGTGTGGTCGACACCCAGCGTGTCCAGCGTGTTCAGATAAAAGTCCCGGTTGCCGCCATCCATCGAGAAGTAGACCGGGGCCGGTTCGCTGGTGTTGTTCAGGGCCGGGTCGTGCGGCTTGATCATCGCCACGATCCGGTCGTTCTTGATCATCACCGGCATCGGGTTGCCGGGCGACTCCTCGGCCAGTTTGCCGGAGGCGGGATCGATCAGCACCTTGAATGCGTTCCAGCTCTTGATCTCCTTGCCCGATGGAGAGTTGTTCAGGAGAGCGAGAAAGATGAACAGGGCGCCGATGATGAGCACCCAGCTCATCAGTCCGCGTCCGAGTCGGCCCTGCGGCGGCGTCTGCTGCTGCGGGTCCTTGTCGCTCTTGGGCTGCTGGGGCGGTCGTTGATCCTGTGCCATGGCTCGCGTGTCCCGAGGGTCTGCTTGAGGAAAGGAGTGGTCGGAGAGCATGGATGCCCATGCCGTCCCGATTCTGATCGCATTCTAGGCTCGGGGCCGTCTGGGAGCCCCAGACGGAGGAATTTACCAAGCCGCCTGCATTTCATCGACCATATCCGAGGCCAACTGCTGAACTACCGCCACTTCTCCGACCTCCAGGAACTCGCCCGAAGGTGGCGTCGGGACGAAGAGCCCCGAGCCTTCGAAGTTGCGTCGCTTGACGATGGTGGTGTCGTCCTCGAGGTCCATCCATTCGAAGTTCACGGTCACTCCGATAATGACCTCCTCGTCCAGACCGGTGGTCCGGTTCTGCGAGAGGGCCGTCAGTTCGACGGCGGTGATCCGTCCCGTGAGCAGGGAGTCCGCGTAGGTCTCGCTGGTGACCTTGTAGGGGGTTCTCGACTCGATCTCGCTGATGAGGGCCTGGGTCAGGAGAAAGCCGACGTCCCTGAAGTAGGTGTCGTTTCTGATGACGGGAATCGCCACCGTGCGGTACTTCGTGGGGTAGATCGACTGGGTCGAGTAGCCGGTGGTGGGATTGCTGCTGCATCCCGACAGCAGGATGACGCCGGCCATCGCACAGACGCACGCGAAATGCTTCATGAGGGCTGACCTCCGCTCTGGTCGGGCGTGGTGGCTTCGCCGGCATCCTGCATCTGCTGCTCCAGTTCCTCGGTATCGATGGTCCGGCCATCGACTCCGAGAATCGCGTGTCGAAGGATCTCGTAGTCCGGCGCTCCGTCGAGGACATGGGTGGGCAGCTGGGCCAGGACCGTGGGGATGAACTCGAGCGCCCGGACGCAGGCGCCCGATTCCGGATAGCGCTCCACCAGATTCCGGATGGTGAACTCCGCGGCGATCGGGTCACCGTATCGCTCGTACCACAATGCGGTGACGAGCAGCTTCTGGGCCTCGGATTCGGTGAGCCGCATGATGAGGGCCCGGGCGCCGATCCGTTCCGCCTCGGCCGGATGGGAGGCGATCAACTGTCGGAGTTGCGCCTTCGCCTCGAGCAGGCCGACCGCATCGAACTCGGGGCCCTTGAAGGTCGCGAGGTTGGCGTAGATCAACCGGCGACGGGCGAGGTCGAGCGATGACGATCGGGGATACTTCTTGATGAACAGGGCGTACATGTCGGATGCAAGCCCCATCCGTCGCTGCCTGAAATACAGGTCGGCCAGCTGCAGCCCGGCCTGCTCCGCGAGTTGGCTGCCGGGAAGGCGTTCCTGGATGCGGATGAAGATCTCCTCGGCTTCCTCGCTGGCGTCCACGATGCGGAGACCCCACAGCTTGCGTCGCATGCCGTGTGCGTACTGCACCGCAATTTCGTACTCGCGGGCGGATGCCGTGGTGAAGGACGGGCTCGAGGGGTATCGCCGCACCACGTATTCGTATTCGTACAGCGCTTCGTACTCGTCGTTCAGTGCGACCAGTGCATCGCCCTTGAGCACCATCGCTTCGGGAAGCAGGGGCGAGCGGGGATTCCGATCGATCCATCTCTGGACGAGATTGAGGGTGCGGTCCGGTCGCCCCTGGGCTAGGAACCGCCGCGCGGAGGCCAGGCGCCCTTCCGGGGTGTTCGGCTTGGGTGCGGACTCGAGTTCCCAGTTGTCGGAGTCGTCCAGCTGGAACGACTGCTGGGCGACGGCCGGAACGCCGGTGGTCAGGGCGATCAGCAGAGGTCCGAGAAGATGTCGTGTCCAACGTGGTCGGGATGGCATGCGGGCATGGTACGGGATCGAGGGCGCATGCAGGGCTGACGCGGGCTGGTTCTCGGACCTGCGGTTTGCCACGACTTCGAATTCTTTCGCTCAAGACGTCCCCGGGCCGCGACGATGACCGGACTGCCTGCGTCCCCGTGCCCGGATCTCGTCGATCCGGCACCGGGAGCAAGGGAGGAGACTGTCGTGGACCTATCAACCCTCGTCGGCCTGATTGTCGGCTCCATCTGCATCGGAATCGCCCTGCTGCTCGGCGGCTCGGTCATGGCCTACGTCGATCCCATTTCGATGCTCATCGTCATCGGAGGGGCAACCGCGGCCACCCTGACCTCCGTCCCCCTGGCCCGCTTCATGAGTCTGCACCGCATCAGTCTCAAGACCCTGCTCTGCAAGATCAAGACGCCCCGCGAACAGGTGACCGAGCTGGTCGAACTGGCCGAGGTGGCCCGTCGTGACGGGATTCTCGCCATGGAACAGAGAATGGACGGCATCGACGACCAGTTTCTGCGACGGGGCATCCAGCTTGCCGTCGACGGGGTCGATCCGGACACCATCGAAACCACGCTGCAGACCGAGCTCGACAATCTCATCGAGCGGCACGAGGCCGGTCGGAACATGTTCGAGCAGATGGGGCGGTACGCACCGGCCTTCGGCATGATCGGCACGTTGATCGGTCTGGTCGCGATGCTTTCGAACATGCAGGATCCGTCGGCGATCGGCAAGGGCATGGCCGCCGCGCTGCTGACCACCCTCTACGGGGCGCTCCTTGCCAACCTCCTGTTCCTTCCGCTGGCCGACAAGCTCGAGACCCGAACCCACGAGGAATCGCTTTCGAAGCAGATGATCATCCAGGGAATCAAGACCATCCAGCTGGGTGACAACCCCAGGAACGTCGAGATGAACCTGCGGACCTACCTTGCGCCGTCGCATCGTGCGGTGCCGGTGGACACTGAATATCGGCAGGCCGCCTGATGAACGCACGCACCATCCAGCGTCGGCGCGCACGCCGCAATGGTCGAGGCATTCCCGGCTGGGTCGTCACCTTCGGTGACATGATGGCTCTGCTGCTGTGCTTCTTCATCCTGCTGCAGATGTTCTCCGAGTTCAAGCGAGACCACGAATACCAGCGTGTCGTGACCGCCATCAAGGAGGCCTTCGGATTCGCCGGCGGCGTCGGGACGCTCCCGACGGACGACATTCCCGCCCGCAGCATGGTCGAGATCCTCGAGACCATGTCCGCCGCCACGCAGGGGACGGAATCAACGCTCAGCCGCAGTGCCGACGAGGGCATCGTCGGAGAGCACACCCGCGTGAGCAGGGTCGCCGAGGGCGTCCAGTTCACGGTCGGCGGCGTGCACCTGTTCGATGCCCATTCGGTGGAGATCACCGAGGCGGGCCGGGCCGAACTTCGTCAACTGGCCACTCTGCTGCAGGGGCGTCGGAACGTGGTTCTGATTCGAGGTCACGCGGCCACGCAGTACCTTCCCGAACAGTCCGCCTGGTCCGATCTCGACGAACTGAGCTACCAGCGGGCCCGATCCGTGCAGCGGGTGCTCCTTGCGGAGGGGCTGGAGGATCGGCGGTTCAGGATCGAAGCCGTCGGCCCCCGCGAGCCGCTGGTCGCGCAAGCCATGACCGAACAAGAACATGCGGAGAATCGCCGCGTTGACATCATCCTCACCGAGCGTCACTTCGATGTGGCCACTGGAGACTGACCCATGGATCGTCGTACCACACCGTCAACGGAGTCCAAGCCAAAGTCGCCGAGGCGATTCGGCACCCTGCTGCTCGTGGCCGGCGTGTTGATCGTGGAGGCGGCGGCATTCGTGGGATTCATCACCCTGAGCAGCGGACCCGAGGCGGCCCATGCCGCCGGCGCCCTGGACGTCGTGGCCGCCGATCCCGACCAGGCGGTGGTGGAGACGATGGTGCTGGACGCTCGGCTTCAGAACAACCGTTCCGGTGTGACCTACGTCTGCGATACCGAGATCTGGGTGCAGGTTCGTGGTCGCCACCGTACGCTCGTCGAACAGGAAATCAGCCGACTGAACAACGAAATCCGGGCGGAGGTCAACACCATCTGGAAGGGCAGCGAGCCACGGCATCTCCGGGAACCGGGCCTCGAGACCCTGACGCGCAAAATCTACGCGTTGCTTGCCGATCGATTCGGCCATGATCTGGAAACCGGCGAGCCCGTGATTCTGAAATGCGTCATCGTGGCCGGGACGGGGTTCCGCGCGGACGCCTGAAAACGGCTTCCCGAATCTCCGATTCGAGAAAACAGCGTTCAACGTCCGATGACGAGGGATGCCCCCCCACGCCACACGGTGGGAGGGACGTCGCGCGCTACGCCGACTGGCGACGGGCAGGATGCCCTCGCCGCATTTCCGGCGCGACGACAGCCTCGTTCCAAGGAGCCACGGATGGCGAACCCGGAGCAATCAACCCCCGGAACCCCCGGAAACCAGGGTGGTACCCAAGGGGAAGCAAACCCCGTGCCGAATGATGCCGAACTGCAGTCCGCCGATGCGATGGCGGATGAGGCCCTGCGGCGGGTCGAGGATGCCGCGAATCGACTGCAGGCCGAGCATGGTGAGCAGGCGGCCGAGCCGACTCTGCCGGATTTCGGTCCACCCTCGGTACGCGACGCGGGCGACTCACCCGATCTCACGATGCTGCACGACGTGGACCTCAACGTCACCATCGAACTGGGGCGGACCCGCATGTTCGTCGAGGATGTGGTGCAGTTGGGCGCCGACTCGGTCATCGAACTCGACAAGGCGGCCGGTGACCCCGTGGACGTGTTCGTCAATGGTCGCAAGGTCGCACGTGGAGAGGTCCTCGTGCTGAACGACAACTTCTGCATCCGGGTGAGCGAAATTCTCTCCGCGGAACCGGCCCCGCTGGGCAGCGCTCCGGGAGGCGTCCTGCCGGCCGACCGGATGAATGCCGATGGGGAGGAGTCCCGGGCGAACTGAATGCAGACTCGGGACAGGAGGTCCCACCCGGCCAGGACGGCCGGGGAACGCCAGGAAGGCGAGTGCGAGAGCGTGTACCGCGTAGTTCAAATGATCGTTGGTGGTGTGGCCCTTCTCCTGGCCTGCGTCGTGCAGGCGGAGGACGACGTGGTTGCGCCCGGCGAGGCCAGCGTCGCCGCGGTGGCGGTGCCGGCCAGCGAACAACGCCCGCTCGGAGTTCCCAACGGACTGCTGGAGGCACGGCCCGCCGATTCGGATTCGGCATCGCCCCTGAGTTCGATCGATCCACGAAACAACGACGTGATACGGGTGGTGCTGGCCCTGGGCATCGTGCTCGTGCTCCTCTTCGGCGTGCGCACGCTCCTCCGCCGCGCCGGAGGAGCATTGGCCGGCGGTCGTCCGTCGGGCGTGTTGCAGATTCATGCCCGGTATCCGGTGGCCCGCGGTCAGCATCTCGTGCTCGTCCAGGTCGGGCCCCGCATGCTTCTGGTGCATCAGGGCGGCGGCACGATGCGGACGCTGAGTGAGTTCTCGGGCGACGACCTCGTCCAGCTCCGTGAACGGTTGGAGGGGGGGCGATCCACGGACGCCTTCCAGCAACTGCTGCAGCAGGAGGAGCCCCGTTCGGACGGTGCCGAACTGGTCGATCTGACTCGCGGTCGCGGCCGGGGTGCGGGGCGGATGCTTCGGAAGCTCTTCGGGGGGGCTCGCCCGGCATGAGCAGTCGTCGACGGAGTTCGGGGCTCGGGGGACGCGGCGTGATCGCCGCGGTCGGCACGCTGCTGGCCACGCCGTGCGTGGCCGCGGTGACCGCTCCATCCGAACTGAATCCCATCGAAGTCCTGCAGGATGCCGCCAACGCGGTGCCGGGCATGGATGGTCAGCTGAGCACGACGCTCAACATCCTCGTGCTGCTGACGGTTCTGAGTCTTGCTCCCTCCATCCTGATTCTCTGCACGTGCTTCACCCGCATCGTGATCGTGCTGGGCCTGTTGCGGCAGGCGCTGGGCACGCAGAGTCTGCCCCCGAGTCAGGTCATCGTGGGGCTGAGTCTCTTCATCACCTTCGTGGTGATGACGCCGACCATGGCCCGGATGTACGAGGAGGGGATCAAGCCGTATGTGGACGGTCAGGATGCGAACTACGCCGAGGCGTGGGACCAGACCAAGCAGCCGCTCCGGGACTTCATGTTCTCGCAGCTGGAGGCCACGGGAAACTGGTCCGGTGTCTACATGATGCTGAACTATCGCGGGGTCGACACGTCGGATCCCGGGACGCTCAGCCGGTCCGACGTGGACATGCTGACCCTGATTCCCGCCTACGTGCTCAGTGAGCTCAAGGTGGCGTTCCTGATCGGCTTCAGGATCTACCTGCCGTTTCTGGTCATCGACCTCATCATCGCCAGCATGCTCGTCTCGATGGGCATGCTGATGCTGCCCCCGGTGCTGATCTCGCTTCCCTTCAAGCTGCTGCTGTTCGTGCTCGTCGACGGCTGGCAGCTGGTGGCCGGATCGCTGATCACCAGTGTGATGCAGCCGGAGGCGGTCCAGTCGCTCGCCGGGGCGGTGGCGGGAGGGGGGCCGTGATGCGCGGGGGACCGATCGATCACAAGGAGACTCGTCGTGGGTAGCGAAGGCATCGATGCACTGCGGATGGCGCTCATGTACACCCTGCTGCTCTCGGCCCCGATTCTCGGCGCCGGGCTGATCGTGGGGCTCGTGGTGAGCCTGGTCCAGGCGGTCACGCAGGTGCAGGAGCAGACGCTGAGTTTCGTCCCCAAGATCGCGGCGATGCTGCTGGTGGCCGTCGCGCTGATGGCCTGGCTGGTCATGAAGCTGTCCGATTTCGCCATGGAGATGTTCACCGCCTTCTGAGGCGGCCGGAGACGGTATGGATTCGCATGAACGCACTGGTTGCACATCTC
>MDTD01191699.1_pt1 | contig 12366 bp, 6 predicted proteins | sample 811221 | NCBI WGS metagenome assembly MDTD01 (sample SAMN05326646, study PRJNA326480) | marine metagenome | isolation source: seawater | place: Pacific Ocean: South West | collected 2011 | reverse complement strand
TTCCATCGAGCTTATACCGATGCGCAATGTGGCCGTGTCTCCACATACTAATGGACTTGAGTCTATCATGTAAAATATAGAGTCTGTATTCGGAGTTACTGCATTTGGATCAAAACTAATCGTTGAATCGTTATCGTAAGTTAAGCCTGCATCCCAGTCAACCGGCCAGCTACCACTCTTCTCCCATCTTCCTACTCCTAGGTGCAAATTCGCTACTGCTGTTTGAGCACTCGCTGTTCCACAAAAGGCTAACGCTAAACTATCTATACTTACATCTATTCTTGGTTTCACGACTATTTGAACTGAATCTGAAGTAGGACAATTTCCTAATGTGGTATATTTTATCGTATGTATTCCCGGACCTGCTGTTGATGGAGTAAATTCTCCTGTTGTACCATCTATACCAGGACCACTCCATACACCACCAGGAGTTCCGGTTACTGTAAAATTAAATGGCAGTGTATCAGAAGAACATACCGCTGAAAAGGAATCTACTTCTGCAATATCAATATCCAATAACGTCAACTCTACTCCTGCCGTATCTCCACATTGGCCTGCTTTACCGTAATACAAAGAATCTACTTGACCTACTGAGTATAATGAGAATACTACATACATACTATCTGCAGAAATTCCTGTGTCACTGGTTGTCCAGAATTTACCACCTCCTGTGTTTACGTTGATGCTTATTGTGTCGGGATTATTATTCAAACAAAACGTTTGGTCACCATCGGGTAAATCAAAATCAATGTGACTCGTTAGAGTTACATAGGCTGTATCTGCTTCAGGACAATCTCCTATGCTATTAAAAATAACTTTAACTTTACCTTCAATTAAACCAGGATGTTGGGGGTCAAAAATTCCGTCTGGTGTCACATAGGTATTATTTCCCAAACTATCCGTCCATACCCCGGAGGCATTGCCAGTTTGAGTGTTCCCTTTCGTAGTGCTTCGTAATTGATAAGGATTATCACTTGTACATAAACTTGGAGGATTTACAATAGTTGGCGTGTCAATATAGAATACTTCTACTTGAATCTCCATCGAGTCCAAACAACCTTTAGCATCTACAACTACTTTATAGGTGTGTAAATCATCTGTTGTAATCCCTGGAAAAACACTATCTGTCCCAGAGGCATCTTCTGACCATTGATAGGTTACGGGATAACCTTCTAGTTCATTAACATGCGCCTCAACTTCATAAAAGTCTCCCGCACAATATATATTTTGAAACGGTGATTTACCAATAGAATCTATGACGGGTAAAGGATTCACTATAATTTGAACTGAATCCGATATTTTCACACAAGTCTTATCTAAATTTCCTGTTTCTGCTAAAACATAACGGTACCATTGCTGATCTGTAGAAAGATCACTAAGCGTCAACTGACCACCCGAAACAACTCCCGTCTCACCAGATATATCTGTAAAGTTAGTACCATCAGAACTTTCTTGCCATTTGAAATCCAATCCATTGGTAAGCCCACTAACCGAAACTACTTCTCCTCTGTAAGGGTTACAACCTTCTAAAGTAGAAGAAGGAACGTCTATCGATGGGTCATCCGTTGGGGCAGTACAGCAGGATACTGGTTTGAGAACAAAAGGAACTGGGTCGCAAGCAAAAGTATTTTTGAAAACGAAATTCTTAAATGCTCCATCACTTCCTCCATCAACATTAACATATCCTGGAATACTTCCTTGCGGATTTACAACAATGTTGCAATTATCGTTATAACTAATAGTGTAGGTACCTGGATGTAGTATTTTATTAATGGGAACAACGACAACGCCAATACCTGAGACATTAATTATCTCTCCATTAAAATTAGCTTGGCCGGACATTTGGCGAGGTAACTTAATACTTACAGATTCTAAATAAACCATTTTTGCTACTGTAATTGTTTGAGCCGCTGTTGGACCCTCCCAACTGTTAGATTGATTAACGATTGTACCTAGTGGAGATGTCTGTGAATTTTGTACCCAAACATCAATAAAACCATTAGAACCTGTAGGAACATCATATGAAAGTGAGCTGCCATTGCCAATAGGATTACTCATATCTTGGCTTAAAGACCACATGTATGTGTTGCCATCATTGACCTCTAAATCAACATCTACACCTCCACCGTCACAGTAATCTATTGTATCTACTTCAGGCATATTAGAAATAACATTAAATGTCTCATTAATATTACAATTTAGACCATTTGCTCCAACAACAACTAAAGAATGCTGCCCCTCACTAGTAACCGTATACTTACTATTATTAGCTAAGGTACCAGAGGGACCATCCCAAACAAAAGATGATATTGCATTCGATGGGAGAGATATATTTGCATCAAGCTCTCGAGTGGCAGGTGTACACAAAGTAATGTCACTTAAATCCACATCAATTTCTTCGCTAGCAATGAAAGATGTTGAAACTGGACAGCCCTTATTTCCAGCAGCATCCCATACACAAACTCGATATTCACCTTCTGATGTTACTGTGTAATTATTTTTATTAGAATTTGACGCTATTACAGTTTGAGGGCTTGAACTACCCTCATACCAAGTAAAATACTTGTTGCCATCTTCAGTTACAATATTACCTTGATCATCCTTAACTACTAGAGGAATACTGCCTCCTTCCTCACAAAGATTTCCTGAAGATTCATCAAACTGAATTGTATAATTTAAAGCAGACGAGGTATTTTGGCAGCTGTTTATAAATGAAATATCATCAATTGCGAAATCCAATCCTTGACTTCCATTTCCAGGACCTGAATTTGTAATTTGAATTCTAAGTACAACTTCATCGTATAAATTTGAATTATCCCATGAGGTTGAGAATTCATTCCATTCCATTTTTGTATTTGATATTGCTCCAGATATTGGTTCTAAACTGGCGTTTGCATTATCCAAAACACCATTGTTTACTCCGATAATATCTAGCTCCAGCTCTGGTTTGGGCGTTGCATTACCAAAAAGTGCTAACCAAGCTGAGAAATAATATGTTTGCCCAGGATAAATAGAAACTTGTTGTTCCCAAATAACAAGATTACCATTTCTTGAAACCGTACTTGCCGACTTATTCCATACATCAGCTATCAATGCATAACCATGTGGGGAATTCGTAGTATGATCTTTAAATTCACCAACTTGGTATGAACAACTTCCATAGGGGCTATAGTATTTATCATCATCGGGAGGACAACACATGGGTTGATTTATTCCAAGTTCCCCTTTTGAGATTGCCCAACTATCTCCCATTGTATTCCAACAATCAGTGGTTGTTGAATCATAGTCACCCTTATAATTTAAGTCAGAGTTTAGATAAACGTCCGTTCCATCACTAAATTTTCCATTTTTAGGATAACCTAGCTCAAAATCACCATTTACAACGGCCTCTACAACAGGGATATCAGAACATTGTGCATATGCATCTATGTTGACTAGAAGCAAAAACAACAGTAAGAACACTATTTTTTTCATCCTAATATTTAAAGCAGCTTTCAAAATTCGTGAGCTATAACAATCAAAAGAGTTAATTGGTTACACTTTTGGATGACAAAAATAACAATTAAGTAAACATAGCAATTGATTTACATCATAAACTTGACAAGCTAAACAATTCGTTTATGTTTTATAAACTTTAGCAACAATAGTTCCTCTGAATTGGCTTACTTTGCAAATTCAATTTTTTATTTACGATGAATGCCTTAGAGAAAAGAAATGCTTTGACAGATAAAATAAACGACCTGAAGGAAAAACTTAAGGTCGCTGATTTTGTCAACAAATTAGAAATTAAAGATGAAATCTTTCAACTAGAGGAAGAAGTAAAAAAAATAACGATTCAGAATAATTCTAATGATTGCGGAATTTGTTAAAATATCGACAACAAGAAAAGTACTTGTTGTCGATATTTTTTAAACTGCGTCTAAAACATCAGCTTCAATAGAACTTTCCTTTGGATCCGCTCCAAATCTATTTTCTCCTTTTGTGCCCTCCGTTAATAAAAGAACTAACATCCATATACCGCCTATAAAAGGTATTAAGGAAACAAAAATCCAAGGCCACTCTTTATCCTGATCTTGAAGTCTTCTTACTGTTAAAGCTAATGTGGGAAGAAAAGTTCCTAAAATGTAACCTACATAAAGCAACAAGCCTAGGGTCCCAATAAGCCCTGGACTAATTGCCAATAGGATAGTTATTAAAAAATGTATTAGGGTAAACATCCAATACTCTTTTCTTCTAGCTCTTCCAGAGAAAGTAGCATATTTTCTTAAAACTTCTAAGTACCAATTCATTTTGATTTATTTATAATTACTCAATAAAACTATCAATTTTATTTAACTAACAAACATCAAAAACAGAAAATTGAGAAAATTGTTTTCATTAATACAGATTCTATTTAGAAAACTTATAATGCGTCAAAAATCTTAGTGTCTATTTTATTTTCTTTAATATTTCAACAATTTCTTGCATGGTTACTCTATCATTCGAATAGTAAGCAACTAAAAACGCATCTGGAAAACCTTGATTAATTAACTCCTCTTTATAGGCAGCTGCTTCGGATATATTTTTAAAATTTCCAGTCATATAGCGAATCACCCCATGGTTGGTAACCTGCTTTGTCAGGTCAGGTAATTTAGCATACTGGTCTTTGAATTCAAGAGGGATTTCTCCTCGGAATAAACCAACCTGAACCATTATAGAAACTTTATTCAATTCATACGCATCGACATTAGCTGGAGTACTCAAGGTATCTTTAGATGTATTGATGAGATCATTCTGAGTAATAACATTTGACTTAGTGCCAGGCGTTTCAACTCTATTGCCATCGTTATAAGCAACTACATAGGCTTCACTAAACCCTTTTGCAATAATTTCTTTCTTATACTTATCCGCTTCAGAATATGTAGCAAAGTCACCTGAAATATATCGTTTGTATTGTCCATACACTTCCATTTCAAGATTAGAAAACTGTGCTAACTTATCCGCCATTTCATCCCCTTTATAAGCACCTATTTGAACTTTGAATGAAACGTTAGTGGTTTCGCTATTGCGTTGAATTTCTGTTGAACTATCATCAACCACCTTTTTGAGCTCTTGTTCGATTGGCGAAACGGATTGCTTAACCTTCTGATATTTTTCTTGATTTACTAAATCCGTAACTTTAATTCTTTTACCGTCTTTATAAGCAACAACAAAGCTTCCGGTGAATCCCATTTTTCGCATGTCAATCTTGTGAATATAAGCTTGCTGATAGGTAATAAAAGAACCGGTAACGTATTTTGTTATTCCCCCTGAAGTTGGAAATGACAGTGTGTTTACTCCTTGGAATATATTCATGTCTATTTTTTCTCTATATGCGCCGAGCTGAACTCTGAAAACTACTTCATCCGTTTTCACTTGCTTAGTTTGCTCTTTAAGATTTGTTAAATTTTTAATCGAGATATCATCGAACACTAGATCTAATTTAACCTCTCTGATTTTTCCATTTTTGATTTTCACAATTGAAGGTTCAAGTCCTTTTTTAACTAAATCTTCAACACTTTTTTTAGCCTCCTCAGGAGAGTCATAAGCTCCCAAAACATAGGTTGTCATTTCTGGATTATGCGTTTCAATACTTTCAATATCAGGTAAACTTAGAATATTGTTTACCTGTTCGTTGGACACATTTGTTTTAAACGACCCCATACTTACAGTATATCTTCCATCGAGCTCTTCTTTTCTGATAACTTCAACTTTTCCATCTTTAAAATAAGCAACTTTTGAGCTATCAAAACCTTGAGAAATATAGTCTGCCTTATTCTCATATGCCCCTTCCTCATTCTTACTCGTTTTTTCAGAAATAACATCAATTGAGCCATTCGAATTTTTTACTTGAACAGTTTTAGGAGTGTTCATTAATTTATCTCTTTCCGCTAAAGATGTTTTTTCATTTATTGTACCAACCTTTACAACATAATTATTTTCATAATCATCATATGGACTTTTTGCATTCAACTCTTCTGACTCATTAATTGATTTCAAATCCTCAATGCTTGAAGCTGGAATCAATTCACCATCTCTTACCTGAACTAATATTGCTTCAATTCCTTTCTCTTTTAGTGATTTGATTGTTGCTTCAGCCTTTGATTTAACTTGCGGATCTGAAGTTATTAATTTCTTTTCTCCATCTGCTGTAGTTACTTCAACTACATCAATTGTAGATTCAATTTGCTTTTTGATTTCTTCTATTTTTTTATCATCAGACTTTCCAAAATCAATAACAAATGACCCGTTAATTTTTGATAAAACATCTCCGAATTTATCATACAAGCGGGAATCAACATCTTCAACTTCCTTACTTTCTCCATTGCTAGTAGAGTCTATATTTTCTTTATCAGAAACAAAAACATCTATTGAAGGTATTTTTGTATCCGGTGCTTTATGTTGTTTAAGCTCACTTAAATCAACCGGAACCAATTGACCATCCTTAACTCTCTTTACCTCGGCTGGAACGCCTTGTTGCTTAAAATTATCTAATGATGTTTTTACATAAGAATCCGATTGAGGCTTTTTGGTAATCATTTTTATTGTTCCTGCCGTATCTTTTATTTCTGCTACTTCAACTTGAGATTTAATTTTATTCACTACATTCTTAATTTCAAGATCGGCTATTTTACCAAAATCAATTACCAAACGTCCATCCAATTTATCCAAAACTTGTTTTTCGGTTTCTTCAGGCTTACTTCTTGTTTTGTTCCAATTTTCGGGACCAACTGGACGAATAGGTTCAGTATCTTTTACTAAGACACCCACTGGTTGCGACTTTCCTTTTTTTACAGTTACAATTTCAGCATTTGGATATTTTTCTCTGTCCACTTCTTGCAAATATTGTTTTGCCTCAACTTGATTGATAAAAGGACCGATTACGAAATCGCTCTTTCCGCTATCTCCTTCTAAAACAACCACATCTTCATATTCGAAAAACTTTGCTTTTTCTTGAATTCTAGCATCAATAGATGTTTCTCCTAACTTTAAGGCAAACATACCCTCGAGTTTTTGTTTGTTTTGGTAAAAATCTTTAAATCGCTCTTTCAACTCCTTTTTTGCAAGAAGATCCCATTGGTATAAGGTGAAATAATCATTTCCATCCCAAACTACTATTGTAGCTTGAGGAAATCCTCTTTTCAAAAGCTCATCTCTCCTTTGTTCTGCACTGCCTAAATCGCCATATTTTTTAGTTAAGTAAGCAGTTTTACCTTCACGATTAATTACACCAATGACATCTCCTTCTGCAATAAATATTTTAGCCAAACGCTCCGAAATTTCACCAGAAAACTCTCCCAATAAAATTCTAAAACTACCCATTTTCTTTGGCTCTCCTGCTATGCGATACAAAATCTCAATAGGAATTTCTACCGAATCAAGATAACGCAAGTATTGCTGATAAAAATCAGCATCAGTAAGTGTTTTTCCTTGGGCATTTACAAACGCAGTGTCTGAGGTTGAACTTTCTTTATCCATATAGTTTGGAACACCATCTTGGTCATCATCCAGTGGACATCCATCTTGGTTGACCTCTACTCCGAATGGTGTATACTGACAAATATCAAGACCGTCAAGCACGCCATCACCATCTTCATCTTCTATCTCCAGATTAAAATAATCTGGAAAAGAAAAATCTTTTGATGAATTCCTAGGAGGAGAACTTAACAAATCGTAATGCAAGGAAACCGAATTATAGGTAAAAAAATCATTTAGGTTATTTCCCTTCCGAATACCTGTCCCATCTCTACTTACATTATCAATCAAATCGGTAAATGTATAGTGGAACGTTGAATTTACTTTAAAAGAAAGTCGATCAGACACATTTAAATTCACTCCCAGTCCGATGGGAATAGCGATCGCTAGTTGAGGATACTTACCAAAACCATCTAAATCTGCTGCTCTTAAATCCGTTTCATATTTATAATCTCTTTGCATCAAGCTTGCTTGATTGGATAACGGAGAATTTTGTGGAATTGATCTTATGGTTCCATCATCCCAGTAATAATACAAGGAGCCATTGGCGTCGACTAAATCTCCTTTATTGTTGTATTCAAAGCTTTCAAAACCAATTGTGAAATATGGATTAATTACATCTGACCAATTGAATAGATAATCTAAATTAAAACTACCGTATACAGATATTGAATATATATCTGTTCTAAAATTTAAATTTCTATCGGGTGATCTTTCATTACCAATCATTGTACCCGTTAAAAAACTAAAACCTAAATCTGAATAATCACTTAATTTTCTGGCTACATGAAACTCATACCCAAACTGGTTGATTAAAGAAGAATGGTTTCCAATACTATTGACATCACCGTAATAATTAAATACACCAACACCAAGACCAAGAGACGGCTTTACTTCCTTTGATGCAAAAGAATCCTGAGCCTGCACATAGAGAACAGAAAACATAAAAGCCATTAACACTATTGCTTTTGCAAAAATAGGTTTACTCATAAACAAAACTCATCAACAAACTGCAATCAGAATGTTTCCCATTGTTACGCTCCATTCAAGAAAAAGTTATTACTATTTAATGAATTGATAGGGGAAGTTATAGTATTAAAATGAGAAAAATAAACCTACTTGTATTTTTTTTGTTTCTGGATTTCATTCTTCAACCCAAAGACTTGTTTTCTCATTTTTAATCAAAAAACCACAAAAAAAAGTCTACTTTAATCTATGATGTCTTCATCAACCATTCTTTCTTTGGCCAATGCAACAATCATAGATAATTGATCGCGTCTAGTCAGGTTTGTATTATCGATTACTACAGCATCATCGGCTTGTTTCAGAGGGCTCTCTTCCCGAGTGGTATCGTCATAATCTCTTAACCTTAAGTTCTCTTCGACTTGATCGAGTGTAACCTTATGGCCTTTACCTTTCAGTTCATTAAGTCTGCGTTGTGCTCTTACCGTTGTCTCGGCAGTCATAAAAATTTTCAATTCAGCATCAGGAAAAACTACGGTACCAATATCTCTTCCATCCAATACCACCCCCTTATCTGAACCTATTTTCTTTTGAATTACTAAAAGCTTTTCACGAACCTCCTTTATACCCGATATTTTTGTAACTATTCTAGAAATTGTTAAGCTTCTTATTTCTTCTTCAACATTCTCACCATTTAGAGTTACCTCTCCGTAACCTTTCTTTTCGTTAAATTCAAAACCAATTTGGAATTCATCTAAGAACTCTCGGATTTTATATACCTTAGTTCCATCCTCCTTGATTAATCCGTTTCGCAAACAATACAAGGCGACAGCTCTAAACATTGCTCCAGTGTCCACATAAGAATAGGATAATCTTCTGGCCAACTCTTTTGCTAGTGTACTTTTCCCGCAAGATGAGAAACCGTCTATAGCGATTGTAATTTTTTTCATTCTCCTTTTGGCTCCTTTTTATCCTTTTTCGAAATATACTCAGAAAAATTGGTAGAAATCGACAAATGATTGGTTGTTCCCGCTAAAGAGTAGATACTCCTCCCATAATCGATTTTAAATTTCTTGATATGAACACCAATTCCAAAATTAAAACCTACTGCACCCGCTTTGGAACCTTCCCTCAATCTCAACTCACTTCTCCTTTGATGGTTGTAGCCAATTCTTAAATTAAAATTCTCACTCAGCAATAGTTCTGTTCCAACTGTAAAATGACGAAAAATGATCTCTGCTAAATGTGATTTATCCTCCTCAATGACCTCTCCTCCAAATAGACTAGAAGATTCTATCTCATTTGGACTATCGTAGTAAAAATCAAACACCTGTAAATTGTGAAAGTTTGCACTAAAACGAAAAGGAGCATGTTGTAATTTTTTTGAAAAACCAGCTTGAACTTCAAATGGCATAGGCTCGAAATTATTCGGTGTGTACGTAGTAAGCTGGGTTCCTATATTCTTTACAACCATTCCTACAATTATTCCATTTTCCGGTTTGCTCCACGTTCCACCAAGATCTACTAAAATTCCCGTAGATGTATAATCATAAAAATTTGACATTACAAACTTCAGATTAACTCCATATTTAAAACCGTATTTGTATGCATTTGACCAACCTACGTTTAAAGCTGTTTCATTACTGGAAAATTCTCCATTAATTGCACTGGTTTCATCCGCTAATAAAAACTCTCCATAATTTATGTACTTAATAGATGTAGTAATGATGCCAACTCTTTTCAAACGATGAGCATATCCTGCAAAACCATAGTTGATGTCTGAAAAATAATTTACATAGTTCAAATTAAGCTCTTGATGTAAAGAAGAATCGATCAATGCAGGGTTAAAGTAGGCCATTTCAATATCTCCATTAGGGACTGCAATTGCATAACCACCCAAGGAAGCTATTTTAGCCGAAGAAATTATGTTGAGAAATTGATAAGTAGACTTACCCCCAATCTGAGCTATGCTTGAAAAACTCAAAAAAAAACTTATAAAAAGTCCCAAAAAACGCATAATTCGAAAGATAACAATTATCCCCTAAAACTCAGTTTTTATAAAAAAATTGTTTTCCAAAAATATACTTTTCAAAAAAGATTTTTTTGAGAAAACGACAGGTTTTATGTAATTAACGTACTTTATTTTTATTTAAGAATTCACGATATTTTTTTGCGTTTTTTTGATGTTCTGAACCATTAGTGGCAAAGGCATGTCTTCCACTGAATTCAGGTTTAGCACACATGTATATGTATGCGTGCTTTTTATAATTTAAAACAGCATCCAAAACCTTTATGTCGGGAATTCGAATTGGCCCCGGAGGTAAGCCTTTATATTTATATGTATTGTATTTTGAATTAATTTTTAGGTGCTTATAATACACTCTATTTATAGAAAAATCTCCCCAAGCATAGATTACAGTTGGATCTGATTGCAACTTTATACCTTTTTGAAGTCGATTAAAATACAACCCTGCTATTATAGGCCATTCATCTGAATGATTCATTTGCTCGCTTTGTACTATGGATGCTAATGTACTTACTTCAATTGGTGTCAACTCCATTTGATTTGCTTTTTCTTTCCTTTGTTTGGTCCAAAATTTATTGTACTCTGAAAGCATTCTTTTCACAAACTCTTTCGCTGAAGTAGTCCAATACATTTTATAGGTATTTGGAATAAAAACAGCCAAGAAAGTGGATTGGTCATAGCCATAAATTTCAGGGTTATTAAACTCATCATTAAGCTCATCGTAGGATGCTTCAATTTGTTTGGCTATTTTTTCAGCCAATTGACTCAATGTTCTGACATTATTAAATGTCACATTTACCTCATCTATTTGTCCTGATCTTAGATAAATCACTAAATCAGAGTATGTCATTGATGAATTTAATGTATACCTACCTGGATAAATATTATTGTCTCCGTATGATCTTAATTCTGCCAGCCATCCAAAAGATTTCCCTGAAGCAATTTCAAGAGAGTCTAAATTGTGAACTACCTCCGAAAATTTATCGGTTGATTTTATGTAAAAATAAACAGTCTTATGCTCCCCCAAGTGAACCTGTTTCTCAAAAACACCGAAGTATACGTAGGACAATAGTCCTATGCTTAAAATTGCAATAAATGCCAAAAACTTTATTATTTTTTTCATGCTTAATATTCTTCCTAAGTTAACCTTTCAAGTGGACTAAAGTTGCCCCATCTCCATATTTTCTGGAATCGCCTTGCTCAAATCGAATACCATAATACGATTTAAGTAACTTATGCACCTCTTTTTTAAGCGTACCATTACCCACTCCATGCACTAAAATCAACTCTCTTTTACCAGCCAACATAGATTTATCAATAAAATTCCTAGCCGCATCCAATTGAATTTGAACAATTTCTCCATTGGATTTCCCTTTGTAGTCAACACCTAACTTTTCAATATGCAAATCAAGCTCTCCTCTATTTCTAGTTCTTTTATCTTGTTTGAGCTCAATCTTACCAACAACTTTTGGCGATTGTAATGTTTTCTTTTTTAATGTAGATTCGACTGTTTTTCTGGATTCTTTAACTATTTCATTCTCTTTTATCGCTTCTCCTGAAGCATCAATGAGCATGGCGTTCTTTTCCAAGATTGGAATTTCTGAATACGAAGATTCCTTAAAAAACTTAGCTGTTTTAATTTTTATCTCAGCTGTTTTGGGAACAAAATGCTGTTTTAGGCTAAATTCAACATTAAGGGAATCAAGAAGAACTTTTCGAAAATCATCCAGTTCCTTATCTGAAAATGAACTCACAAAAACGTAACTTCGTTTACTTACTTTACCAGCATATAGTACTACCCACTCACCAAGCTTTTGAATGCGTAAAACGAAAAACTGTGCATAAGCTGTGTTGTTTAAAATATAAAGCTCTTTATCGTTTGC
>MDTD01123151.1_pt1 | contig 12366 bp, 15 predicted proteins | sample 811221 | NCBI WGS metagenome assembly MDTD01 (sample SAMN05326646, study PRJNA326480) | marine metagenome | isolation source: seawater | place: Pacific Ocean: South West | collected 2011 | reverse complement strand
AGCCTGCAAGCTTTTGAGCCAAAAGCATAAACTGTTCTTGAAACGTTACAAATCCAAATGTTGGGCCTAGAATCTCTTTTATAATAGGATGATCATAATGAATATTGTCAGCATTTTTCTTTGCTTTAACATACTTTCTATGAACATTAGCCTTTAAAGGCCCAGGACGATAAATAGCTGTAAGTGCTGCAAGCTCTTCAATATTTTCAGGTTTAGCATCTAAGGAGAACTGTCTTGCTCCTTGATTAGTAAACTGGAAGACACCACAAAACCGACCGTCATGATATACATGTTTCCAAACATCTAAGTCATCTTGATCATGGAATCTACAATTTAAATGTTTATCAAAAAATGCTTTTGCTTCCAAAAAAGTCGGATTAGGATTGCCTTGTTTTTTAAGAATACGATAAATACAGTTTTCAACATCTTTAAGTAACGTTAAACCTAAGAAGTCAAACTTAAGAAAACCGTTGTCTTCAAGATTTCTAAAGTTCATGCCTTCTGTCCAAGGTGTTTGTAATTCACCGCGAACACCTACAATAGGCATTGATTGTTCCAGATCCTTAGCATCAGCAATAATAACACCTCCAGCGTGTCTTCCGATAGCTCTGTTTTGCATAAAAAGAGAAGACACATGTTTTTCTACCTCAGGATAAGTTTCCATAAACTCGCGGTATTCTGGTGAATATTGCATACAGTCTTCATGTTTAAGAACAAATACAGATTTTTCTTGATTTTCATCTCGGGCCAACTGCATTACCTGATCTTGAAGTGGACCGGTCATTTTGTTTACTTCGTCAAACGGAACATCGTAAAACTTTGCAATATCCTTAACAAGAGACTTAAGCTTAAGGGTATTGAAATTAGAAACAGGAATAACAGCATCATCACCATATAGTTCTCTCGCAGCATTGATTAGTTCATCACGGTCACCAGCGTCTGTATCAATATCAGGCCAACTAACACGATGTCTACCTAAAAATCGGGACCAAAGTAAATTATAAGGAATAGGGTCAAGTTGTGTAATTCCAAGCAAGTAGTTAACTAAAGAACCGCCTCCAGAACCACGAGCAGGGCCAAGTAAAGTCTTTTGTTCTGCTTTTTTGAAGATCTCGTACATTGTAATAAAGTAAGCTTCGTGACCAAGATACTTTATATCTGCTAATTCTTCTTTTGCACGATCTACATAAACTTGATTAGTATGCAAGTCATGATCAACTAAAGCTTCTTTAACTAATTGTGTTAAGTGCTGAAAGGGCGTTTTGTTAGGTATGTTAATTGTTGGAAGCTTAGCACTTGTATCTACCCATGTATCTTCAAAATCATTCCATACAATATCATGTGTTCTATTAATAGCATCACGAACTAGTTCTTCGTTACCTTTATAGAAGTCATATAAAGGATATGAACTTAAAAATTCATCCCACATCTGGGTAGCGTTTTTAGGATATAATTCACACTTAAGATCTTCAAACTCAGGTAAAGTTAAACCATCTCTTTTTCCTAACCATCCAAGCTTCTTGTACAACTCACGTGCTTGCCACTTATCAGATGTTGGATAATGTGAATCAGCTGTACAAATAAGTTGAATGCCTGTTTGTTTATGATGTTCAATAAGATAATCATTAACAGTGTGTTGTTTGCCAATTTTATTAAATTGAAGCTCAAGTTTAAAGTTGTCTTCGCCTACACAAGAAACAAATTGATCTGTTAAATTTTGAAGTTCATTTTGAATTTGATTTCTGCTGTGACCGTGTACTTCACCTCTAAGAATACGATTACTATAGATGCCTCCTAGACATGCTGTTGATACATGCAAGCCTTCACCATGTTCTCTTAGCAATTTAAAGTCAATGCGTGGGTACCTATAAAATCCATATTTATAAGACTTCTTGACAAGTGTAAACAAGTTTTTTAAGCCTTGTTGATTACGTGCTGTAACTACTAGGTGATAACGTCTTTTCCACTCGTCTTTTAATACGTCAATCTTTTTTGTTTCGTCCTCGTCTTCAACAACAAGACCACCAGCTTCAGCTTCATCGTCAGCATCAATGTCAATCTTTTCTTTTGCCTTCTTTTCAGCAGCAGCAGCAGTCTTTGCATCCTTTATAGCTTGACGGTGTGCAGCATATTCCTCAGTCCATTGTTGTAATGAAGGTACAAAATAAAATTCAACACCGTAAACTTGTCGAAAGTTACGACCAGCTTTTTGCATTTTGACTGCATGTGAATGTGCGTGTGCTAGACCGTTACCATTACCGTGGTCTGTTAGTGCCCAAGCATCCATACCTTGTGACTCAGATAAAACAAAATTAATATGATCAGCAGGATAGCCTAAACCATCAAATGTGGAAAATGTGCTGTGTGCATGAAGCCCGACAAATCTGTCTGGAGGTGTTATTAAATCAATAGACAAATTATATACCTTTCTTGTTTTTATTTATTATAACAACATTATATTTATATTTACACGTAAGAGTTATAATAAGGTTTGAAATGAAAATTAGACTACTTAAAAAATATATTAGAGAGTCACTTGGAAGAGAAATTATGTCTTCTCCAGAAAGACTAGCTTCACCAGATACAGCTGCAGATCAACAAAGATTTTTAACAAAAATAAAAACAATAGACAAAACAAAACTGTCACTAGAAGAAGTCTTAGAAGAGCTTATTATTGCTGCAGGTCCATCGACTTATATTAGATTTGTAGAGAAGTTTGGTGATATTGAAATACCAAAGTTTGAAGTAAGTCCTAAAGTAAAATATCAGACACCACACGGAATATACGGTTATCCTTTAGATCAAAATAATCTATCAATGCTTGTTACAAGAGGACGACCAACAAGTGCTGATTTTATGGCTAATGCTAGTTTTTTTCATTTATATAAAATTGACAAGTCAAAAACAGCCAATGTTGCAAAAGATGAAAAAGACCTGAGAGTAATACAAGGCAAATACACAAACAAGGCGGCTGTAATTGATGACATAGCAGAATGTATACGGCTTACAGCAGGTTTAATTACTCATAGAGAACCTGAAGATGCTGTTTTGCAAGATTATAAAGCTCTAGAAAAAGACATTAAACATCTTAAAAGCAACGTCTCATATGATAATTATTACTTTAACTCAATCTTTACAAAATATAGTCATCTAGTCGGTGAAGTTGATGAAAAAAAAATTGATAAAAAGCAAAGTCTAATCAATATTTACAAGTTTGAAATTGCCGATGCAATGTATGAATATATAAGAAGTCGCCTTGATAAATTTGGTTATTATAGTAAAAACGTTAGTAAACAATATTCGTTTTTTGTTATTTTAAAAGATACTATAGGAAGCATATCCTCTGCTATTGCAGAGATAAATAAAACAAGCAGAGGACAATACTATTCAATTTTGCTAAAAGCAGTAGGCATTCAAGGAATTACAGATGATTCAACCAGTACTATTCACGGAAACGAGCCGAGTCAATCTGTTTCTTTCGACTTTTCAGGTAATACAATTACGCCTATAGGTACGTTTAGAAATGTTTTTAAGAAAAATATTAGTGGTTTAAAAGAAACTTTCGACGCTATATTAAAAGATTTAACAGACAGCGGGTTAGTAAGCTGGTCACCAAAAATAGATAAAAGTGTTACAAATTATGATTATAAAAACTTAAGCCTTAAATCTTTTAATACAGTAATTAAAACATTAAGTGAAAACAGAGAATTATTTGTTTTTATTACAGAAGTTGCAAGTCAGAACGTAAACAAAGAAGTAATAAATTTTATATATAAAAACTATAAAACATTCAAAGACTCGTACTCAGGAATAAATGTTTTATATCACTTGTTAGATAATGAAAATGTTGACGAAAAAATAATGAATGATTATTACAATCAGTTTGTAAAAGACTTACTGGATTCTGTGATGGGGGACGGAATTTATCATAAAGGTTTAGGTTGCATTGCAAAGTTTGTACTTAGTCCTGCGTTACCAAAATCAATTCAACTTGATATAGTTAATAACTCAGAACTTGTAAAAAGAAAAGGCCAAATGGTATTACCAGAAATTTTAAGTCGATTACAACAATCACGTGTTTTGGACAGAGAAACATGTATACAAATTTTTAACAAATTTGGTTATGAAAAAGGTAGTTTAATTAAGAATCGTTATGCACCAATTTCAGATTATTTAATTGATGAGCTTGATATTTTTTTAGATAATAAAAATATTTTAGATAAATCTTCTTTTGAGCAGTCTAGAGCAATGAAAAGAATTAATGCTATTTTTATTAACCAAAATACAACTAAAGATGAGTTATTATATGTTTGCGAAAAAATAAATAAATTAATTGCTGGAAGATATGCAAAAAACAAAAAAAGTGATGAACATGATATAGATTCTTGGATAATGTATTGCACAGTTAGTTTAATTCAAAACAAAAACTTTAGCAAAGAAATTTTAGATGCAATGAATATTACTCTAGAAGAAGAAGTCAACATACTGTCTACAGTTTTGGAATATGAACTCGAGAGCTCTGAATCATTCGAGGCACCTTTCGACGCTGACGATGAACCTAAAAAGTTTGATTTAATTAAAGACGGTTTGCCTTATTTAGAATACTATTATAATGGCGAGAATCTGAAGAAAAAATTACCAAGAGCTTATAATTATTTAAAAAATGCAGCAAATTATAAAAAAGGCTAAACTTTAGACTTAGTAACCCACAGACCGTCTTGATTTTCCAAGTCAATTGTTTCTCTAGAAGCGCCGTTTAAATAAACTATTAAACCTTGTATAAAATAGTGGTCTTGAATGAGTTCTACAATTAAGCAGTTTTGTTTTATACAAGTTCCATAATAGAAAATATTAATTATATCACCTTCGTTTAACTGCGATATAAATCTAATCTCGTCTTTGTCATCTCGCAACATTTAATTCTACCTTGCCCCATCTTAAAGTAATCTGTGCATTGTTTTCTAACATTTCTGTACAAGCATAAACAGGTTCAACATCATAAAATCTAAATACGTTGGCTTGTTCATCATAGATGTAATCAACATTTTCTTCTAACAACTCTAGATTATTAAATACATTAACAGGTTGCTCTGCCAAAATAGTTTCAGTTTTACACATTATTTCTTCAATAATTGCCTGAAATGCTGCATCTGTTTGTTGCGCATTTACCACATACGTATAGTCAATTGAGCTTTGCGATAACGTATTTCCACTTAAGCTTTGAAGTGCTGGAATGTTTGCATTATCTACACCTAATGTATAGTTTGTGATACAAGGATTTTGCCTTGTCGTATGTAAGCAATTATTATCATTTATATTGAATATATTATTTTCCACAAAGTTTCTAGATGGACCAATTCCTTCGTTTGGTGAACCATCGCTAATCAACACAATGTAGTAAGATTCAAAATTTGTACTTCTTATTTGCGTTAATGCTCTATTTAAAGGTGCGACAAAGTTTGTACCGCCGCCCGGGTTATTACTGTTAATAATAGATAACACGTTTTGCTTATGTTGCTGACCTTTTCCTATGTTTGATGAAACTAAAACGGAGCTGCTATAAAGAATAACAGAGTAACTTAGATTATAATCTTCGTTAATAAAATGTCTAACAGCATTTTTTAATTGTACTATTCTATTCCCTCTCATTGAACCACTAAAATCCAGTAATAATATTACAGCTGTATCAACAAAGTTTATATTGTGAACTTCTTCATTGACACTTACAATATTTTCTTTTGTTACATAACCTCTATTAGGATTATACTTTGATTTAATACTAAACTTTCTCTTGCAGTGACCCGTATTATCGCATTCTAAGCCTAGATCTTCGCAAATAAAACTTGGCTCTCTAGAATCTAATGAAATAGCACAGTTATTTAAGAAGCCTGTATTGCAAACATCTTCAATGTTATTTGATTCATTAATTGTTTTACCCATTGCAAGGCTACAAGAATCGTGTAGTTGCTCTTCATATGACTTGTTTAATACTATTCTACCATATTGTATTGCTATAAATGTTAGCAATGTCAATACAGCAGACAATAACACAGTGGTTAATGCTGCAAAGCCTTTGTTTTTCATAATTTTTACTTTTCTATTAAAGTTTTAAATTGAATATACTATAAGATTAGTATTGCAAAATCTATCTGTTACAGATCCAGCACCATCCCAGTCAGTAACTTGATGAAATTGAGTTTGTTGAGAGTTTTGATGTGATGCTAAAGATATTTTTAATTGTCTTGCACCTGACCATGTTGGAACTACATATTTTATGTACATCATATTTCTATAATAATCCCCGCTTGCAGAAGGCCCAAAGTTTTTACCTAGATTTGCATCAAACTCTGACCAAGAAGAGCCACTATCAGTTGAATATTCAAATTTTATATGTTGAAATGACTGGTTGTTTATGACTTGAGCATAAAATCCAATTTCATATATAACATAAGTTGCATCATTATGAGGTGTAAATGTTATTACAGAGCCTGTTATTGTTGTATATGTATTTGCAGAAGCCGATGTTGTTTGATTAGCACTGTGTGTAGTTACTTGATATTCTTGATTTAAGATATCAGAATTAATAAAATATGTCATCATAATTCCCTAACTGTTAGTGTAGGATAATAAAATCCAGTATGACTAGCTATACCATCGAAATGTGGTGTGGAATGAAGACTTGCTCTGTTGCCGGAAGAATATGCTCTAGCTACCAATCTTAAAGAATCATTATTTGTATTTTGAACAATAAACAATATACTATTTACTTTATAAATATGATCAGTGCTACCTGCAGTATCTGTTGAAAAATTATAATTACAACCCGTAACGTCAACGACATTAGAAGAAAAATTATCATTACTTTTTTGTAATTTTACGTGAAGAAATATTTTTTCAACACCCACTGGTACCGTAGAAAAACTGAAAAAATAATACAAGTCTGATGTTGTGTTTATTTTTTCAACATCAATCTTAGAACCTTCAACTTCTGCATATGTTGCAGACAGAACCTGGACTGGTGAAGATGATTCATTTGCTGATTTAAAAAACTTATTTTTTAAAAATGTCATAGTTTATACCTCATATATGAGAACTTGCGGCAATGATTTGATTGTTTGATCACCAGCTGTTAAACATTTGCCTATCGTATATTCAGCTGCTGCGCTATATGCTCTTGCAGCTAATCTTAATTTTTTTGATCCTGACCATGGCTCTAATCTATGGGCAAAGTGCATAATAAAAGTATCATAATCAGTTTCTCCCCATGTTCCTTCCAAGACTTCTGATCCTGTTACTGTTGACCAAGTTGAACCATCATCATCACTTTCTTGAAGTCTTATACAATGATAAGAACCATAACCATCTGGATCCCAGTGTATAGTATAATTACATTCATATGTTACGCCTAAGGAGTTTGAGCTTGGTGTATAAGTTACTTCTGTACCAGATACAGCTGTTAATGTTACACTCATTGTTTGAGTAGAGTAACCAGTACTATTAGTTACTACTTGCATATTACTTTGACTTGCACCTCTTATGTAAGACATATATTTACCTTGTTTTATAAAGTAAATATTCTCTACTAAGCCTTTTTTAGGTAAATAAGATGTCTTGTACCGTGATAGTTTTTGTTTTCAATATTATCAATAGACCAATAATGGTTACTTTGTTTTATTTGTGTATAAAACTCGTGCATTAATAAAACGTCAATATTAACTCCTTTTTGCTTTAATATATCAGCTGCTAAAAGATTTGAATTAAACTTTCTATCACGACGTATTGCCTTTAACTCAACATATCTATCTTCGTCAGGGTGATAAAAGTCTGGAGTATATTGTTTATCTCTTCCATCGTACTCAACTGTAAATGTTTTGTGCTCATAAACATAAGGCTTCTTAGTTGCCTCACACCATCTAGCATAGTCAGCTTCTAATGAAGACTTAAAGAAGTAATTGTTAGGCAAGTCGTATCTAAAACCTAATCTACCATTAGAAGGTATTTCGTGCAAACCACTACTTTGTGCTTTATACTGGCACTCTTTACTACAATACTTAGTAGCTTTACCTATAGGTTTTTGATAAATAGTACCACAATAATCACATTTTAAATCTATTCTTTCTTTTTTGTTTTCCTTAATATAGCATTCTCTTGAACAATATTTTTTACCTCTTTTTGATTTAAACTCTTTTTTGCAGCATAAACACTGAGCAATACTATACTGTGATGACTTTTTATCTTTGCAAGCTTTAGAACAGAATTTTGATTTTTCTGCTTTTGAAGCCGGCTTCTTATACTCAGTATTGCATGCTGTGCATATTAATGTAACTTGTGTACTTTTTCTTGGCATAACTTACTCCTTTAAAAGTAAGTATCTTACAACGCCAATAGTTAGCAGGCTGAGCTTATTTCAATTAGGAAAAAAGTCTCTTAAGTCAATATTTTTATCTTTCGCTTCGTTTAAATATTTAAGAGGATTAAAATCGTTCTTGCTGTCTAGGTTTTTTATAGATTGCCAAGCTTGCATAATACCCTCTTTTAGAGGTCTAGTTCTGCTAAACCCTACAGTACTTACAAACTTTTCATTACTTAACCTGTGGTTGCCAAGATAATCTGTTTTTGGGTGCCATTGTATTATAGAACTTAAATCATGTCCTGTTACTTCTTCTATTAAATTTACAATCTCTAAAGTATTATGTGGATTTTCTGCTGTGATGTTGAAATCATCGTTAAGAATATTATTTACAACTAAATCCATTATACTACTACAAAAATCTTCAACATGCATATAATCTTTTATTTTTTCTGGATTTAAAAACATATCTAAGCTATTAACTTTATTATTTAAACAAAACAAAGATTTTGATATAAGTGAATTCATATCACCCACCCCTCCATAAGCAAACAAAGGTCTTACGACTAGCCAGCTTTTAGCATTATTTTTAACAGTCATTTCACCAGCATATTTTTGTACTGCATAGTTTGTTCTAGGAAGAATTGTACTATCTTCTAAAATATTAGTTTCTTGATATCGATATGTATCGTATATTACTGTTGTGCCTATATAAACGATAGTTGTATTAGTATTATTTGCAGCCTCAGTTATAATATGTGTTCCTAATACATTTGTTGATATTGAATGCTCTGGGTTTAAAGCAACAACATCAGTTCCAACAACTGCAGCATTATGAACAATAATATCAATATCTAAATCTGATAGTAGTTGTGACCAGTCTTCAATAGAATTACTATATACACATACTTCACCAGACTCTGTACGTATAAAGTCTTGTGCAAAATTACTGTTGTCTAAAGATACAAATGTATGATTATAGTTGTTAATTTGATTTGCTAAATTCTTAGCAATAAAACCCTGCTCTCCTGTTATTGCAATTCTCATCTTTTTTACTCCTAGTTATTTTTTTTACTCTAATTGATTTTGTTTTAATTTTTTCTATTTTACCATTATGGTAAACTGTGTATTCGAAGAATTTTCTTTCACCCCATCTTGTATTTTGAGAAAAAAGAAATTTTCTATCAATTATTAGACTATTTTGTGTATAAGAAAAAAACCTGCCAAAATGATTTTCATAAAAAACATAGTCACCTATTTGCAATCCATTTCTGTAAGCACTGTATTTCATTTTAAAAATCTTTCTTTAAGTCTAGATAAAAACTTTATTTCTACAATAATTTTATTATAATCAATTCTTACAAATTGCTCTTTGCCAATAGAAGTTAATAAAATCACATGTGTAGGTTTGTTGTAATTTAAATTATATTTTAATTCTAAAATAATACAATTTTTATATTCTTCTAAAGAATTATAATAACTATTTGTTATTTTTACACACACAAGACTTCCTATGTCTGTATTGCTTATAAAATAGTCTTTTCCTATTTTAAGATACAAGATGTGATACCTTTAGAAAACCATAGAGGAGTATTTCCAGTTTTCCATTTAGCAAATCGAACTTTGTCTTTAATGTAGTAATTTCTATATGATTCTATTGGATTTCCAGCAATTTTATATTCTTCTTTCATACAGACAGCAAAGTCTTCGAGACCGGCTAATTTTATACCTTGAGGTACATTATTTTTAAACCAACTTAAATAATTAGCTGTCTTGTGTATTTTTCCATATCTTTGAGTGTACTCTTTGCACAAGTAAAATAAAAGATCGTAATGCCATTGATAGTTTTGTAATGTTGATGATACCCATAATGTGCAAGGATGTCTTACATGAGTCATTGCATAAGGCGGATGCAAAACAGGATCAGTATTTTCTAGTAACCATTTTTTTGCATCTCTAACTCTACTAAAGTCTTTTAAGTCTTTATTGTTGCTCCATAACAAATGGAGCCAATGTGCAGTTGATTTCATTTGCGCTGATTCTAGTATCATTTTAACCACATGTTTATCACAGTGGTATTCTGCTGCTTTTTTAGCTGAATTATCCAATACAAATATGTTCATATTTTTTCGTACTCCATAATATTAAAAGGTACAATATCAATTCCACCTTTATTGTCAACTAAATAGATCATAAAAGCAAAGTTATTATCTTTTTTAATTTGAGTAACTAATCCAATTTTTTCTTCTTCGTTAGAATATAAGAAATTGTATTTAATACAATCACCTGTTTTTAAGTCCATTAACTCCATAAATTTGTCTTTCTTTAACCCAATGAGTTGTTCGCTTATCAAGTGTTTGCTCTTTTATTACATTATGACCATTATAATCTTTAGACTTTCCATATACAACGAATCCTAAAGTTGCTTTGCCTTCTTCTTCATCAAACGTATAATAATCTCTTATTGAAGCACCTTGCTCTTCATAAGACTTGTTTATGACAAATAATATTGCTTTTCTAAGTGTTTCCAGATTTTTGTCTGTTAAATTTTTTATCAATGCGTGAGGATTAATTTTAGAATACCACAAAGATTCAGCCTTAATATAATTACCAACTCCAGAGATTATATTTTGATTCATTAAAATACTGCATATATCTTTATTATTTTTCTTTCTTAATATAGAAAGAAAGTCTGCTGAGTTAGGCGGTTTAGATAACATGTCTGGGCCTAAGCTTTTTAGCTTTTTTAAAAGCTCTTGTTTAGTCTTGATTTGAAATGTACCAAAATTTCTAACGTCGTTAAAGTAAACAGTATCATTTTCGTAAAAGTTAATTGCTATTCTTGAATGATTTGTTTTTCTTCTAGACCAGTTACCTGTCATTCCTAAAGTGTTAAAAATAACTACATTGCCTAAATTAATCCAAATAAACTTGCCTTTACAATTAAAGCTTTCAATCTCTTTACCCTTTAATAATTCTAAATTCTGTATTGGTTTTTTTAAATACCTTCCACTTAATACTTCAACAGATTTAATCTGATAGTATCTAAAGTTTTGATTTAACCTTTCTACAAATAATTTTACTTCAGGTCCTTCAGGCAAAACTTTATCCTTTCAATGTCCTGTTAACTTCTGGAACGTCGTTCTCTGTGTTTGCTGTTTCTTTTTCTTCAATACCTTCTTTAGGCAAAGTATTGTCATGTATTTTATTAGCTAGATCATACTCCCCTACCCAGTTTAAAATTTGCATCAAAGGATGTGCAACAATATTGTGAAAAGCCATATTTTTAACTATTTTTTCATATTTTAAATTCATTTTTTACCTACTACGTATATTATATCATCATCTGTAAAGTTTATGACTATATTGTCGCATATACCAGAGTAAAAACCGTCGGGCCATTTATGAGACATAAACTTATAAGGTATAACATATTTATTATGACCATCATCATTTATTTGCAATAGAAAGCTTTTATCAAAAATAAAAGTTCTTACTACATTAGCGTTTGAAATGAATTTGAGATTTTTATGTGTTTTTGTATCTTTAAAAGACCAAAACTTTTCATTATTATTCAATAGCATCTGAATATGGTTCTATTGGCAAGCTTTCTTCTTCAATAGCTCTATCTAGATAATCTTCTAACTGCTCAAAAGAAGTACAAACTTTAATTCCACTTCTAGCTAACATAAGATTAAACTTGGCACCTTCCGAAAGACCTGCGCAAAAATAAACAATAGGTTTGTTAAATGAATAAGCATAACCAGCTTCCCAAATAGTTCCAATATCTTTGTCTCTTGTATTTACCAAAAGAAAATCTGCTGTTTCAATATGATGCAAGTTACCTGAGAATGTTTCATCTTGAACTTCTTTAGGAGCACCGGGAGGACATACAAAAATTCTTCGAGGTGATGCAAGATCAAAATGTTCTGCACGAGCATCAAAAATATTTTCTAAAATGGATAGCTCTTCTGCTTGTGTAGGATTAAACCAACCGCTAGCTAAATAAATCTTTT
>MDTD01073228.1_pt1 | contig 12367 bp, 9 predicted proteins | sample 811221 | NCBI WGS metagenome assembly MDTD01 (sample SAMN05326646, study PRJNA326480) | marine metagenome | isolation source: seawater | place: Pacific Ocean: South West | collected 2011 | reverse complement strand
CAGTTGGAATGGGAAAATCTACGGGGGCAGAGATGCTTCAACTATCACCTATGATGGCGCTTCTGTTTGCGGGATTGAGAAAATTACCTCACTTACGAGCAGGGGGGTCCTTCTTGATATCGCTTCTCTTTATGGTCTGGAGGAACTTCCGGGAGGTCACGCTATTAGCTATGAGGATTGCCTCAATGCAGAAAAAAAGCAGGGCGTGGAAGTGCGAAGTGGTGACATTCTGTTGCTTCGCACTGGCATGATGGCAAAAGCGAAACGAGGTGATGTGGTAGCCTACGGAAGCGGAACTCAAATAGAGAATTCACCAATGCCCGGATTTCCAGGTGTCGGACTCGGAGCAGTTGAATTTTTCTTTGACCGTGAAATCGCAGCTGTCGCCACAGACACAATAACGTTTGAAGTGATGCCCTGGGATCCCAAAGTGCAGGGTGCTATTTTGCCGATCCACTGCATAAACCTCGTAATGATGGGCTTGACACAGGGTCAGAACTGGGATTTGGAAGAATTGGCGAAAGATTGCACTCAAGATGCCCAATGGGATTTTCTTTTAGAAGCCAGCCCCCAACCCTTTGTCGGCGGTATTGGGAGTCCGGTAAATCCTGTAGCAGTGAAATAATTCGAGATTTTTTAAAAAATACTGAAAAAAAGAACAACGTGGGCACAGTAACAATGTGGAGGCAGTTTTTTAATGGGGTTTACCCAAGAGGTTTACTCTATTGAAGAACTGTGATACATTAAAAAAAATAATTGAACATATACGGGACGGAGCCCTAGGTATCCAAAAGAGGTATCAGATAAGTTCGTGAAAGTTTCGCCATGGTAACCATGTGTCCCTCATACATAGGAGGCCACATGGCTTTTGATTTTTTAGATGACATATACCCGACCAGCGACGCATACAGTGAATGGCATACTAGCCAAACGCAACGCAATAGAAACAAGTGGGGGTCAATGGGCATGGGGCTGAATCAGCATGACTGCGAAGACCTAGCCAGTGAACAATGCATCGCAGCACTTATCGAAACCGACAGGAAATATGAGAACAGCGACTTTTTTCAAAAAGCCTTAGGCGGACACAGCCGCTACGGATCCCTTGCAAGAAAGGTCGAACACAGGTCCGGAAATGCTAATGAGGTCAGCACGGACTTACTTCAAGATCAAAATTGTTTAAGTCGAGAGTCCTTTAAGGAAACTGAAGAACAGCGTTTTGAATTTGTATCGCTAGTTTCCTTTCTGACAGCTAAAGAACAGGAAATACTGGAGAAAAGGTATGCACTTCGATATACATTAAGCGAAATTGCAGAAGAATTAGGGCTATCAGTAGCTAGGGTTCATGAGATTTGCAAACGTAGCCAAGCCCAGATCAAAGAAATGTACCTTGCGCCGATAGCCGCATAAAGACCAAATACTAAAAGAAACAATAGGAGAAATAGAAATGGCAACATTAGATAGAGCAAAAGAAGCATTAAAGAATCAACGAGAAACTGTCAAGGAAAAGCAGATAGAAGCACAACTTTCAGCGATTGAGATAAGCGCGAATTCTGCGATTTCGAATTCGCTAGTTGATCCCGCCATGATGGTTCAGACTATGAGAAATGTCAGGTACAGCAGCGAAGCAAACGCAGCTGGTGACATCATGGATAATGCTGTAGAAGCAGGCGCTCGAAACGTCCATGTCGCTTTCCGACTCAATAAGAAGAACCAGATTTCAGAAATAGCTTTCATTGACGACGGATCTGGCATGATCAAAGAGTTCCTTACGTACGCCACAAAGTTTGGTGGCTCAAGTAACCAGAAGGGCAGTAGAAATACGTTTGGCCGGTTTGGCTTTGGACTTCCTTCAGCATCTATAAATCAAGGAACTGCTTATACTGTGATTTCCAGAACAGACGAACAAAAGGATTTCTGGAGCGTTACTGTTGACCTTGACACGCTGTTTGGTGAGAATAATAACGTCATTCTCCCGACGAGTGAACAAAGTGATCTACCAGATTGGATTGTTGATTACATTCAGGGACCGAAAAGCAGGAAAGATCCCGTCTTTCCTGGTGGGGTAGAAGCAGTTAGAACCATTGTTATATGGAAGAACCTCGATAAGGCCATGAAAACTGTTGGCCCAAGCAGCAAGCGCTACAAGGAATATATTGGGATTACGTATGCATCCTGGATGCAAATAGCGACTTTTGTTGTAAACGGCGACAAAGTTGAACCTATTGATCCGTTGTTTACAACGCCTGGTCATCTCCATTACGAAGTGGATGGGCAACGTGTGGCTCAAGCTCAAGACTCTATCACCTTCCCTGTGAAGGACGAGTATGGAACACCCCATGATGTAGTGGTCCGTTTCTCCTATTTCCCGATGAAAATTTGGAATACGAAAACACCGAATACGAAAGGAACTGTGTTTCCGATTCGAAAAAATCATAATGGGATATTTGTTACAAGAAATGGGAGATTCATTGAACTCGTCAAATGGCGAGAAATTAGTTGGAGAAATAACAGCCGGAATGTTGGAGTCGCCTTGGATTTCCCACCCGCACTAGATGAAAAGTTCGGTGTTACCCCTGACAAACAAAGCATTAGTTTTTCTGAATCGATAAGTGACTTAATGAAGACTGCTGGGGTAGTTCGAGCTGTAAATTCTCTTATCTCTCAAAGAAACGTGGAAGCCGATAAAATAAAATCTAATAAGGTACTAGTTCCTAACCAGAACGGTGACCTAGTTAGGCCAAGTGAGCTTACAATCGAGAAAGCCATGAAGGAACTACTACAGACAGGACAAAAGACCTCAGCAGAAAAGAGTAAAGAAGCTGACGAGAACCTACAGAAAGAAATCGATGCAGCCTTAGCTTCGACTCCCGGATTATCAGAAGAACAAGTTCAAGAAGCTATTGAAAAGGTTGCCATATCGCGACCATATAAAGTAGTCACCTTTGATGGAACGTCAGACGACCCCTTTTATCGTCCGAGAATGATCGGTGTGCAGGCTGTTCTGGAGTTGAATACCGGCCACCCTTTCTATACAGATCTGTACGGGCAACTCGCAGCTGAACAGTCTCAGGTCCGTTCAGCACTTGAACTTTTCCTTTGGATCCTTAGTTTGGAAGAAATCGATGCCACCGGCGACTCACGTGTGTTTTACAGGCAAGAACGGGCGAAATGGTCAAGCAAACTTGCAAATGCCCTTATGTTGCATGAAAGGGTTTTCGAAGATTTTAAAGTTTAAGAATCCAAACTAATTGTGTTAAACCTATATGTGGTGAAAGGAAACCTTGGACGCGGAAAATATTGACAGCACAAGAGCCGCCCAAGGCACCCAAGTCCACATTGACAAGGATGAACTGAGTAGGCGTTTAGAAAGCGAACTTTCAGCAGTGGATAATGTGGTCCAGTTAGCTCTTCAATTGTCAGGTACGGCTGCCAAAGAGCAAGTACGTAAAGCCCATAGTTTGCAGCGGGCAAGAGTGTTGAGTGAAGCGAAATCCTTCATTCTGGAGAAAGAAGACGTCCTTCTTGAACACTTTGCAAATGGCGATGATATCAACCCCAACGAAATCGACCCTTTCATCATTCCAGTGCATACAAAAGCGGAAGCAGACCTCTTCCGATATGCGTCATTGACATGGTCAGTTCCCGTCAGCGCTGGATACGGGCGAAGAACACGGTTTCTGGTAAAGGACCGCCAAAACAACAAACTTGTAGGAATTTTTGCATTAGGAGATCCAGTAATCGGTTTAGCAGCACGAGACAACCTCATAGGTTGGACAACCGAACAACGAAACAACAGGCTCTACAACGTATTTGACGCATACATTCTTGGAGCAGTTGAACCATACAGGCAATTGCTTGCTGGGAAACTCACAGCGCTGATGACCCTTTCAAACGAAACGCGCAACTTTATCTTTAACAAATACGAAGGGAATACAACAGAGATTAGAAAAGAGACCAAAGACCCTACTCCGATACTTATTTCAACATCATCGTCACTTGGTCGATCCTCGATCTATAACCGTATTACCTTTAACGGTTATAAAATGTTTTATCCAATCGGTTACACAAGCGGATTCGGACACTTTCATATTTCTGATGAACTGTTTTCGGACCTTAAACTTTTTCTTGATCAGGAAGCAGAAGAAGATGAGAGTATCCAGAAACTTAAGCTGTCTAGTTCCTGGGGGACAAAAGGAGGCCCTAATTGGAAATTTCGAGTTCTTGGAGCTGCCATGAGAAAATTGGAATTAGGAGGCACTGATCGTCTTAAGCATGGTTTAGAACGACAAGTTTTCTTGGCTCCGCTAGCGACGAATTGGGCTGAATACCTAAGGGCAGAGGATGAGCAGCCGAATTTACTAGATATTCCTGAACGTGAAATAGGGGAATACTATAAGTCTCGGTGGGCGGTAGGGCGAGCTCAACGAATGCCAGGGTACAAACTCTGGGATCGAACTGATGATCGCCTTTCGCAGCTGCTAGAGAAAGGTAACAGACAATTATCGCTTTATGAGAGCGACATCCCCGTTACAGGCGATATGGCTATCGGTCCTTTCCGAATCAAGATAGGGATTCGTCAAGAACTCAAACGTTATCGACCAAAGCAAGGACCGGAGCGCATGGGAACAGTGTGGCATAGTCGAGTTGTAGGCCCTGGAACAGATGTTTTGCTGTCCCACACTACTTGGGAAGATAGGCATGGCCGAATCAACATCGAAGGCGCTCAAGGAACTGGCGAAAACCACACCAAGCAACTACAGAAGCAGTCTATGAAAGTAACTGCATCGGAGCGTTTCTCCGAATTAGTATTTACTGAACTGCGCGTACCCTCCAAAAGTGCAAAAACTGGAAAAGTGCAACTCCGAAAACCATCTAAAGATCATTTCGAGAAAAATTTCACTCAAGAAATCGTTCAAGCATTGAATCAATTTGAAGAAATGATGTACGGGACTCGGAAGGATCTCCTCAAAGATCAAGGATCTACCTGTGACCGCCCTATTGCTCTTTACCAGTGGAATAACCAACTGGTCCCATTGTTCATCTGGGTGATTACCCGAGCCATACCGTTATATGAAATTTTCACAGGGGATAAAATTGTGATTAATAATCTAAAAGTTAATCGTCGCCCTCCCGCAAGAAAAGTTGAATAAAAGCTAAAAAAAGTAGTTACTTCAACACAGTAATAAGTAAGAGCATAATTACACGTAATTGCCTCTAACAGGATGAGAGTTTTCCTCCTTTCGCTCTCATTCTTCGATTGTGGAGGGGGTGGTGCCCCTCCACACCTTTCTCGGAAGGAGAACTTCAAAATAATAGAGTTCAAGGAGAGTGAGATGATAGATCAAGAGATGGACCGTGTTCACGTTGATGATGGATGGCTTATATACATGCCAGACGTCCCCGGAGATACCCCAGTGTCGCCTTACTGGATGCAGTTCATCGGGATAGCCAAGATGTCAGAAAGTATTCTTTGGAAAGACGGTGACCCTGAAACACATCAGTTCATACTATTCAACGAAAATATGGAAATAGTTGCGGTGAATATAAAGGAACCAGTGAATGATGATAGTGCTCCTGTTGAGGACGTAATCCAGTTTGCCAAAGAATATCTTGATGAAGAGACTGTCCACGATCTAGTTGAGTACTGCATGTCAATGCGCAACACATTCAACTTGAACAATGAAATGTCTGAGCAAGACTTCATGCAGATAATAGCATCTGATATGTGTGACGGAGAAAAACATAAAGCACTTGAGGGTTACGACAATGTGTTCTACATCGGAGATGGAGATCAATAGTGATCTACATTGATCCGCATAATAGAGAGGAACAAAATATGATCAGCAGAACACATAACGATCAAGGAGCGGGAGGCAAAGAACATAACGGAAGAAAAGACTTCCCAAAATACCGAAGAGCAGTTATCGATATTCATGTTCGAATAGGAATCTTTAGAAGAGATGGGTACTGCTGCAAACACTGTGGGGAACAATTCTCAAGAAATCAATTAGAGCTAGATCACATAAAGCCAATTTCGACCGGAGGTGATGATTCAATAGAAAACCTTCAAACTCTATGCAGAACTTGCAACAGAAAAAAAGGAAATCGATTCGCACAATAATTTCGGAAAGGAAATAATAAAATATGCCTAAACAGCCATCTACAAATGTGAATAATCCAGAGCTATTAATTTGGGCAGCGTACCAGTTGGAAGCATTCGAAGAATGGGTTCATCAAGAAGCTATTTTTTTAAAGGCGTTTGAGCTCGCCCCTCTGAGGCTCTCTTGGGCTACTAGGCCCGATATCCCAGATAAACACATAATTGCAGGAGCATTCCAGAAGACCGTTCGCGAGAACCCTGATTTTTTTGTGAAGAACAATCAGGGTCTGGATGTCGCCGATGGGAGACAAGATAAGTCCAACTTGTACAGGCTCACTCTTGAAGGTAAGGAATGGTGCGAAGCGTACGAGGGTCTTCTTGGAGGTCTATATGGCGGGGGATTGGTGCAAGCAGGGAGCCATGGCGAGGACGGTATCAAGAATTCCAGAATTGAAAAGTCTCAGGAATTCAAGAGATGGGAAGCGGACAAAAGCTTAACGTTTGAGAAATGGGAATTAGCTCAGATCTTTGGGTGCACAGCAAGTACGACACCTGCGCAGTGGAAATCCTCATTTGATAGTTACATGCTTTCCGCTCAACGAAGCAAACGAAAAGACATACAGGATTTCATCGAAAACGCAATGGAAAGCATAGAAAGTAAATAGAAATTTTGGCGAAAAAATATCAACCAGTAAAAATTAAATCTACTTCACGCTCATTTACACAAGATGCTGAATTGGCAATGAAGGGTGATATTCTTCGAGGAATTGTAGAACTCGTAACCAATAGCGATGATGCATACGGCTCTGAACGCGATGGCGGCGAGATAAACATTCATTTGGATTTTGACAATCCCGAAGGATTGATTGTCAAAGTTCATGATCTCGCAAAAGGGCTCCTCTGGGATGATTTAGAGAAGAATATGATGCAACTAGGGGAGAAAGCCAGTGGACATGCTGAAGGAAATGAAGTCAGAGGCCTTTTTGGAAGAGGGGCAAAAGATGTTGCGATCTTTGGAAAAGTTACTTTTGAAACGATTCGGAGAGGCAAGTTCAGTGCTCTAGAAATAGATGGCACCTCATGGGATGCACTACCCCTTGAAAAAAACGCAACTGCAACAACTGAAAACCGGCTTGCATTAAATATTCCTGAGGGGAAAAGTGGATTTTGTGCAACGATTACTTGCTCAAAAAGTAAGTACCAACACTTCTTGAATAAAAGACAATCAAATTTTGTTACAAAAATCCGTGACCATGTACAACTTCGGCAAGTTAGCCAACGGCGTAATATTTCTTTGTTCATCGTGGATCGAGGTGTGACGCAGGAGCATAAGATCAAGTGGAAACAACCACCTTCAAAAAAACTCTTGAGTAAAACAATCAAAATACCTAGTTTCGAAACAGAAATTCTCCTGAACTTATTTGAGTTGGAGGAGCCATCAACTGGCGCCTTGAACGAATATTCGAAACATGGAATTGAAATAAGAGGAGGTAAAGCCACGTATGAAAATACATTCTTTAGCCTTCCGAACAGCCCTGAGACCCAAAGAATCTATGGTTTTATAGAAGCAGATTTCATAGATGATTTACTTCGAGATTATGAAAATGATTCCACCATTGAAGGCAACGAGTCAATGGTGGTCAAACGGAATAGAGACGGGCTAGAAAGGGATCACGAATTTACCAAAGCCATAGCTAAAGAAACGGTAAGGGCACTTGGGCCGATATTGGAGGGTTTTCAATCTAGTGACGACGTGACATCAGAACGCCTGCAAGATGCCTTTGGTGATCTTGCTAAAGAACTGAGAAATGTTTTGCTTGAAGAAATGGGTGAGGAACCTGAGCCGATTGGCCCGGTAACTGAAGATAATCCATTGCAGATAATTCCTCCTTTATTGAAACTTCCTCCGGGAACGAAAAAAACAATGACCGTATTGGCACATAAAAGCTTACTCAGTGGTGGTGTGAACTCGAAACTAGACTTAATTCCAATTCTGGGAAATGCTTCTGGGGACATTACGGTCGCTAAGGACCTAGGAGAATTTAAGCCACATACACGCCTTACTGACACAGCTACTGCAGTGCTACAAATTAAAAGTAATAAAAAGACTGAGATCGGGACTCGAACAAATCTTTTCCTTACTGTTAATGGTCATAAAGCTTCAGCCACATTAGAAGTTGCTCCTGAGAAGGAAGTTCTAGGACCTGAAGACTTCGAGTGGAAAAATGTATCAATGTCTGTCACCCGAGGTAAAGAGAGGTCTGTAACTCTTCGAGCTCCCAGCCATGTTTCGCCACATGGGTCTCTGTCATGCAAAATAGAAATTGACGGAGAGAACAAAGAATCAGGATGCGTGTTACTTGACAGCGAAGTTGAACTTCAGCTGACCGGAGATGGCTGGTTGGAAGGCAAAGTTCGCGTGAAAGGCGTAAGCATACTGGAACCTGGTCAGAAAATTATTGCGCATGCGAAAGGGCTAAGCTCGGCAGAAGGCGTGATTCGTGTTACAAAGCCAACGGGAATAGGTGATTTGATAGATGTCAAGGTAGTTCCCAAGGCACAAGGGGGATGGCGCGGCAATGTAGAACAAGGAGATGATGGCGTATTGCACGTAGAAATATTTGGGCATTATCCTGCTATGAAAAACTCCTATAAAGCTGATCCTGATTCTTCGGTGACTCGTACAATGATTGGCGAAACTATTGCTTCGGTGCTAGCGACCCACTTTATAGAGACAAAGGGATTGGATGTGAATACAACCTCTAGCGCAGTACTTGCTGAGAGAGATAGCTTAATTTACAAGTTCCTTCCGATTATTCATAGGGTGCTTGTTGAGAATAAGAAATAAATGACTGGCTATTTTTCCGAGACGGGCAGTGAGGTTATCGGAGCAAGTCCCATCCCTTTTGGAGAGAGGTTTCCTGCAATGCTTGGGATGATTGGTGATCGCCCTGATAATCTTCCCGGCCATGGAGATGCCTATAGGAATTCCTGCTGGAACGCTTTACCTCAAAGCTGGACTGATATTAGCGAACTCACTGAAGAAGAACTGCTAAAAATGCCTTCAGTAGGGCCCAAGAAGGTACGTGATATCACCAAATATTTTCGTACTCTTGACTCTTCAAGCCGGAATCTTTTAAATCCCAGTCGCCTAGCTGGCTACCAGAAGGAGTTTGTTTGGGGAGAAATAGAACTACCCCTCATTCCAGAGGCTTGGCTTCAGAGCATAGTGAGATACACAAACAGCAACAAGTGCTCTGAAGATATCAGAGCAGTATCGTTGGAGTTGGAATCTATTGAACGTGAACGGCAAGTTACATCAGCTCAGACTCCTGTCGAGGCAATCGTCTCTAAACTTGAGTACTTCTTCAGTTTATTTCCAGAAAATTCTCCCGAACCGATCTCGTTTTTAGAAACTCCATTGTTAAATTTAGCGCAAACAAAACCCCTCAGAGGTCTGGAAAGTGTTCCATTCCTTGTAACGACATGGGAGTTACTCATATCTCGGTTCGGTAGTTATCGTGAAATCGAACGGGAGTTGCCTCTTCTTACTGGTAGCGAATTGATGCTCAGATTGGACTGTTTACGCTCTACGTTAGACATTGCAGTCACGTTTCCTTCTTGGGTGCACCAAAATGAAAGCGGCGAACTGAAAATTATCAAACCACTTACACCCGAGTCGTTGCCTGAAGCTTATGGTCTAGGAGGATCTCGGCAAGTGAATCAAATTGGTAAGGATTTTAGCTTCAGCCGAACCCCATCCGATTTATTGAAGCAGAGTATTGCAGCTCGTATAGGCATACATGAAAAAGGGGTCCTAACACTCGATGAAGCTGGAATAATGTCAGGGATCACTCGTGAACGAATGAGGCAGATTTGTAGGGATCTTCCCACCGAAGGTATTCCAATTAGGCGATGGCCAATTCCATCTGAATGGAGCTCATTGATAGATTCCTTAAAGACTTCCAGTGATTTAAATGGCACAGAACTTTTGATCAAGTCCCATAATCTAATTAAGCGACTGGGGGATCAATGGGCAGCGATGAGTCTTTCACAGTTGCTTGATCTGCTTCATTACTATGGGCATGAACTAGATCTAGAGATTGTTGATGATTCTCTTATCCAAAGGGGATTAATGCCACAGGAACTTACTAAAGCAGGCATACGGAAACTCGTATGGAAATTATCTGAGAACACAGGTTTTGCAACTGAAATCGATATACAACCTGACCTGATTGAGTTCCTTGAAGAGGTTTATCAAATTGAGGAAGGGGATGAGTTATCCGATGATTTAGTTAATTTTATTTCTGATTGGGCTCTATCAGAGATCCGCCTTCCGGAAGGGTATCTGTTCTATACGTCTACCGGATCTGACAGTCGTGGCGGTCGCTTCTTAGGTTCTCTAAATTTAATCTTTTCTTGGACGGAGAGTGTCACCTCAGAGGAAATTCAGCAAGCAATGAAACGGCACTCTGTCATGCGAGGTGAACCCAGTCCCCCTCCAGTAGCGGTTCTGGAAGCGCAAATTAACCGTTTCTCCGGTTTTCGAGTTGATAATGGAATTGTTACCGTTGAAACGAAACGTGAGCCAGACACCACAACGGCTATGGGCTTCATAGCCCAACTATTGACAGAAGCCCCTTGTAATGTACTTCATGGCAATGAGATTTTGAACGAAGCACGCGAGGCCGGGTACAACAACACAACTGCATCCATGTTTATGCGGATGGGCAGAGTCGTGAAGCCAGTTGGTAGTGGATGTTTTGCGTTGCTTGGAAGTTATCCCACTTCGGAAGAAATTCGCTCGGCAGTTAAGAACTCTAACGCTCCTAAAGTAAAAGAATCACTAGATTATAGCTTTTATGACGGGGGAATTGAACTCGATATCATGGTCGGTACGAATATGCGCAACTCAGGAGTGATCGGTTGTCCGGCTGTAGTGAGGGATGCAATAGCCGACGATAAATTTGAGGTTAGAACCGAAACTGGTTCACATGGAAAGATAGCTTTCTCTCCACCTAGCGCTCTATATGGCTTTGCAGGGGCACTGCAAGTCCTCAATATAAAACCAGGAGACAGTATCAAGGTCAGCATTGATTACTCGTCTTATGAAGCATGGGTTGAAATTCAATAGATTAGCAAATTGGCTCAAAGAACGTGATTATTTCACTTTCACTGGATGGTCAGCCATTTCAAGCATTTCACGATCTCCGGAGGAGTTCCCATACACCCACAATTCTGGGTTTTCTCCTCCAAGATATTCCTTTAATTTGCGAGCCTTTTCTGCCCCACGCATGTTCCGTCCAATTATCTCGCCAGTGATAAGGCCATGATGTGAATCTAACTCTACGGCAAACACGTGATGAAAGCCCAGGGCAAAAGCCGCCGGTCGTGCATAGCACCCTAGTGAGGCAGAAATAAGAATAAGTCGATGACCTTTCCGTTGGTGATCTCGGACGCGTGAGAGCATTTCGCTTCTGTAAAGAGGATCGAGTGAACTTGCATATCGTCTTCCGTCATCTTCAAGCTGAGTTTCGGGGTATCCCAAAAATATTTCATTTAGTATTCGTCTCTTCAGAGTTTCGCGAAAACCATAAGAGCGTTTTTCAAAAAATGTTGAAACTAACGGTCGCGCAAAATTCTTGTAGCCATAGCGGCGAAGGAAGGGAAATAATGTATCCCGTTTAGTTATAGTTCCATCAAAATCGAAAACAGCTACCTTGTTGCTATTCATGATTCTCAAGGAAAAGCTTGAGATTTTTGAGAGTCTTTTCAATATTCTCAGGGTGCGATTCAGGGTAGCCAGCTAACTCGATGAACCGAGGAAAAACAGAATAAGACCAATCGAATGTCTCAGTTACTTTTGTGCCTCCAGGTACATCATCAAGTTTATAACGCCACCGGTGCTTGCCAAGATGCGCCCACGCTATTAAACGGTCTCTCTCATATTCAACCACTGTGCTTTTGACACGGTACCTTATTCCCCACATTTTCATCTTGGCTTTAAATGAATCGCCAACAGCGTTCAGCGGCCCTCCAATTACGAGACCTTTGACTGACCCAGATCCGTCAAATTCGCAATGAAGTTCAGGATTTGAGATAAGATCAAAAATTTTGCTGCGAGGAAAAGGGACTTCAATACTTCTGGAAATGCTCTTCTGAGGGTATTGCTTCTTTGCCATTTTACTTTTTCAAAATATCGGGTAGCGATGCATCAAGATCAGAATGGTGGAATTCAAAACCATGTTCCAATGCTCGTTTAGGGAT
>MDTD01078172.1_pt1 | contig 12372 bp, 13 predicted proteins | sample 811221 | NCBI WGS metagenome assembly MDTD01 (sample SAMN05326646, study PRJNA326480) | marine metagenome | isolation source: seawater | place: Pacific Ocean: South West | collected 2011 | reverse complement strand
TCTTAGATACTTCAGATATATGTATAATAGGACCTGCAATTAATTGAGGAAAAAATACAACAAATAAAGAATATTTTAAAATATTTCTTTCAAAATAAATATCCTCATAAACGTCAATTAGGTATCCAATTTGTTGAATTGTAAAAAAACTTATTGCCAAAGGTAAAAAAATATTTTTTAAATTATAGTTTATTTCAAATATATAATTTATATTTGTTAAAAAAAAATTTGTATATTTGAAATAAAAGAGTAGGCTTACATTAATTAATATTGCAAATATTAAAATATATATTTTTTTATCACTTTTTTTTATAAAATAAGCTATCGCATAATTAAATATTATAGACGAAATTATTATAAAGCCTAATTTATAATTCCAATAAAAATAAAAAATAAAACTAGATGCTAACAAAATATAAAAAGAAATTTTTTTTTTATTAATGAAAGAAAACAAATAAAATGAAAACAAAACCGATGGTAGGAATAGAAAAATAAAAATATAACTATTAAAGAGCATATATTATTTTATATTTTCACCACCGCTTATAAGTATATCTTCTCCATTTGTAAAAGTATTGTTATCGTCAAAAAAATAATTGATTGCTGGAATTATTTCACTAATTTTTAAATTTCTCTTAAGTGGGTTATTTGATGCTGCTATTTCAGGAACTTTCTCATTTAAATTTTGTAAAAAATTTGTTTCAATTAAGGAAGGTGAAATTGAATTAAATTGGATTTGATAACTAGAATATTCTGCAATTAAGCTTTTTTTTATTGATTGGAGTGTATTTTTTAATATTAAATAACTGGTAAGATACTTAGGAGGAATACCATATAAGTAACTGGTAAGCGTAAATAAAATTTTTCCATTATTATTTTTTTTCATTATTGGTAAAATTATCCTCAATATTTCGATTATTGAAGTTATACTTATATTATAATCATTATTTAATTTATTAATATCAATCTCTGTAAATCTCTCATGTTTTACTTTATGGCAAGCATTATGAAAAATTTTATTTGGAATAGGTAAATTTACAAGTTTTTTTGAAAAATCTATTATTTCATCATAATTTGAAAAATCAGCTTTTATTGGTAAAATTTTTAAGTTTGGATTATGAATATTATTTATTACCTTTTCATTGGAATTATATTGTAAAATAATAGTAGATTTCTCCTTTATGCTGTTTAGATAAGCAATAACAATTTGGGAAGAGCCTCCAGTAATCAAAATATTATTTTTCATATTAATAGTATTTTATAGTAATTTTTCCTTTAATTTTAAATTCATTTTTTTGATATAAATATATGTTTGCTTCTTTAATTTTTAATTCTTCATTAACATAAATTATTTCTCCGCCAAATTTACAAAGATAATTTACATAAACTGGCTTATGGAAATCAATTTTTATTGACATTATAACTGATTTATCTTTTCCTAAGTAATTAGCCGAAAGAGTGGAAAAAAAATTAGATACTAATAATCCTGGTACAATGATATCATCATATTTAAGGCTTTTGGCAATTAATTTATTAGAATGAATTGTATTACTATCATTTGTATAATTAAGAAAATTTTTTATTTGAATATTATCAAACACATGATCAAAAAAGAAATTTGCATCATCTAATTTCACTTAATTTTTTCCTTCAATAAATTAATCATTTCACCAACATTCTTTAAATTTTGAAGCTCACCAAGTTTAAATTTAATTTCAAATTTTCTTTCAATAGCAACAACTAAATTAATATGATTTAGAGAATCCCAATTATCTACGCTGTCGGAATTAGTATTATTATCGATTATTAATTCTTGATCATCAAATATATCCCTGAAAATTTGTTGTACTTCAATAAAAATATCTCTTTGTGTCATTGACTACTTGCAATACATGTTTCTGATTTTGTAAAGTTTTTTAAATCTAAATGCCATTCTGTATATTCTTTAGTACTTAATATATTTTTAAAACCAAAATTTAAATAAACATTTTTAAATAATATATTTTTTTCTGATAGAACAAATTTTGCCTTAATGATCTTAATTCCTTTTTTTTGGCAAATTTCAGCAAACTTATTAAAAATAAAATTTTCAAAAGTCCTATCAAATACACGACATGACATGACCCAATGCTCAATATTGCATATATCTTTCTTAACCTTACCAATTATAATATTAGTTAGCCCATAGTTGCCAAATTTATCTTTTAAATCTGCACTAACAAGTATAGTTTTCTTATCTTGAAGTTGTTTTTTTAGTAAAGTATATTTTACTCTACTTTTTAACAAATTAAATTGATTAGTTTTATTAATTAATTGAAAAACCCTTTCATAAATTTTTTCATCATAAGAGTATATTGTTGATGACATATTCATTTTCTTCAAAAAATTATTGTAATTTTGATGATCATCTTTTTCTTCATTCCATTTTTCTATTTGCTTATAATATTTGTTCCTCACTGTATCTTCATTTGTAATTTTGTTTGTTTGAAAATAATAATTTCTATCAAGAAATAAGATAAAATTTATTGCATCCTCAGGATCCTGAATATTTGGTACAGCAATTTTCTTAAAATTTTTCTTAATTATTTCCCTTTCAAATTTTGAATCATCAAGATAAACAACTTGATCTTCAGAAATATTCAAAAATTCTATAATTTCTTTCATATTGATATTTTTTGGCTTCCAATTAGCTTTAATGATTGAAAAATCATTTTCTTGAAGAAGAGAATTTTTATTTTTGAATCCCTCTATTGCATTTTTATAATTATTTTTAGATATAATACCTAAAATAATTCCTCTGACTGATAATTGCTTTAAGTACTGTTGAACTTGTAAATAACTTTCTGATATTGGATCTTCATTACCTACTTTTATATTTTCATATCCATCATCACCTATTACACCTCCCCATAATGTATTATCTAAATCTGTAATAAGTACTTTATTTACCATGTTTATTTCAAATTTTATTATATTGAATAAACTTTGAGCAACATACGGTATAACATTGTAGCTAAATGCATATTTATAAGAAAACCACAAATTATAATCAAACCATTTCTCTAATCCATATAGTGAAGATAAATAATTTATATCATTAATTATTAATTTTTTGTTTTTTAGTGAATGTTCACTAAATAATTTATTAACTTCAATAACATATTTGGTTTTTCCGTTAAAAGAAACAGAATCAAAATTACCAATCTTTCTTATTAATGGAAACTCAAAATTATTTTGAATGATTGTGCAGTTTAATTCGTCTAAAGCACTCCATATTTTTTTAAAAATTCTAAATTCTTCTTTAATTGCTTTTTGAAATTCAGTATCTTCTATAAAAGAGTTTTCTATATATTTTAAATTAAAAATTGATGTATGAATATAAATAAAATCAGGTTTAAATTTTTTTATCTCATCTCTTTTAAATAATGCTGTTTCATAATATCTATCGTAGTCTGAAATTTTAAAATTTGGCTTAATATTATTATTAAGTAAAAAAAGTTCTAAAATATCTATTAATTTATTTGATGTAGATCCACATAAAACATAGATATTTAATTCTCTTATTTTTTTTTTGTTTTATTTAATTTATTTTTTATAGATAATGTCTTATTTAAAAGATCACTTACATTTAATGGATATTCAAACATTTGTATTTAAAAATTTCTTTGTATGTAATTTTCTTAAACTAATTAATTTTTTATATTTTCGATTATTAATCTTTATATAATTGATCTCATCTTCATACCTCTCATTAAAGTTTTTAGAATTTTTTGATGGTATTGTCCAATATCTACCTGAGTTATTTACTTTAGAAAGAAAACGCTTAGTATTTTCATATATCTTAATTGTTCGTAATCTTAATTCAATTCCAACCCTTACTTTAGAGCCTTGTTTAATGGTAGAATGAGGCACAAATCCTCTGAACAAATAAACTTCTCCATTTTTATGATTAATTTTGTGATTTGAGAGTGAAGAAAACTTGGATAGTTTTTCAAAATACTTTTTACTATTGAGAAACATTTTTGATTTATAATAATTATTTAATTTTAAATTTTCATTTATATTAATTCGACTTGTTTTTTTAAGCATAAACAATGGAGTCTTTTTAGAAACTTCAACATATATAACTATATTTATCATATCTTCCGGCTCTCCTGCCCATGGATCACAATGCAATGATGATGTTTGAAATTTACCTTTTAACTGCTTAGGTGTATCTGGGTGTAGTATTCTCACTCCAGCAGGAAATTCAATTCCAGTTATGAAATTATTTATTAGTTTTCTTTTTTTTAAAATTCTAACAATATCATTTTCTAAAGTAATAAAATCATTTAAGTCTTTATTAATATTATAAAATTTTGTTTGATTTAAAAAATTATAAACTTTTTTAAAATCTTTAAATTCTTTATTTTCATTCTTATTGATTATTCTAACAATATGATTTCTTATTATATTTAATTCTTTATTATTTAACTTAAAATTGATTGAGTTTTCATCCAATTTTTTGAATAATTTATTTTTTAATTTAAATATTTTTCTAAAATAATTTTCTAAGTTCTTCATAAATTATTGATTAAATTTAAACAAAATATAATTTAATATATTTATTGTTATAATAAAGATATTAATCTATTTAATTTTGAATTTATTATCTTTTAATAATTGTTTTATTCCTTCATTTATATTGATAAATTTGTATTTTGGAAATTTTCTAATGAAATGTGAATTATCAAAGATATGATTTACAGATTTACCAGTACGTTGCGCATGAAAATATTTAACTCTTTTATTAGTTATTTTTTCAATTGATTTAATAATATCTATAAATCTATGAGCTTTACCACTAGAAATATTTAATAAACCATTAATATTAGTAGAAATAATAATTTCAATAATATTAACTATGTCATTAATATGTATAAACTCTCTTAACTCTTTACCATCACCCCAAATCTTTATTGGAATTTTTTTTAAATGATTATATACAAATTGTGTTGGGCCATAGTTATTTATAGAATCATTTGGTCCATAGATTCTAGGCATTCTAATGATAACATATTTACTCTTGTGATTTTTAAATCTAAATTCTATAAGTTTTTCACCAATAATTTTTGATAGACCATAATATGTGTTAGGATTTTGTTTTGTTCTTTCTTTCGTTCTATTATTATTGATGTATTCTCCAAATACTACTTGTGAACTAAAAAAAATTACTTTTTTTGGTTCATAGTTATTAAATAAATTAATTAAATTAGAATACATATGAAAATTTTGATTTAATACATCTATTGAAGCATTCTTTTGTAATTTATTAGCTGAAAGAATTAATACGATTGTTTCAGAATTTATGTATTTCTTTAATTTTGAAATCTCATTTTTTTTTATTAAATCAATATCTTTAGAACCAAATCCATGTACTATATATTTGCCTTTAAACTTTTTAAATAAATGTTTTCCTATGAAGCTTGTAGAACCAAGTATAACCAAGTTTTTTTTATGCATAATTTTAAATTAAATTTTTTTTAATTTATTAATAATACTGTTATCATCCAACTTGTATTGTTTTCTTAACCAATCTCTATTTCCGTGTCTTTTAATATAATTATCACTTATAGCTATTGGCATTAATTTTACTTTCAAATTATTTGTTGCAATAATAAAGCTCAATATTGAAGAAATACCACCATTTATATGTTGTTCTTCAATAGATATGATTGTTTTATATTTTTTTAAAAGATACTTTATTTTAGCTTCATTAATTGGTTTTAGTATATAGAGTTCAAATAAATCAAATTTTCTTAATATCTTATTTTTTTTTATTAATTCTGATAAATTGTGAACTATTGTGCCTGTAGTAAAAATACAATATTGATTTTTTTTAGTATTATTTTTGAAAATTTGATTACATCCATTAAAAATTTTTCTTACATTTATTTTATCTGGGAAAAATCCTTTATCTAATTTTATATAAACAGGTTTATTAGATTTAAATGATAAATCTACTGCTTTTTTTGCTAGATCATTTGTAGATGGGTTAAAAATTAAAAAATTAGGAAGAGATCTGATTAAAGATAAATCTTCAATTGCCTGATGAGAAGCTCCATGATTAGCATAAGTAAGAGTTGAGCCGTTACCAACAATTACAATTGGAAGATTTGCATATGAAGCATCCATTTTAATTTGCTCAAATGCTCTTTCAATAAGAAAAGGTGTGATTGTAAATATAAATACTTTATGTCCATTTAAAGCCATACCAGCTGCTACGCTAACCATATTTTGCTCACTTATTCCAATATTTAGATATTGTTTTGAACAACTTGCTTTATATTCAGATAATGCCCATGCTCCATGATCTGCAGTAATAAAAAATATTTTTTTATTTTTAATTGCCAAATCTTTTAGTCGTCTAAAAAAAGCGGTCATTATATCAATTTTGTAAATTTTAGATTTCATTTTTTAAGTTCTTTGATTGCAATTTCATATTCATTTTTATTAGGAATAGCATGATGCCATTTTGTATTTTTTTCCATAAAGGAAATACCCTTACCTTTTATAGTGTTACATATTACCAAGTTACAATTTATATTTTTAGTATTTTTTGTCTTCTTTAAAGTTTTAACCAATGCATTTAAGTTATGTCCGTCAATTTCATAACAATTAAAATTAAAAGATTTCATTTTAATAAAAATAGGTTCTAAATTTAAATTTTTTTCAGTTTTATCCATCACTATTTGATGATTATTATCTATTATAATTGTAAGATTATTTAAGAAATTATTGGAGGCAAATATCAGTGCTTCCCAAATTGATCCTTCGAATAGTTCACCGTCACTAATTAAACAAAAAATATGAAATTTTTCTTTTTTTAATTTTGCTGAGAATGCTAGACCACATGCAACGCCCAAGCCGTGACCCAATGATCCAGTATCAAATTCAACTCCAGGTATTTTTTTTGATGTGTGTGTTGCAAAATAAGAATTGTTTTTTGCATAAGAACTTAATGACTCTTTAGAAAACATTCCAAGTTTTTGCAAAGTAACATATAACGCTACTGTGGCATGACCCTTGCTTAAAAAAAATCTATCTCTAAGGTTGCTATTTTGGTTTCTCTTACTAAAATTTATAATATCACCAAAATATAATGAACATAAAATATCTGCACAAGATAAGCTTCCACCTATATGACCATGTGAGGTTTTGTATACAGTTTTAAGTATTGATATTCTAATTTCATTAGCTAATTTTTTTAAGTTATTTTTCATTTAATAATAAAACCAAAGCATTTCTCTTTTTCCAGAAATTAAACTTGAAGCATAGTGTATGCTTCTTGTATCAATAATTACTAAATCTCCTTTTTTTACTGTTGCTTTAAAAATTCCACTAATTTCACTTTTTTTAGCAACATAATTTGTATTAATTATCTCTGAATTTGGAATACCTTTATGCATACCTAAATAATTATTCATTAAATTTAAATCAAATTTGTTAGATTTTTTTATTGAAGCAAATGGACCATTTGAAATCGAAATGTCATTTAATGCTACAAAAGCTTTTATTTCATGAATAGGTGAATCTAAATGAGGGTCGCCAGCTATCATTTTACCATTAAAACTACCCTCTACATTTTTATTTTTAAAAGATCCATCATGAGTTAAACTATAAATCATTAAGGCCCCATTTCTGATTAATTTTAGTTTAAATGAATAAATAATTGCTATAATTTTTAAAAAAAAATTCTGTTGAATTTTTCTAAAAAAAAAATTATTTTTTCCTAAATTTTTTAATTTTATAGAACCAGGAATCTTTTCAATATTGTCTACTATTTGAATATTATTTAGTTGAAAATTGCATTCATTAGAAATTTTTTTTATCTCTTCTTCAGAATAATATTTTTTAAAGATTACATATCCATTCTCTTTCAAATTTTTTAAAGTAAATCTGAATTTATATCCAAAAGAAATCAATATAAAAAAATTTACTCTTATAATCCAAAAAGTTTCAATTAAATATATTTTAGAAATGTAGTAACTTTTAACAAGTTTGTTCATTAGGTTTTAACCATCCGCATCTATTACAAGCCTCTACAGTACCATTTTGCTTTAAAACTTCTCTGAATTTTTGAAAATTTTCTCCTTCAAGAACATTTTTTAATCCATCTCTAACATCACCCATAGGAATAGCTAAACAAGGAAACAACGTTCCATCAACATTAATGTGAACACTCATCCAAGGTGAATTACAAGCTTTATATTTAGATTTATCATGTTCAATATTATTTAAATAATCAATATCTATAATATTTTCATTTCCATCAGTTAAAGATGCTACTTGTGGATGAAGAAATCCAAATTTAGAATTTTCTATATTATATTTTTTTACTAAATTTAATTGATCTTTTATAGATTGCCAATTTTTATAATTTGGCGCAAAGCTTTTTTTATAAATAGAATTGAAATCAAACATTAAATCTGAGTGTTGTATAGGTGAACCTTTTAAAAATTGAAAGGAATGTGTGTCACATTGTAAATCTTCAATACAATACCTGTGAATATTAAATAAGTCTTCAGCATTTTCATCTAAAACAACTGTTTTTGAATCTAATGAACAAGGATGTCCAATTTCTGTTTTTTTCTTTTGAAAATATCTCATCATATTTTCTACATGGTTCCATTTTTCATCCCAATTTTTTTCTTTTACATTTGCTTGTTTTCGTATTGTGTTTTTAACATTGTCTATAGAAATTGATAAAACTTTAAATTTTTTATACGATAACAAAAAATCTATTAAATCTTCCGTAAGTAGCAATCCATTAGTAATCATATTACATTCAAACTTAGTAGCAACTTTATCAAAAACATTCCTGAAGCCCTTAAAAACAATTGGCTCACCTCCAGTAATGGTTACTCTAGCATATTCAGGGAGTTGGTCTGTTAAATCTAACCAATCTTGTTCAGTCATTGCTCCTTTTTGTTTCTTTCTATCCTGAAAACAAAATGTACATGCCAAATTACATAAATTGGTTAGTATGTAACAATATCTTTTTGGATAAAGATAATTCTCTTGAAAAGCCTTGTTTGAAAAATCTACTAAATCTTCATGAAATTTTCCTCTGTCAATTTTAGTAATTTCAGTCATATTATCTTACAAACCTAAATATTTTTTCCATATCTTTTCAATAACTTTCATATCCCCTAAAGCATCTTCTGGTGAATTAAAAGTATTTTTTATGTCATTATTTTTTATAGTATTGGCGAAGAATTTAGCTTGATAATAAAATGACCAATCATATTTATTATTATTTTTAAATGTAATATTTTTTTTTAAATACGGACTACTAATAATAAAACTCGCTGTTTCTTTCTTCATATGTTGAGGGGGTAATGTAATTTTTATAGAACCTTTTTCAAAATATATGTGAAATGTTTCATCCCAAACATTTCTATCAAAAAAACCAGTTTCTAAAATAATATCATATTTGCCATTATTCATTATTACAACTGACATTAAATCACTAGATAAGTTACTGTGTTTAACTTTCAGAATGTCACCACAAAAAAATCTTATAAGATTTATATTATGACAATATAAATTAAGATAATTTTCAAATTGTTTTTTTAATTTATTAGGTATCCAAAAAGGTTTAGAATTCCATTCCTTATAAGAATAGTTATTCTTTTCATCTGTTTTAATGTCACCTTTTATATTAGCATATCCAGTTCCACTTGATCTATGAGATTTAACTAAAACTATCTTTCCAAGAGTATTATCAGATAAAAATTTATCTAAATAATATTTTGCTTTTGAAATTCCTATATCAAATTTTTTATTGTAAGCTAATTTATAAATTGTATTATTTTTATTCCATGACTTAATTAGTCTTGAAGCTTGAGTTATATTACCAGCCATTGGTTTTTCTACAAGAATTGAAATATTTTTTTTTAGAAAATCGAAAGCTATTGGTCCAAGTAATTGTCTTTTTGTAACAATTATAACGGCATCTAGATCTTTTTGATATTTAATTAAATCTATATGGTTATCATATTGGTTTTTAATGCCATATTTTTTCGCGACTAGATTCCTAATTTTTTTTCTAGGTTCAGCAATAGCTAATAATATACAGTTTTTTAATCTGTGATAATTAGCTATATGAATTAATTGACCATTAAAACCAGCTCCAACAAATCCTAAGTTTATTTTTTTCACGTTAAATTTTTTTCGGTGAATATTTTAATAATTTTGAAATATTAATTTCATTATTTAAATTATTTAAATCAATAATATTTTTAATAATAATATTTTCATACGCAAAACAAATTTTTTTTTTCTTATTAAATAAGTTTACTAAATCTCTTTTTATTACCGTTAGTTTAGGTAATTGATGATAGCTAAAAAAAACAATTGTATCATATTCATTACAATCATGTAATAATTGGTAAAGCATTTTAAAACTATTTTTCATAATAAATTCTGTCGAACTTAATAAAAAAAAATAATTATTATTTTCACAAAAATTTCTTATTATTAAATTCTGTATATTCTGATCATAAGTAATGCCATTATTTAATGCTCTACTAGAAATATAACCTTTAGCTCTCATCTGGAAACTTATAATTTAAACCAATTCTTGTTGCAGGCTTCATATTTAATGGCTTAAAAAAACTTCCTAGTTTTTTATTTGCATAGGGTGTGAATAAACCTTTAAACCTGCAGTTCATTGAAATTCTTGTTTCATTAGTAATGTTGATAACATTTCCGTGGGGCAAATTTTGATTGAATAATAAAAATTGTCCAAACTGAATATCAAGAAATTCTAAATCATTTTTTATTTTTTTATATAAATCTGACGCTTTTTTTGTACTGGATGATTTATAAATTTTATTAAATTTAGACATTTTTTTTTGGTTTAATATAAACATTGATTTTGTTTTATAACAATCTACTAATGGCAACCAAAGTACTACTTCAAATGGAGAATCTCCTGACCAAGTATCAGAATGTAAAGGAAGTAAAGAGCTATTGTCGTTTGGCAACTGTATTGATAGATTAACTTTCTTTTGCATTGCTAATTCATTTCCTACTATTGACTCAATAGTTTCTTTAGCAATGTTAAAGTAAGCTTTTTTTAAATTAATACTATTATTAAAATTGTTATATAAATTTAATCTAAATTTATTTAAAATTTTTGGTTTAATTTTTTTGTGAAAAAGATTTAAATCAAAATCATTATTATTATTTAAATTTAAATTTTTAATTATATTTTTTTTGAAGAAAGAAGAGATTAAGTTTAAAGAACTTTTTGATTCAACATTTCTAATAATATATCCATTTTTTTCAAAATCTTTTATGAATTTCATATTTTTTTAACTAATAATAATAAATCCATTAAAATGGTCCTTTGAAATTATTGTCAGGTACGTCTGATATATCATCTAAAAGGAATTTTGTTTTTAAATTTAAATTAAACATAATAATTGCGTTTTTTATTATATGTGTATAGTTGACATACCAATACTTAGCAAGATGTCTTGAACTAGGTAAAGAACTTTGAAAATTTCCTAATCTTACAGGTTTAAAATCTAAATTAAAATTAATTTCCTCTACAATATTTGACATAATTTCAGCTGAAATACCAAATTTTGACCAGCCATTATCAACTATTATTACTTTTTTCGTTTTTTTAATGGATTTTATAATTGTTTTTTTATCTATTGAATGCAATATTCTTAAGTCTATGATTTCACAACTAATGTTATATTTTTTTAAAATGTCTGCTGCCTTAATACATTCAATTAAGCCATATGAAAATGATATTAATGTCAAAGAATTTCCTTTTCTAATAACTTTAGCTTTATTGAGATCAAGCTCATAATATTTTTTTGGAACAAAACTTATAGTCTGATGAAGCCACCTATGTTCAAAGAAAATAACGGGGTTTTTATCTTTGATTGCAGCATTTAGCATTCCTTTTGCTTCGTAACCATTAAAAGGTGCAATTACTTTTAAGCCAGGTACATGAGAAAAGAGCACCTCTAATGTTTGAGAGTGCTGGGGTCCTTGACCCCAACCTCTACCGATAATAAGTCTTATAACTATTGGTACAGATTTTTTTTTTGCTGTCATAAAGTGCCACTTTGCAGCTTGATTAATTATTTGCTCCATACTCAAAAGAGCGAACTCTACTCTTTGATGTGTTAAAACGACAGGATTTTGATTTATCGCACTACCAATTGCAATTCCAGTTATCGCATTTTCTGAGGTGGGAGTCTCTATAACTCTTTTATCTCCAAACTTTTTTAATAAGCCCAACGTTGTTCCAAATATACCTTTAGGATCTGTTATTCCAAGTCCCATTATTAATAGTTTATTGTATTT
>MDTD01048667.1_pt1 | contig 12373 bp, 6 predicted proteins | sample 811221 | NCBI WGS metagenome assembly MDTD01 (sample SAMN05326646, study PRJNA326480) | marine metagenome | isolation source: seawater | place: Pacific Ocean: South West | collected 2011 | reverse complement strand
GCTCGCCTCTTTCATTTGTAGCTTTCACTTTAAGTTGTGCCGGTGCACCAGGGACATACTTCGTTTTATCCGATCTAAGCGAAACATTGATAGTCTGGGATGGCTCACGGAAGACAAGCCTCTCAGCCAGAGGTTTATCATCCTCATCCCAGGCTGTTACGGTCATCACCCCATCGGTGTCATAGGGGATAAAAAATGAAACCGTCTTTGTCTGGAATGTTTTTGGGCTTCCAGGTGGTGCGACCACCTCTTTTCCAGTAGTTTCAGACGCTTCGAAAATAACTTTCTTATACGCAACAATCTCTTCTTGTTTCTTCAGCGTCAAGAAGACGGACCCATCTATTCCATTAAGCTTGACCGTTATCGGCTCCCCTTTTCGAAATACATTTGAATCTGTAGTTATTGTCACGCCTCCAGGCTTTATCTCTGGAAGAGCAAAGGCTTTCTCAATGCCGGTCGGCTTTTCAATCCTTAGCGAATATTCCATACCTGCCAGGGGAGTAAACTTAAAGCGTCCGCGCCCTTCATGTTCGGTCTTGAAAGACGTGACTGTGCCAGTAAGCTTGCCCTTTTTCCAAATCAAGCGTCCGGAGATGTCGGCAGGTTTGCCGTTACCTTGTCTGGCCTGAAAATAAACTCTATTAGGCAGTCCGGCGATGAGTTCACCACCTTCAGGATAGAGCTTCAAATCAACACAATTCACCAGTATAGGAATCGTTTTCGAGGCGTTCTCAACCACACCTCCATCTTCTATGGTAAGGGCGAGAGTGCCTTCGCCTCTTTCAATCTGCTCCGGCAAGTCAAAACTGACAACGCACAATCCATTTACATCTACTGTGGCCACAGAACTATCGATCGCATTTCCATCCACTCTAGGGGAGCACGTCACTCTAGCCCCCGATGGAACTCCGCCTTCCGCGCGAGCCACTTTCAGGGTGGCCGAAACTTTCTCTCCCGGACCATACCCATCTTTTAGAAATGAAATCTGCGACCTCAGCCTGGGCGCGCGATAGGACCGCACCTCAAAATTTCGTTCAGCCGGGGCATAGCCGCCGCTGGGATAATCAACCAGAACCCGGTACTCTCCACCAGGTAAATTGGCCGGCAGTTTCCAGCTAAATGCCCATACGCTGTCGCGAACCGGCGCATTTCCCTGGCTTATTTCAACGCCTTTAGCACTTTGAATTCTAACGCGAGCAGTATTCCGAGAACTGTCCATGGCAATAGGCTTGTGGCTGATAGCATGGAGCAACGCTCCCCTGGCGAAGAATGTATCGCCTGTTTTGTAAATGGGCTTGTCGGTGGAGACATATGTCAGGTAGCGATCTCTTCCGCCCAGCAGCTGACTTGTCGAGATTGCCGTTATGCATGAAGATTCGGAGCCAACCTGATTGGCAAATAGTCTCTCCGCCGTCGACAAGAAGATCAAACCGGTAGCAAATAGGAGTAAAACAAACCAGTTCCAACTCCAGTTCAAACGCACTTTCATCCGTGCCTCTCCCCGGCGGCTCTAGACCACCACAAGAAAAATATCGAAAATGCTAGCACAGAATAGTCAGAGACTAGTGCTAGCTCCTCAATAACTGGAGGGAAGAAACTCCGATCAAAAAAACGCTAAAATAACACCTGCAAAACGATTTGATTCAAGAAAGACTCCTTACCTTTTATAGATGAAGAAATTAAATAAGCACACCTTCTTTAATGCAACCTTTGGCCAAATTGTTAGTAGGACTGCCTGCACAATAGCCATGGCCATTTCTTTTCAGACCGCTACGGAAGCACACTTCTTTCCGGATCAGACGCCTTCGGCACAAAAACACCGTTACAACTCAAAAGCATTCAATTTGGTTAAGGAGGGGAAATACAATCAGGCCCTTACCTTATTGGAGGATGCCCGAAAGAAATACGCCGATGATGCGAGCATCTATGCCAATATGGGCAACATCTACCTGGAGAAAAAAGAACCCCAGAAAGCCTGGCAATACTTTTCCCGGGCGGTGAAATTGCGCAAAAACGATGGACTTATGTGGCTGGGTCTAGCAAAAGCTTACGCCGAATGCGGTGACAAAAAAACCGCTCTTAGAATTGCCATGGAGCAGAGATTTCGCCACAGAAACGATCCCAGAGTCGAGAAGGAAGCGGCAAACATTGTCGTCAAGTACGGGATGATTGCGACCGATAGCTTCCCACCTACAGACTACCGATATTGGCATAACAAAGCGGTGGCACTCCGTCAGCAAAATAAATACAAGGAAGCTGCGGACATGCTTAGCAAGGTAAAGAACCGCTTTGATTCCAACGTAAAATTCCACAGATTGTATGCAAGCAGCCTCTACAAATCTGGCAACTATGGCGAAGCGGCCAGAGAGTACTTAAAAGCTTCCAGCATGGAGCCGGGAGACGAGACCACACTACTCATGGTTATGTCCTGCCAGAGTGCCGGAGGCGACCTGGACGGACTGCAGAAAAGTAGAAAAGACTTTATTCAGCGATTTCCCAACAGTAAGCACGCCAAAGGTATCAAGGAGTCTATCGGATACTACGAGAAAGACTTTGCCCGAGCCAGAGCTAGAGAAAGTACCAATCAAGCTTCCAGCATGAGCCGCCCTTACGGAAGAAGCGACATGCCGCTAAAAGTTTATGTACACGACCGGCTCAAAGGTCGAACGGTATGGACGGCGGGAGCTAAAAAATCAGGGGAGATAAACTATTCTCTTTTGATAGAGAGAGCTATGCAGGAGTGGTCTAACTCTTCCGGCAGGCGTATCTCTTTTGTTTTCACGGACAATGTGGACAACGCAAATATAGAGTGCCTGTGGACGACAAACAGAAATGACCTGCACATGTCATTCGCCGCCGGTGTCACCAGCTATGAGCGCAACGCCCAGAATAGACCGAGAGCAAAGATAAAACTGATGGCAAAAACGCCGAAAAACGGACTGACAGCCAATGAATTCTACGGTGTTTGCCTTCATGAATTGGGGCATGCCCTGGGTCTTTCCCATAGCACAAGCACAAAAGACATAATGTATTTCAGTGTCACTCCCGAAACCAGTAGCAGTACCATAACCCCCAGTCTGTCCAGGACCGATATAGAGCGAATCATCAAGCTCTACAGCAGTATGTAAGGCGCGCCTAGCTACTCCGCAGGCACCTGACATCGAACCGAAATCAAACGTCTCAGACTTCCTGAGAGATGAACAAACGTACATAGAAGGGGCAGATCGGTTGCCCCAAAGCAGCAAATTTGAAAAGATCTCATCGTGGTCTCTTTTCTTTAGGGAAGATCATTTCCGCAGGTACTTTATTACAGCTCGAGCACACTTCTTTTGAACAAAGTCCGGGTACAAAATGCCCGAAACATTACAATCAATAGTCTAATCCTCTTCTTCTTGTTGACTAGCTTATTCGCGACAATCGATGCATCTGCAAAGGATTTGAAGCAGGAGTCGGGGGAAATAGCCGCTGTCAAAGACATGGTTGTCAAAGACATGGTATGGATCCCCGGTGGCACTTTTTATATGGGTGGTTTGAAAGAGGTTGACTCTGAGTGTAGAGCTGATGAGTTCCCAAGACACCTGGTACAAGTATCGGGATTTTGGATGGACTCAACTGAAGTCACTAACGCTCAGTTTGGCGAATTTGTTCAAAAGACGGGCTATGTAACAACCGCAGAGAAGAGAGTGCCCTGGAATGAACTGAAGAAAGACTTACCAGCCAACACTCCAAAGCCAAATGAAGAAGACTTGGCGCCCGGCTCGCTTGTATTCACACCTCCTTCTCAAAAAAGTTCGAATTCCCATTATTCCGCCTGGTGGAAATGGGTCAAAGGGGCCTGCTGGAATCACCCCCTCGGACCAGATAGCTCTATTTCCGGACTGGAAGATCATCCGGTGGTACACGTCTCCTACTATGACGCCCAGGCATATTGCAAATGGGCCGGAAAACGGCTACCGACGGAAGCGGAATGGGAATATGCCGCGAGAGGAGGTTTGCGGGAAAAAAAATTCCCCTGGGGAAATGACCCAATAGACGAAAAAAGAGCCAATACCTGGCAGGGACGATTTCCTGTCCAAAACTCTGCCCTGGATGGTTATGACAAAACTGCTCCAGCCCAATCTTTTCCGAAAAACGGATTCGGACTGTACAACATGTCAGGGAACGTCTGGGAATGGTGCCAGGACAAATACAACAATTCAACTTACAGCAAGCGCATCGGCATCGATCCCGCCGATAGCATCATAAAAAATCCTCAAGGTCCCGCGGATAGCGCGGACTCGAGACATCCTAACGCACATGACCTGAGGGTACAGAAGGGCGGCTCTTTCCTTTGCGCTTCAAGCTATTGCGCCAGTTACAGGCCAAGCGCGCGCATGAGCTCCACCCCGGATTCATCCGCCTGTCATGTCGGTTTCAGATGTGTGAAAGATAAGAGTTCTAAAACAAAGGAGAAAAAAGGTGAGTAAGGGTTTTATACATTTGTCGATAGCTGTGACTTTCGCGATTTCAATGTCATCTGTCTCTGGAGTCCTGGCAAAGGAGAACGCAGCCTCAAAACTTGATCGTACACGACTACCTATACCTAGCCCCAAATACCCTCACTCTACTATCCTGGACGCAAGAGACGCTAAGGCACCACCGCCATTCAGCGTCAAAGCGCCGGCAAAAGCACCAAATGTAATGATCATCCTGATTGACGATATGGGTTACGGACAATCGAGTGCCTTCGGGGGTCCTATTCATATGCCAAACATGGAAAGACTGGCGAATGAAGGTCTAAAGTACAACAACTTTCATACCACTGCACTCTGCTCGCCAACCCGGGCAGCGCTTTTGACCGGGCGCAATCACCATGACTGCAACATGGGCTCCATAACGGAAACAGCAACGGCATTCCCCGGTCAAACAGGTCGTCGCCCCGAGAGCGTCGCTCCATTAGCTTCGATGCTTCGCATGAATGGATTTTCGACCGGAGCTTTTGGGAAAAGTCATGAAACGGCAGCCTGGGAAGTGAGCGCTTCCGGTCCCACTGATAGATGGCCCATCCGTTCCGGGTTTGACAAATTTTACGGTTTCATCGGCGGTGAAGCGAATCAATGGGCACCTACTCTCTATGACGGTTTAACCCAGGTAGAACCACCGCGGGACCCGAACTATCATTTCACCAATGATATGACAAATAAAGCTATTGAATGGATGAAATCGGTGAAGGCTCTATCTCCGGACAAACCATTTTTTATGTACTACGCCCCGGGCGCCACCCATGCCCCACACCATGTACCGGCCAAGTGGATTGAAAAGTATAAAGGAAAGTTCGACCAGGGATGGGACAAGTTGCGAGAAGAGACGCTTGCCCGCCAGAAACTCCTTGGAATAGTTCCAGCTGACGCAAAACTAGCGGCGAAGCCAAAAGCAATAAAAGACTGGAATGATCTGTCTAGCGACGAGAGAAAGCTCTTCGCCAGACAAATGGAAGTATTTGCCGGATACGGTGAATACACCGACTTTGAGATAGGCAGACTGCTGTCAGCGCTCAAAGAAATTGGTCAGATGGACAATACAATGGTGTTTTACATAGCAGGAGACAATGGCGCCAGCGCAGAGGGCGGTTTTAACGGGCTATTTAACGAAATGAGTTATTTCAATGGTCACGCTGAGACAGTCAAAGAATTACTTAAACACTATGACAAACTAGGAGGTCCTGACTCATACGGTCACTATGCAGCCGGATGGGCAGTGGCCGGAGACACGCCTTTCACCTGGACAAAACAAGTCGCCTCCGATTACGGTGGTACCACCAACGGTATGGTGGTTCATTGGCCGGAGCGGATCAAAGGCAAGTCAGAAATCAGATCTCAGTTTCACCACGTAATAGACATTGCTCCCACCATCCTTGACGCTGCCGGTCTTCCACAACCACTAAGCGTAAACGGAGTAGATCAAACCCCCATCGACGGCGTCAGCATGCTCTATACCTTCGATGCCCCAAAAGCAGAGAGTACTCGTAAAACCCAGTACTTCGAAATCTTCGGCAATCGCTCCATTTATCATGATGGTTGGCTGGCCGGCACCGTGCATAAAGAGCCCTGGGCTAAAAAGCCAAATACAACCTTCGAGGATGACAAATGGGAGCTTTATGACACCAGAAAAGATTTTAGCTTGACCAATAACCTGGCAGAGAAGATGCCGGAAAAACTAAAAGAGATGCAAGCCCTATTCTTAAAGGAAGCAGCCGCCAACTACGCTCTTCCTCTCGACGATAGATTTCTTGAGAGGATAAATGCTGCGCTGGTTGGAAGACCTGACTTAATGGAAGGACGGGATACACTAACCTTGTACAGTGGCATGACCGGTTTGACAGAAAACGCCTTTCTCGACATAAAAAATCGATCCTTCACTATTACAGCAAGAGTTGAGATTCCCGATACTGGGGCAGAAGGAGCAATAATCGCCCAAGCCGGTAAGTTTGGCGGTTGGAGCCTCTACCTGAAAGACAATCAGCCTACTTATACCTACAATTTCCTGGGTCTCAATAAATACACCATCGCCTCAAAAGAGAAGATGTCGGCCGGCAAGGCCACAATAAAGTTCACCTTCGAATACGATGGTGGCGGTCTGGGCAAGGGCGGCAAAGGAACCTTGTTGGTGAATAACAAGAAGGTTGGTGAGGGTAGAATAGAGCAAACCCAGGGCTTCATTTTCTCCGCCGATGAAGGGGTTGATGTGGGAACAGATCGAGGCACACCGGTGGCGAACTATCCAGTTCCTTTTGATTTCAGCGGCAAACTAATTGATGTCACCCTGAAAGCCGAAAAGCTCAACGCTAAAGAAAAAGCAGAGCACAAGAAGAGGCGCTCAATGGCGGCTCTAAAAAAGGCAATCTCAGACTGAACTCAGCTCTTCTGATTCTTTGAGTACTTCTTCTCGGAGCGGGCTCGCTTCTCTTGTAGCTCCTGCTGCAGAAGTCTGAGATGATCACGAAGCTCGGCGGCTTTTTCAAAGTCGAGATTTTTGGCGGCATCTTTCATCTCTTTTTCAAGCTGCCGGACCACATTGTGAATACTCTTCTTGCCTTTACTGGCGGTGGCTTTAGACTTCTTGCCGCTATACTTGGAATTGGAGGCAGGCAACACTTCGGAACGCTCATCCTCTCTACCTCTAAGGGACTCCAGGATTTTGTTGCCGGTATCTTTGATAATTGTTCTGGGCGTAATGTTGTGTTTTTTATTGTGGGCAAGCTGCTTATCACGACGCCGATTCGTTTCTTTGATGGCTTTATCCATGGAATCGGTAACTTTGTCGGCGTACATAACAACCTGGCCGGCAGCGTTTCTAGCAGCTCTACCGATTGTTTGAATCAAGGAGCGTTCAGCCCGGAGGAATCCTTCCTTGTCCGCTTCCATTATCGCCACCAGACTAACTTCGGGCAAGTCCAGACCTTCCCGGAGCAAGTTGACACCGACAAGGACATCGAACTTACCTTCCCGCAAGTCTCTAAGAAGTTCTATCCTCTCCAGAGCTTTTATATCACTATGAAGCCAGCGAACTAAAATACCCAGCTCCTGAAGATAGTCGGTCAGGTCCTCAGCCATCCGCTTGGTGAGGGTGGTAATAAGCACTCTCTCCTTCCTGGCGGAGCGCTCTTTAATCTCCTGAATTAGATCATCAATTTGACCATCGATCGGTCGTACCTCAATCACCGGATCAACAAGACCGGTGGGACGAATGATCTGCTCCACCACCTTCTCGCTCTTCTCTAGCTCCCAGTCTCCTGGCGTGGCGGAGACGAAGACAACCTTACCAATCTTGTCAAAAAACTCTTCTGATGTGAGAGGACGATTGTCCCGGGCGCAAGGCAAACGGAAGCCATAGTCAATAAGCGTGTCTTTACGGGCCCGGTCACCGCGGAACATGCCTCTCAACTGGGGAATGCTCACGTGGGATTCATCGATGAAGGTAAGAAACTTATCCTGACCGTAACGCCGCACAAAATAATCTATAAGCGTTTGTGGAGGCTCTCCCGGCTTTCTGTCTTCGAGTATCCGAGAATAGTTCTCGATACCGTTGCAGTAACCAACCTCTTTAAGCATCTCGATATCAAATCTAGTGCGCTGCTTAAGTCGCTGAGCTTCTACCAGTTTGCCCTGGCCGGTAAGCTCGCCGAGCCGCTCTTCAAGCTCTTCTTCAATCTGCTTGATCGCTCGCTCCAGATCGTCCTGTTCCGCCACGTAGTGCTTGGCGGGATAAATTTTAAGCTCCTGGGGCAGTTCTTCCACCTCGCCAGTCACCGGATTGAGTACCGCAAGGCGTTCTATCTCGTCTCCGAAGAACTCAATTCTAATAACCCTCTCTTCGTAGGAAGGGTAGACTTCGACAATCTCTCCCCGGGCACGAAAACGAGAGCGCTCGACGATCATATCGTTTCGCTCATAATGGATATTGACCAGGTTCTTCAAAAATTCATGGCGATCTATCTCCACCCCGACTTTCAAATCGATGGCGTTGGATAGATAGCGCTCCGGCACTCCCAGACCATATATACAACTGACCGATGCGACAACGATTACATCCTCGCGCTCCCAGAGTGAGCGAGTGGAGGAGTGACGCAGACGGTCTATCTCGTCGTTTATGCTCGCTTCTTTTTCTATGTATGTATCGGTGGTGGGGATGTACGACTCCGGCTGGTAGTAGTCGTAGTAAGAGATAAAATACTCAACCGCGTTATCGGGAAAGAACTCCCGCATCTCATTGCAAAGCTGCGCCGCCAGAGTTTTGTTATGGGCAAGCACTAAAGCCGGCAGACCTGTCTCTTGAATAAGATGGGCCATGGTCATGGTCTTACCGGAGCCGGTAACACCCAGCAAAGTCTGATGGGAGAGGTTCTCACCAACCCCCTGGGCCAGAAGATCTATCGCTTTCGGTTGGTCCCCGGCCGGATCGAAATTTGATACTACCTTAAAGTTCGGCATTAGCCTTACTTGGCTGATTCCTCAGGTTTCTTCGCTTGTTCTTTCTTTTCTATTTCTTCGATTTCGGCAGCGGCTGTCACTTCATCCTGAGCGTCATTGAGAGCTTTCTTGAAGTTACCAAGCCCCTGACCCAGAGATTTGCCGAGCTCAGGCAACTTCTTCGGTCCGAAAACCAGTAAAACTATTCCAGCGACAATTGCTATATCGACAGGGCTATTTAGCATGGGCTTTGCCTCTTCACTTCCCCTATGATCCTAACACAAACTCGGTCAAAGCTCACTCTTCCTTGTCGGTTTGTGATTCGATGTCCATCTGTCGCTCGATTAGAGCTTCGTTGAGATAATTTTCAAGAACGCCTTCCAGGGGACATGAAAGGTCCTTGTGCTTGACCCGGTCAGCCAGTTCACTGATGCAGGCCCGGGCGTACATGGCATCGGTGATATAACCTTCCGGTTCTAAATAGCCTTTTATGTTGGAAGCATCGATAGGTCCTTTGACCTTATTGTTGACGAAATTCTCAGGGTTCATGTCTGCGGTGAAACCGACATAGACCATGGCCGGATTAAGCCGGAACCACTTCAACTTGCTCGCCATCAGAAGATTGTAGGCCAGGGCAATATGGGGATGATCAACTTGCTGTTCCTGGTGATCGATACGACTACCGAAGATTGTAACGAGAAGGTCGGGGTACAGCTCTCCCAGTTTACCTATGTAGAGAGACGCATCTCGATCATTGAAGTAGGCTTCGGACTCTTTCAACTTAGCCACCTGCTTCGGCCAGACCTCCTTAAGCTCCTTATTCTTATAGAATTCCTCTTCGGCGGCGGTCAACTCGCCGGAAGGACCAGCCTGTCCGGATTTCGGACTGCTAGTCTTGGTGCTTACCGGAGGGGGGGCCTTCTTGAATGGCAGCTTGGAAAGTAACTTTGAAGATCCTTTCTTCTGGGCTGCCGCTTCGGCGCGGGCTTTTGCCTCTTCTTTCTTCTTGGTCTCTTCATCAACCTCTTTCTCAACCCAGGCCATGAAAATCTCGCTTCTCTTCAAGGCCTCCGTGATTTCAGGGGCATAATACTGTTTCTCTACTCCGGGAATCACTCCATAGTTGAGAGGGAATTCGGTCAACTCATCAAACTTTCCGTTCTCGTTATCGTCGAAAAACAGAACTCCTTTTGGAGTGTGCAGCTTTTGCTTAGCTCTCTGGGAACGATTGCGAAAGCCCTCGGCGTACCAGGCTATCTTAGAAAAATCGATGTCGATTTTCCCGGTGGCAGCGCTGCCTTCTTTGTAGTGTTTATTGAGATTCAGCTCCTGATTGGTACCAAGGTTGGACGGCAACATTATTGCCCCGATAGGACTTTCAAAACTTGTCAGCCATTTGACGAAGCCGAGAACAGGATGAAACCGAACCAGGGTAATGACAGCGATGTTGAAGCCATCATGCCATCCCATCATGCCAATATTCTGGGTGTTCACCTTTCTTGGAATGATGTCCTGGATTGTGCGTCCCTTAAAATCCTTTTTCTTGCCGGAAGCATAAAGAAGAACATCGCGAAGAGCTTTCTGGGAGTCTTTGCCGCGATTATCCCAGGAACCACCGGAGTGAAACTTCTTCAATCCACCGCCGGGGAAGGCAAACTTCACCTCCACAAATCCAGTTTGAACAGCGTGAATCGTAAATCTCAAACCGCTGGCTTTGCCGGAGCCGGGAATCAAGACGACAACCGGGGCGCCATCTTCATATCGAGTCATCGTTGGATAGCTGAGGGTTACAGCCAGTCCACCATCCGGAGCCACCTCAGAAGGAACATAAGTACTAACAGAACGCTCCTGCACCATGGGTAGGGTCTTAAAACTCTCACCAGGTATCTCCGGAGAGGCAGCGGCAAAGGCTTCAAACAATCCTGCGGAACAGGCAAAAGAGAGAATAACTACCAGGGAAAGGCTGATGATCGTTCGGAATTTTGTCATGGATAGCTATAAAAAATACTATTTAAGCGGCTTAGGTAAGGGTATCAGCTATGACGGGACTTATCTCTTTTGGTTTCTTTTCTTCAAGCTTCGCTCATCGCTAGCGTTGTAGAATCGTCAACTCTGTGAGGATTTCAAGCTCATAAGATTTTGGTAATTGGAGCTCTTCGTTAAATCTTCGTTCCATCAAGGAAGCAGCGGCTGCAAAGGTTTAAATTCACCAATCTGCTTGAAGTGCCGGTCAATCTTTTTAAGGATACCGTGCCTCAGATCTCGTTTCTTCTTATCCTCGTCATTGACCATCACCCCTTCGAAAAACGCATCTATTTTTTCAGTCAGGGGTTTCATGCTATCCAGCATCTTCTTGTAGTCTTCCAGGGTAGACGGATTGGTGAGCTTATTGTCGGCTGCCAATTTTTGTTCCACCTCTTTGTAGCATTGCCACAGTAGCCTCTCTTCTTCTTTGCTTATCTGAGACTCATCTACTTGATCGCAAGAATCATCTTTAAGGATGTTCGACACTCTGATTCCAGCACGAACCAAAGCGATTCCACCATCATTCGCGCCGTCCTCGGCGAGCATCTCTTCTATCACCCGGCACCGATCATAGGCCGTGGAGATCTCTTTAAGAGGTTCCTTTTTCATCAAAACACAATCAACAACTTCTCTGCCGATTTCAAGGTCCATCAACTTCCCACGAAGACGCTGAAGAATGAATTCCTGAAGCTCAGCCTTAATTTTATCCGGCTCAAAACCTTTCTTCCGGTCTTTGAGCTGGGGTTCAAATTGCAGGAGCAGGAAATCTATCAGGTCGGCTAAATCCACTGGATAGTCGCTGAGCCCGTCCACAAGAATATCGACCAGCCCCTGGGCGTTGCGGCGCAGGGCGAATGGATCGCTAGAACCGGTTGGTCTTTTACCCAGAGCAAAAAGTCCGGTCAGATGATCAATCTTATCTATGACGCCAGCCCACAGCCCGACAGGATCTCCGGGAATGGAATCATCGGTGTGCCGTGGTGCGTAGTGACTGGCGATCGCTCTAGCCACCGACTCATCTTCACCTTCCTCAGCCGCATACCAGGCACCAACATACCCCTGAAGCTCGGGAAGCTCACCCACCAGATTGGTCACCAGGTCCAACTTGGCAAGCTCCACCGCTCTTTTAAGATGTTTTCTCAGAGCCGGCTCCAGATTTAGGCTGGCGGAAAGATGTTCAGCAAGAACCACCAGACGATCTCTTTTAGCAAGGTAACTTCCCAGACCATGCTGGTAAGTGAGTTGGTCCAGTTCACTAACTCTGTCATCCAGCTTACGCTTCTGATCATCGAAGTAGAAAAACTTACCGTCGGCCAATCTCGCCCTGAGCACTCGCTCATTTCCCTGGCGAATAGAATCCCGGGCCTCTTCAAGATCGTTATTGGCGATGGTGATGAAGT